>JRHI01000075.1_pt1 | contig 99595 bp, 83 predicted proteins | sample 215371 | NCBI WGS metagenome assembly JRHI01 (sample SAMN02929681, study PRJNA255918) | sediment metagenome | biome: cave system; feature: Ice Cave; material: Sediment; isolation source: sediment from deep within a dark volcanic ice cave with no known source of... ...
GTCAAGTGTGTCAAGTGTGTCAAGTGTGTCAAGTGTGTCAGGTGTGTCAAGTGTATCAGGTGTGTCATGTGTATCAGGTGTGTCATGTGTATCACTCTATCATAGAGATGCTTCTCAACGCTTGACTAATTCCCTCTGCAACTGGTTGCGTGCGAGCACTTTGCCCTGGCGGATCACCCACCAGGGTGGTTGTTGAAGGCGCAGCACCTCGCGCACGGTAGGGGCCGCGAGCACGTTCAGGTTCGCCCTGCATCCCGGCTCCATGCCGTAATCCTCCAATCGCAGGGCACGCGCGGCGTTGTAGGTAATGAAATCGAAGACGGCTTCGATCTCGTTAGCTCCGGTCATGTGGGCCGCGTGGCAGAGATATGCTGCTACCTCCTGCTGATCGTTGCGTCCGAAGGGGTAGAAGGGATCGGATAAGTCATCCTGGGCGGTGAACAGGTTGATGCCTCGTTGCCATAGCTGTTTGACGCGGGTGATCCCCCGGCGCACCGGCTCCTGGTCAAACACTCCCTGCATGACGAGGTTGACATGGGTATTGCTACAGATGCTGATGTTGGCTTCTTTGATCAGATCCATCACTATACGAGCGTGAGCTTCGTCATATGTCGAGAGCGCGACACAGTGGCTGGCCGAAACACGCCCATGGTAGCCTTCCCGAATGGTTTTTACTGCAAGGTACTCCAACGAACGGCTCTGGGGATTGACCGTTTCGTCGAGCAGCATGTGGATGTCCTTGTTGAATTTCTGCGCAAGCTCGAAACACCAGTCGGTATGTGCCCGCATGTCCTCGTCGAGCATCTCGAACCACGGCATGCCGCCTACGACATCTGCTCCCATGTGCATCGCTTCTTCCATGAGTTCGCTGGCACCCGGATTACGGATCAGCCCCTCCTGGGGAAAGGCGACCACCTCGATGTGGGCTATGTCGCGCCAGCGTTCTCGCAGAGCCAGCAATCCCTCGACAGGGCGCAGCTTGCCAATTGTGTCCACGTCCGCGAATGCTCGAAAGATGGTTGTGCCATTCAGAATTCCTTCTTCGACGGCCCGGCCTGACCGCTCAAGGATACCCTCGACGGTATACTGTGCCTTGTGCTCCCAGGTCAGTTCGAGGCACTCGTCCCAGGAGTAGGTCTTGTTGGGGCGCATCTTGTCGCGCAGGTTGCACTTGTCGAAGTGGATGTGCCCATTGATGTACGTCGGTACGACAAGATTTTCGGCTGCATCGATCTCTTCAGCCGCAGCGCCGGTAAGTTGTTCAGCGATAGCCGAGATATGGTCTCCCGTGATACCGATATCCCAGGTTCCCGTTCGGTGCCTGAGACGCGCGTGACGAATGATCAGATCCATAAGTCTGTCCCTCCGTTTCTTTTAAGCTCTAAAATGGGAGAGTTACATTCTCTTGAACTTGAATGTGATCTCCTGTCTCTTGCTTTATTATACCGTCCACTGGAGGCAAGGTAGGATGGGTTATTTGGTTGCTGTATGGCTGAAACCCATTGCGTAAAGCGAGGCATAAATGCCATTTCTCTCCAGCAGTTCCGCGTGCGTACCCTGTTCTACGATACTACCTACCTGCAGCACAACGATGCTGTCAGCTCTCTTAATGGTCGAGAGACGGTGAGCGATAACGAGAGTTGTACGCCCGTGTAACAATCGCTTTAAAGCTTGCTGTACCAACAGCTCAGTAAAAGTGTCGATATTGGCCGTGGCATCGTCAAGAATGAGTAGACGTGGATCGGCCAGTAGCGCACGGGCGAATGAGATAAGCTGGCGTTGGCCCACGCTGAGATCACGGCCACGTTCGCGAATGGGCGTCTCATAGCTCTCTGGTAGTTGGGTGATCAAGTCATGGACTCCCACGGCGCGCAGCTTCTGCTACCTCTTCATCAGTAGCATCAAGGCGGCCATAGCTATGTTTTCGCGAATTGTGCCCGTGAACAGAAACGGCTCCTGGAGCACGATACCGATCTGGCTGCGCAAAGAATGCTGCGTTACATCGCGCACATCGTGACCATCAATCAGTACCGCTCCTTGTTGTACTTCGTAGAAAAGCGCCAGCAGTCCGGCAATGGTACTTTTCCCTGCCCCGGTCCTACGATAGCAACGGTCTGACCCGCTTCGATGTGCAGATTGAGGTCATGCAGCACCGGTATATCGCGATTGTAGCTGAATACTACATCGCGGAACTCTACCTCACCGCGTATCTGAGGCAGCTTTTCCGCACCGGGTTTGTCCTTTATATCGACGGGCGTTTCCAGAATTTGAAAGATGCGCTCTGCGGTTACACCTGCTCGCTGCAATTGCGAGTACTGCTGGCTAATTTCGCGAATAGGATCGAAGAAACGGTTGATGTAGAGGGTGAATGCAACAAGCGCGCCTACTTTGAGGGTTCCTTGTGGTACCAATACGCCTCCATACAGGACCGTTATCGCAATTGCTATTGCAGCAACAACCTCCACCAGTGGCTGCATGATATTGACGAGTGCCCTGAAAGCGTTCTGACGCTGCGAACAAATGCATGGTACTCGTCTGTCTTTCGAATTGAGGTCAATGCTCTCAAGCCACTTTTAAAGCGCGTTGATGGGGTGCGGTGCGTTGGGGAGCGACAGGATGCCTGCCAAGAGGTGAGTTGTCTTTAGAGCCAGAAATCTCCAAGTTGGCCTAATACATACATTGGTGACACCAGGGGCAAGATAGCAATATTGCTGGGGCAAGAAGACGGCTAGACGTGAGCTATCTCTTGCCCCAGATGCTTCCACTCGCTGGAGGAAGGATGAAGCTGCGCTTTACACCGCCTTAGCTCGTTCAATCGTCAGGCGCTCCGCCATGTTGTAAATGTCAGAATTAAATGGGCGAAACCGATACAATTATGTGAGCGGCTGCTCCTACAAAAAAGAGCAGGTCACTCATTGAATTATCAAAATTCCGCCCATTTAATTCTGACGTTTACAGACAAGTTCCTGAAGCAGCAAAACCCCAAATATTGGCAAAGGTCGAGCAACAACTGCGCCCTCTGCTCTTTCAAAATGGACAATGGATTGCCGATTATCGTCGCTTGCGAATTGTCGCCCACAAGGAATGAAACCATCAGGGATGGTGCAAAAGCAGGTCGCGCAACACGACGGCATTATTATGCTCCGCGTCGTGCGCGGCAAATACCAGGGTGATATGCTCCCGTTTTGCCATGTCACGTAGTTCTGCCAATTTTGTCTGCGCAACCTCTGCATCCAGTTCCGCCTCGTAACGCCGGCGAAACTCTGCGAATTTCTCCGGCTCATGTCCGAACCATTTGCGCAGCTCGCTGCTTGGTGCCACCTCCTTGAGCCACAAATCAACCCGCGCACGTTGCTTCGACAGTCCACGCGGCCAGAGTCGATCTACCAGCACACGCTTCCCATCATCTTCCGCTGGTTCGTCATAGACACGTTTCAACGCGATATGCAATAGTTGTTTTGGCATACGTATTGCTCCTATTCAAGGGTATCTATGAGCCTGCCACTTTCCCACTTTTCGCAACGGTTCCACCATCTAACCATCTTCTGGCTCTTTCACTGGATTCCACAGTGGATAAGGAATACCTGCAAGCCGATTAATGGCGAAGGCTTGCACTGTCAAAAGTACCACTGCACCCATCAGCAATACCAGTTGCCACGGTTTCGTCAATATGCCGAGGGAGATGATCAGCGTCGTCGCACCAGCCGGTGGGTGTGGCGACTTCAGCAGCACCATCAAGCCAGCGGTAAGCCCCAGCGAGAGTGCGGCCGCAATTACGCGTGGCCATGATACGCCAACAGCCAATGCTGGCCCGGTCATCGTCAAACCAGTCACAACAAGACTGAAATAACCTGCACACACGCCAATAAAATGACCCACAAGCGTATTTCGTGGTGAAGCACTGGGGGCCGATGGCGTATAGAAAAAGAGAAAAGCGGTGGGGCCAAGTGATGGAAATACAAAGGGAGATTGCGTAATGAGTGCCAATAATGACATCAGCCCAATACTGATACAGCCATTGATAAAGCTAAAGAGCGCGAGGACAACAACGCGTGAGTGATGCTGCAACAGCCATGAAAGGCGGGCGCGGGTCAAGATGCCACCCAGGACATCGGACATTTCACCACCAATCGGGTGCTCGCGATCAATACGACCATAGGTGCGCTGCCTGGGAATTTTTGGGGCTGAATGTGTCCCTGTACCATCCTGTGTCGGTACGCCCGGTGGGCGCGTCTCCCGCTCCATGTCGTGTCCTCCTTTTTCCGAACTACATGTTATGTTATAGCCCTTCAATGCGACGGCGCGGCCATTGTGCGATGATCAACGCGAAGACAAAACCCAGCAAGCTCACCAGTGCGAGCCAGAGCAGGCTACCAGGTTGCCCTGAAAGCAAATCATAGAGGGCAGTCGTAATCAGCCAGAGCTGCGCGATAAGGATAGTGGCTACCAGGAATACCTGGCCTTGCACAATCGCGGTACGCCCTGGCAGACCCATATAGTTCGGGCCAGGCCACGGGCCGTTTGGCCCCTGCGGTGGTCTACGGACAGCCGGATCATCAGGATTGGCCCGCGGTGATCGCCTCCCCTCCTGTAACGCCATGCGACGACCCCTCGTATGTACCATCGCTTCGTTATTACGCTCATCCTGGCTCAGCGCAACAACGTCGTCACTACCAGCATGCAAGGTATTTTCTCTCTCGTTCATCGTGGCACCAACTTTACTGCATAAATTGTGCCATCCTGGATGGCAAGCTGAATCAGCGACAAAGGGCGTGTTGGCGGCCCCGCCAGCACGTCGCCCGTTGTGGCATCGAAGAGTCCATCATGGCATGGACAGTGTAATGTCCCGTCATTTCGATAGATCACCGCGCATGACAGGTGTGTGCAAACATCGCTATATGCCACAATGCCCTTTTTAGGTACATTGATAATAATCCCCTGCGCATACTGATCGGGGAAGTCAAAGACTTTCCACTGGTTTTCGGCAAGCTCGCCCACTTTTGCCACTGGCACAGCTTTCACATTTGGTCCGGCAGGTAGACTGCCAAGAATCGCCAGCACACCCGTCGCCAAAAAGAGCGCACCTGAGCCCGCCACCAGAAAGCGCAACGTATCCCGTCGCGTCACAACTTCATCCTCGCTCCATGGATAGGGGAACTCTTCGCGCCACTCCTCGTCGGCACCCGTTCCGTGAGAACGCACACTGCCAGCAGGAGGCGGCGTTTCTACCGCATCAGAAGGTAACACGGATTCTCGTCCATCTCTTGGGTTGACCTCTTGCACCATTCTTTCTATTCCTCCTTCCAAATCATCTCTGTAGGGCGCGATTCATCGCCGCCACCGCCGATTTATCAGCGCGTATCCGACGCTACACTCGCGTGAGTCGGTTCGGGTTCTGGTGTGCGCGGCGTCCAGGGTTGCGGCGGAGCTTGACGCTGCGGTATTCCGGCGACGTCAGCTTCTACCCACAGCTCAGTGTTACGATTGGCGATAGGGCGCGGCATATTGGCGTTTTTACCCATTTCGGCCTCCTCCACCATCGCCATTAGATCAAGTGCGTCGTCCGCGGCTGTCATCACAACGTAGTTGCGGGTACGCACACGTTGCTGACCAAAGTAGAACGTGTTCACTGGTTTGGCACCTTGTTTCGCACGTCCTGCCGCCACCCACTCCTCGTATGTGCCATAGAAAATGGCCTGTGAGGGGCAAACCGTTGCGCACATAGGACCTTTGCCCTGACTGGTGCGGTCATAACACAGGTTACATTTTTGCATGTAATGTCCTCTAATATTAAATTTTGGCACACCAAAGGGACAGGCATAGCCACAGTTCTCACAATAGATACAGCGCGTCTCGTCCGCCGATTGGACAACGCCGTCAGGGCTGACCAGGATGGCTTGCGCCGGACAAACCTGTGCGCATGGTGCCAGCGGTTCCTCGCAATGCATACACAGCGTTGGCGAAGAGGCCACGCTATTGTGCCGCTCCACAAAGTCGATATAGATCATACTCTCACCCTTATGTGTATCGCATTCGCGACAGGCCGCGACGCACGAGCGGCACCCGATGCAGCGCGAAGGGTCAAGGAAGATTCTTTTTATCGTTTCTGCCATAGTACTCCTTATTATTGCAACGTAGGCGTTGGGTTTGTTTGGGCAATGGGTAGTTCCCGTCGGCGTTTGCGGGCGGCGGCTAGAGCGTGCATATCTTCGTCTTTGGCCCACTCCGGTGCCTGCTCCGCACGGGTGGCCGAGGCAGCACACACTTTATATTCTGGAATCTTAAACATTGGTTCCAATACCGGGTTGGTCAGTTGATTGACCGCCTGCGTATGTCCGTAGTGATAAGGAATAAATATCGTGTCTGGCCGTATTGAGCGCACCACCAGTGCCGGAACAGTCATCTCACCACGGCGTGTACGCACTGTCACCCAATCGCCATCGCTGATCCCAAGCTTTGCGGCTGCCTGCTCGTGCATCTCCACCCAGGGATACGGTGCCTCTTCTTTCAGGAAAGGCATGCGCCGAGTCTGGTTACCAGAAAGGTAGTGATAGATCACGCGCCCTGTCGTCAGCACTAACGGATATTCCTCGTCTGGCTCCTCTGCCGGTGCAATGTACGGTATGGGATGGAAACGAGCCTTGCCATCGGGAAAGCCAAAACGCTCTTCATAGAGGCGCGGCGTACCGGGGTGATCTGCCGCGGGGCAAGGCCAGAAGACGCCGTTCTGCTCGGCGATCTTCTCGTAGGTGATGCCCCAATAATCCGACTTTGCTCCCCTGGTGCAGAGGCGCAGTTCATCAAAGATGTCTCGTGCCGAGTGGAAATCAAAGTATTGACCCTTACCCAGTCGCCGTGCCAGTTCACAGATAATCTTCCAGTCAACCCAAGCTTCGCCAGGAGGTTCCACTGCCTTGTTATACTTGATCACTCGCCCTTCCAGGCTGGTCACGGTACCCTCATCCTCGGCCCAGACGGAGCCAGGCAGGACAATATCGGCCAGTTCAGCCGTCTCCGACAGAAAGAAATCGGTCACAACAAACAAGTCGAGTCCGCGCAAAGCACGCTCAACCGTGTGTTGATCTGGCAACGAAACCATCGGATTAGAGCAGATCATAAAGCATGCACGAATCTCCTGGCGCAACATAGCTGGAATCATCAGCGTGGCCGCATACCCTGAATGGGGCAAATCTTTCTCATCAATACCCCACACCGAACAGATATACTGCCGGTCCTCAGGGTCCTCGATCTCGCGACAGCCGGGCAACTGCGAAGCCTTCTGTCCCATTTCGCGTCCACCCTGGCCATTGCCCTGCCCGGTCAACGTGCCATAGCCGGCACCAGGTCGCCCAAAATTACCCGTTGCCAGGGCCATATTAATAGCCGTCACGCCATTATCAACGCCCTTGCTCTGATGTTCCAGGCCGCGCGCCTGATAGAGTAACGCGGCATTAGCATGGCCATACATACGAGCCGCCTCGACAATGGCTTCGGGGCGCAGACCGCAGACCCGCGCAACACGCTCCGGTGGATATTGCTCGACCAGGGCCTTCGTCTCTTCCCAACCGACGGTACGCTCAGCGATAAATTGCTCATCAATCAGTCCATCTTTAATGATCACATGCAACATCCCATTGAGCAAAGCTGAGTCTGTGCCAGGGCGTAACGGCAGAAAAATATCGGCAGTACGAGCAATGGGCGTCTGGCGCGGGTCGGCTACAATCAGCTTACAGCCCCGATCCCGTGCTGCCCACAGGTAGCTGGTAATAATAGGGAAACACTCGCCCACGTTCGCACCAATCACAAAGATACAATCCGCGTGCAGCATATCGCTCACAGGATTGGCGGCACGGTCTATGCCAAGCGAACGCTCATTGGCTCCCGTCGCCGAAGACATGCAGAGCCGACCATTGTAATCGGTATGACGCGTGCCCAGTCCTACACGGGCGAATTTACCCATCAGGTAACACTTCTCGTTCGTCATCGAGGAACCACTGTAGATCGCCACACTATCTTTGCTATACTCGGATTGCAGCCCGCGAAAGCGTTGCACAATAGTATCCAGCACCTCATCCCAACTCGCTCGCTCCAACGGACTCTCTTTGCCATGTCGCCGCATCAATGGGTAGGTCAGGCGGTCGGGATGATTCACAGTCTGATAAGCCGTGGTTCCTTTAGGACAGAGCATCCCATGATTGAGTGGGAAGTCTTCGCGCGGCTCTACTCCCACCACCTTACCATTGGCCACTTTAAGGTACATCCCGCACTGCACACCGCAATAGCAGCAATGCGTCGGGACATAGCGGTCAATCTGCTCGTCTGACTTCCAGCGTACCGGTGCAGGCGCGCCAGAATGAAAGTCAAACGTCTCCGGTTGATTTCTACGCCGTAAACGAAATATCCCTTTGTCTACAGTCATAATCTTGTTCTTTCTGCACTTTCATTTCTATAACATGGTAGGTGGATTGCCTGTAGCGAAAGTACAGGCAATCCACCTACCATGTTATAAGAACTGGTTGCCCTCGCCACCGAGAGCAGCAAGATTCGCTTGCGCCCGCATTACGCGTTTACACGTAGGACAAATATCTTGCCACCATAACGACTGCTGATCGCCGGTCGTGGTCTTGTTCGCAGTTACCCTCTTGCCATCAGCAGATGTAGCACCCATTTGAACATTCTTTTGCGTGACGGCCACATCGCGCAGTGTGTAATTTTCGCCTACATCGTGTAACGTCTTCTTTAAGTCCTGGATAAAGCGCACAGGAGCAAACTCTTCGTCGCAACGTGCGCAACGCTGCATCACGGAACCTTCACCTGTGCGCCAGTAAAGTTCGATGCCGACAGTAGCGGGTCGCTCGATGATATGGAAAAATTTGCCGAATGGTAGCGAAATCAGCCATAACACAACTACCGCTTCATGGGTCAGTGAAATAAACCAGTAGTAGGCACCTCCCAAAAAAGCACTATCGGCTGTCAGCGCGACACCCGTCACCACAATCGCCATCAGCAACGCCAATGGCATGATATCAAAGCCCCAACGCTGGACAGAGATCAGCGCGAGATCATGGAAACGTCGGTGAAAGGCCATCACCAACCCAACAAATAATATTGCCGCGGTAAAATCCAGCGCGTGGATAATCACAAACGCAAAAGGCGAGTCCAGGGGTAATGTCAGCAGAGGAAAGCCAAAGAACCAGATCTGGTACAGAGCCTTGGGCGTCTGCGTAAAGCGTAGCCATCCAAAGGTGAGGGGAAAGGTAATCGCACATGAGAGCAGCACCCCCCAAAAGATGCACTGATGCGTAATCCAACGATACCACCCGCGTCGACGAATGAATTGTTGCGCGAACAAGTCCAGGATAGCCCTGGGAATCAGCAAGGTATAACTACGAAAATTCTCATACGAGAGAAACAATTGCCAACTACGCCACCAATATCGTCCAGTAGGTGGTCGAGCCAGCCAGAACGTGTACTTGTACGTCACTGCCGCAGTCGCAAAGATCGTCGCCACAGCATAGCCAATCAGCGCGGCATCAAACCAATGGAAGCCTCGCGAGCCGATAATGATAAGCAGCGTCAGCAAAACCGCGGCCACAACGCCATAAAAAATAGAGCGTATACGCTGATGAGTTGGGGTGGACGTGCGTTTGAGCTGCGCATGGACTTCTGTGTTCTCTGCCTGGCTGGTAGGCACTGCTGTTTGTTTCATAGCTCTACTTCCTTGTAACTATTGCTCAGTCTATATCGTAAAACGATGCATGCCCTAATATAATGTAGCACAAAAGCATATTGCTTGACCAGACTCCTCTATCACAAAACCGCTCATTTAATTCTGACATTTACACTCCTTCCCACACCCCAAAACATCTCCCACCAGCAAACGCGAAATCCCCTCTTGATACGCCCACACTCTTTCCTCTTGCATCTTTGCAACCAGTGGAGCGAAAATCGTGGGGAGAGTGCTGAGCATGTCTAACTCACTTGCGCGAGGATGTCCGGTTGCAGGTCCATCTTCCAGCCTGGATTGGAGGGCAAATAGATATGACTCCTGGTCAAAGCGCCAGGGGTGACAGCGGCCCGGGTAGCGCGCCATGAGATATGCCGCGATCTGTAGCCCTTTCAAATCAAAGTCACCACTGTAATAGAGCATAGTGTCGAGAGACGCTGCCAGCAGTTGGTCTAATAGTATCAGTGCTGCTCTGCTGGGCCAACCGGATGTGCAGATACAGGTGGGTGCAGGTTGCAGTGATCCTAATGTCGCAACAACCTCTTCAAATACCTGGGGATTCTCGATCACGTAGATAGCTGGGCGTGAAGGTGAACAATGCTGCCACGCTAGCAACTGGCTCAAAGGGAGTAGCAGCACACGTTGACCTGCCACTACCGGCAGCTGGTCAGGAACGCCACCATGGTAGACTGCACTCGCGAGGTTGAAGACGGCCACACTTGACGAGATAGTATCCACCAGTAGTCCCGCTTCACCGTACAGGCGCAGCGCTTGCTCGCGATCGAGCTGTGTCAGGGCGGCATCCCGTGCATCGTGATTCAAATCATTCAGGGCAAGCAGGAAGAGACGACCGGCGGGCCTATCGGGATCGAGCGTGTGGGGATCTCCGCTGGTTCGTTGGGCAAACAGCGCTAACCTTTCAGGAGCGTCAGGCTGTGGCAATTGGTTGAGCAAGTTGGCGATGTAGCGTACCAGTTGAAGTTGCCGTTCCTGCTCCTCTAGCTGCGCATTCTTGTAGCGAGAGTAGAGCCACTCTTGCCCGTGTGAGCCTTGTTCAAACCAGTAGCGCCCGCGCGCTTCTTCGGGAAGTCCCATCACGATAGCTGTCAGGGCGGAGCGAAACTGTGCTTGGTGCGTAGCATGGTTGGCTCGCTGCTCCGAACGGGTGACAAGCGTGCGGTCGGGATAGTAGGCGCGCAGCATAGCTGGCAAGGTGCAGTTGAAGCTATGCATGAGCGCCTTTTCGACATCGGCAAGCCTGACCTTGATAGTTGTGTCAGGATAGAGGCGCTTGCCGAGAAAGCTGGCGATGTCGCGGCGCTCATCGGCGGTGGCATCCTGTAGGATGATTTGCCCTCCCACCTGCCCTACCTCGATATACTTCTCATACAGTTTTAGCACCAGGCGGGTATAACCGGGCCGGGTGAAGAAGGTGGCCGCTTCACGCGCGTTTTGCATAGCCTGCCAGTCTGCCCTGTCTACCTGGTCCGCCCGGCTCGCCTGGCCTACTTGATCTGGCTGATTGCTCACCTCTTGCTCCATCATTGCAAAGATATCTGGCTAGAGGGTCTGGCTATCGCTCCAGAAAGAGGCTGAGGCCGTAGCAATAGGCGAGCCTTTTTCATGGATCATCAGGTATCTCGCGCAGGCCGGTATCTTCGCCCCTGTTCCGCTGATCTGTGGCCCGGTCATAATCCACTGGAATTCCTGTGAGACGAGGAATTCTATGATTCGCTGTGTATTGGCGATACTCACCTTATCAAATGCTTCGTCTAGCGCAAGTAACCTTGGCGCGCCGGGTGCAGCGCTACGATAAAGCGCGCTGAGGGCTGCAAAGAGTGGGACATAGAGTGCGAAAAGCTGCTCTGCACCACTACGCGTACCGGCCACGCGATCGGTCAGCCGCTGGCGTTGTCCACCGATAGGTGTGACCAGGACGTCAAAGTGGAACCATTCACGGTAATCGAAGACCTGTTCCAGAGCGTCCATAAAGTTCATATCGGCATTCTCCTGCTGCCGCAGTCGTACCGAATCGATTTCCTGGCGGAAGGCGAGCATTAACGTTTCTGTCTCTTCCAATGTCAGCACCTGCGTCGGTTTGCGCAGCAGTTTATAATGCTGGGCGAGGTGACTGCCTAATTTGGTCAAATCATACTCGGCTGGTGGCTTCCATTGCAGCGCGTAGTGCTCGCCAATCATGGGCAGGCCGCTCAACACTTTATTGATCTGTTGTACCCACTCCTCAGCCTCGAAGATAGAGGTACGAATGGCTTCAGCGATTTCGTGCAGGAGGAAATCCTCGAACAATCGGGTCTCTTCCTGGTTGAGCAGCATTTTCTGCATCTCTATACGCTCGCTCAACAGCTCGAGCAGTTCGACCGCTTTGCATTTGTTTTCGTTCAGGAAGAGTACCAGTCCCTGGTCGTCCAGGTCTGGCCCATATTCAAGCAGGATTGGCTGTTCGCGGTTGAATGTGCGCGAGAGCACATTGTATGCATCTCGATAGATGCCCTCCAACTGTTCCTTTCGGGCGAGAATGTCTCCTTCGCGCAGCGCTCCGCCGAGTAATCGCTGGGCAGCGCCGACATACTTTTCTTCTGCAACAAGCCCCTGGGCTGCTACCAGGTCCTCCACCGGATAGGCAGACAGAAGATCAACAAAGTTGGTCTGCTTCTCACCGCGCTCTAGTTGCGCCGCTTGCAAGCGTTCTTCTGCTTCTGTCAACTGATTTGTTGCGTTGTTGGCACGCTCGTCAGCGCGGATAAAGTTGGCTTTAACGTCGTCCAGATTCGTAGTGAGTGTTTCGTTTTGTACACGCAATGATTGTAACCGCTCGCTCAACTCCTCGGCGTCAGAGAATTCAGCGATACGCTGCAGTTCTTCCTCCTCTGCCAGTGCTTGTAGCGCTTGATAACGAATGCGCTCATATACCTGAGCAATATGCGTCTCGTTGGTTGCTGCCTGTAGCTGTGCTTCACGCGCTCTCTGAGACTCTTCCCAACTATTGATCAACCCAGCCAGTTGCGTTTGCAACGATTGTGCCTGATTTTTGAGCTTGATAACGCCCAGTAATGCATCCTGGACGCGCTGCATTTCGCTGGCAAAGAGCGCGATGCCATTGCTAGCGCGCTCTAAGCGAGCAGCCACGTTGTTGAAGCCCTGCCGTGCCTCCTGCGTCTGCGAGTGCGCTTTCTGATAGGCATTTCTATTGCCATCGAGGGCAAGCTTTGCCTGGTCGAGTTCGGCAAAAATCCTCTCTAGACCACTGTTGGGAAGGACCTTACGTACCTGCGCCTGCTGCTCCTGTATCTGTGCTAACTGTGCTTCATACTGCGCGATGCTGTCCGTCAGTGCGCGCAGTTCGTCATCGAGTTGTGCGCGCTTCCTGGTCATTTCATCGAGTTCACGCTGCCGCACCAGCAATCGCGTGATTTTACCAATGCACTGGGCGCTGCCACCACCCGCTCGACCAGTGAGTAGACCATGTGTCCAAGTGCCATCGTTATTGAAATGCAGCCTTGTTTCCGTGGGCGCTGCGTTATCTGGGAGACTGTTCTCTCCGAAAGCCGTCAAAATGGTTGTGACGATTGGTTCCCAAGCCAGATCGGTTCCCTCTGATGGGGTCATCGGGGTAGTATCGAGCGACGCATCGAAGCGCAATCCGTAGAAGTTGGATGAATCGTGATCGTGTGTATGCTGTTCCTCTTGTTGTATGGCAGGCAATCTGCGGCTTTCGCTGAGCGTTTTGATTCCTTCAATATCCAGGCGACAATCGCTCAGCCCTTCGCTTGCCAGCAAAGCATCAGCGGCCGCTGCTTGCGATGGAGCCACAACGAGCGCATCCAGCAGGCCAGCATCCTCTAGCATGTATTCGATACGTCCCGCTTCCTCGCTCTCGCGGTCGATGTCAGGTGTAAAGTCAAGCAGCATGTAGAGTGGGAGGGCGGTAATACCTTGCTCAGCGAGCTTGATACGTGCAGTTGTGTGCCTATCCGAGCGTAGGGGCGTGAACTCCGGTTCAGCCAGTTTTTGCTCGTAGAGCGACCTGACTTCTGAGATCTCTCGTATCATTCCCCCTTGTACCACTTGTAGCTCATTCAGTTTTGCTTGCCCCTGCTGTGCTTCTTGAGCTAATCCATCCCCAATCTTGTCAATCTCTTTGCGGTAATGGTCCAGTATAAGGGTACATTCCTCGACCACGCGACCGGGTAAGGCGTCATCCTCTACTACGTTGCCCATGTCGCCTTGCTGTAGCATCGTTTCCTGCAGGAGCTGCAAGGATTCCTCGGACGTGAACTGCTCCAGGGTATTGTTGAGCATGAGCACGGCCTCGTTGAAGCGATCCTCGGTTGATTGAAACCGATTGCGCGTGAGATCTAATTCCTGGAAGCGTGTTGCTTCAAGGCTACGAGCATGCTGAACGGTTGCATCCAACTTCTCGCGCTGTCGATGCAATTCCTCAAGATGGCGCAGCCAGGCAATGCGCTCTTCTGACATCTCTCCTGGCAACGATGTGATAACCAGGGGTACCTCTGGCGCGGTCGAAGCTTCGGATGAGATACTGCTGACCTGACGCAGCGCCTCATCTAATTGGAAGGCCGCGACTTCCCAAAGGCTTTCCTGCATAGCCAGCGTGCTCAGTTCGCGCAGCTGCGCCACGCTCCCAGTCTTCATTGTGTTAAAACGTGCCACCTGGCGTTCCAGGCGTTCGATGCTTATGCGCTTCGCTTGACGGGCAGCCTCCAGACTCTTTTGCTGCTCCTGCGCCTGTCCCTGTGTCTCGTGAGTACGCTCACGCGCGGCAGTCAGTTGTTTTGCGACCTGCAGTCCCTCGCTTGTCTCCAAAACCCTGATCTGGCTGTTTACCTGGTAATACTCCGTCTGGAGCGTTTGTGTGCGCTCGTCCGCTTTTGTACGCTCATTCTCCGCTGTGCGTAGGTCTTTGCGAAGTTTTGTGACGCGGCTCTGCACGCTATCCTCTACCAGTTGCGTGCCGGTATATTCGCAGGCCGCCAGTTGCGCTCTACTCAGCGCAAGGTTTTGCTGCGCCAGGTGCAAGCGTTCAGCGGCACTGTAAGCCTCCTGAACGCGTTCTTTTTCGGCCTGGATGGCATCAATGCGTTCAATTGTGCCTATCACGTGGGAGGTTGTTTCGCCAGAAATTTTGCGCAGTGATTGCTTGAGATAGTCGTGTACACGCGAGAAACTCAGTTCGCTGCTCAAGTTTGGTCGGCGTAACACCAGCAGCAGGTTGATAAGTTTCTGGAAGTCTTTGACATCGTCAAAACCAAACAGGTAGCGTGCCACCTGGCGTTCATACTCGGACTGGCTATCGCAGATAATGCCGTGCCCCTCTAGCTGTTGTTTGAAGCGTGGATGATCGAAGGCGCGTTTATCCTGCTTGCTGCCGGTTTCGTAGACGGTGTGGAGATCGTATCCCAGGCGCGAGCCATCGGTGATCAAAAAACGCAAAGGACGTATGCGGTCACTGGCATTCATATTGCCTGCAAGGCTAATGCCGATGGTCAGGAAGCGTGCCTTTTCGCGCTCTCCATTCTCCCAGCGCTGGCGAAATTCCGGAGCGATGGGAGGATTGTCCGGGTCGCTCCATTCGAATTCCAGGGCAATGTAAGAGGTGCGCCGCTCGTGACTGTAGGGCGTGGCCGATTCGCTGCCGCCAAGGACATAGTATTCCATGTGCCGTTCGCGTCCACCGAACGTATCGAGGCGATTGGGGCGGAGATCACCATCCAATGCTAGCGGGAGCGCCGCGGTCAGGACGGTCGATTTGCCAGAAGCGTTCTCTCCTGCCAGGAAGAGCCGTCCATGTGGTATCTCAAATTCTTGTAACCCGTAGAGCCAGAAATTTGTCAGCATGATGCGGCGCAGGCGATAGCCTTTAGGTCCTCCTGCCTGGGCCTGGAGTACCTCGACGAACATCTCGAGTTGACGTTCCAATGTTGACTCTGATGCTCCATTTAACGACGTGGACCATTCCGTAAAATTATCAAGTGTGTATTGCATAGTGTTACTCTCTTTTGTAATAGCCCCTCCGGCTATCTTCATGCTGACTCGTCCAGGCCAGGCAAACTTAACGTTACCGATTTTGCTTTACTTTTACCTGCTGGCCTTTGCTCCTGTCCCGCTTTCTCGTAGTTTGCGCTGTAACGAGCTGCCGTCGGTAATATCAGCACATTTCCCGCGCCGTCAGGCCCTCTTAATAGGCCAACCTGGCGCATCTTTTTGTAGACATCATTCAACAACGTACGCGAACTTTTGCCACGCGCCTCGTTGCCCCACTGTTCGCCGTAGCGTTCGCGCAGTGTATAAAACAGTGCATTCATGTCCTCCATCGTAACATGTATGCAGCCGTACGTATCCGGTCTGGGCCAGGCGCTGGTAGTAACCTGCTCTCTGATCGCTGTACACATGAGCAGGGCCATCTGATCGCTGGTGCCATATGGAGTGAGACTGGTGATTGGGCCTGTAGACATGCCGCTGGCACGCACAATACAGGCATAATCACGATTCACATCGAGGAGCCAGCCAAACGATTCGAGCAGTTCATTGGCTACCTCATCAGCATGTGCCACCAGTTCGGCAAACGCCTCAGGATCATCGTACCTGAGCAAGATTGGGCCGAGCAGCAGCGCACGCCAGGCTCGCACAAGCGGTTTGATAGCCATAACAGGAAAACGATCCGCCAGTATATGTTGTAGCAGTGTAGGTTGAAGCGTCTTGCCCTCGTTGTTAAGGTGCGCGGCCACCACCGCCAATAATTGCGGGTTGAATGCTGATACGAGCGAACGTATCACATCGGTAAATTCGTAGAGGACATCGGCATCGACTGCCTGCTCAAGCCATTCCTTCGTTTGTCCATCTACCAGTTGCACGCCCCCCAGATCTTCCAGGTATTGTAAGGCACGCTGGATGCTGTAGCGATCTGCCGGTCTGCGAAAATCGAAACCAGTTTCGTTGTCAACGTCTGAAAGGGACTGCTCTTGAATCTGTTCGGCAAGTTGTGAAAGCAAGAATTGTTGTTCGTTGCCACGTCCGGTAAGCTGGCGATTTTCCGCATACCAGAGAATCCAGGTGAGGCAGGCAAAATCTCTCGGTTCCCGCAGGCGATCGTACACATAACCAGGCGTGATCGCGCTGAGCTGTCGCACCAGGCGAATAGCAGTAGCGCCGCGCTGGATACGCCAGCCTGTGTTCTGGTCGTGCCAGTTCTGCAACGTGTAATAGTGGCGATTCACCAGTCGAAAGAGGTCGACCTGTTTCGAGAGGATGACTCCCCTTTCCAACAAGGCTATATGTGCCTTCGTGATTTCAGCTGTATAGGTGCGCTGGCGAGACGTTGCCAGGCGATCGACGCGGCCTGTTGTTGCTGCTTCCTTTACATCTGCTACATCTACCGTATCTAGCATTGCCGCCCCTGATTCCCGTGAAGATTCTGTATTCACAGCAGTAGAGACTGCTAGCATTTCACGCTCTTCCATTAGGCTGCTCCCCCTTGTATTTCCTCGCGCTGAAGGCGATAGCGTGGCAATAGCAAGACTCCATCAGGTGCGCGGAGGGCAGTGTAAGTTTGCTCATCCGGGTTGAGCAGGACTATTACCGAACCGTCCGGGGCGCGATATTGACGCCGCGCATCGCCCTGGCAGCCATCAATCACTGCCAACAGTACCGCACGCTCTTCAATCGTGATCTGCTTGAGCATGCCAAGATCAAGGTACGCTGTAGAGAATAGGCGGGCGAAGCGTTGAAGCTCCTGCTGGCGCTTTTCCTCGTATTGATTTACCAGATTACGAATGATGGTGCGGTTATCAATCACCGGATCTTCCAGCGCATGTTCCCCACGATTGGCGCGACTGATCGGTCGTAAGCGCGGGGTGACGGTTGGCGGCTCCTGCCACGCGCTGCCTTCTTTGCCATCAAATGTTGCGCTGGGAGCGCCAGCAAGACTTTCCGGCAGGTGGACGGGGAGCAGGTTGGCGAAAGCAAGACTAAATATTTGCTGTGCCGTCTCGCCATCTTTTGCTTGTAACAGTTGCTGCGCTAACAGGTGCAAATTGGTTGCGTAGTTCGCGTTGGGCCGTGTAGAAGCTGCCAGTACAGAGGCGCGGCGCACAACCTTATCCACCTCGGCGAGAGCGTTGCGGCGAAACGAATCGGCATTTTTCCCCAGATCAAACCAGTTCATCAGCGCTTCCAGCTGGTTTCGCGCCTCTTGTACTAACTCTTCCTGTGTTGACCTGTTCTCAAGAGTCGGTGCGGGTGGCTCAAGATGCTGCGCGATGATCTCGACGAGACGATCTTTCTTGCCTGTCTCGCTCCACGTGGCAAGTAGCGTGCGAATGCGACGGCTGTACTGCGTCAATGCTTGCGCGAAACCGTGCACGTATGCTACCACTGCAGCTTTATAGGATTGGTATGCTTCGAGGTCTGGGCGACCTTGCTGCGCGGCTTGCAGCATATTGGCGAGGTACTGCGCCGCTTCGCGCGCCATCGTATTCCATACTTCGAACGCGCGCTGCCATTCCTCCGCCATTTCTCGACCCTGTATAGGAGTCAGATCAAGCGGAAGCGAAGCTACGTTCTCGTCAAGCACTTGCAACGAATTCCATAGGTGAGGCAGGTCGCCCTGGCGTAATGACCCTTTGCCCATACTCGCGCGGTTCTGCTCATCAAGAAAGGTCTCGATGGCCATCGCTTCAGGGGTTGCCTGGTAAAGCAGCGCCGGGGAGAGGAAGCTAGCGATGGAGGTGGCCCGGCTTGAGTCATAGATCGTGGTCACATTCCCCCATTCCTTGAGGGCAGCCAGGTCGTTTTGACATTGTTCGAGAGTGTATTCGGTGTCAAATGTAGCACGTACTGTGTCGCGCACTTCTTGAGCCGTGAGCTGGTAGCGGTACAGGTCACGGTGACATTGCAGGAAAAAGCGCATAATCACACGATACCAGCGTATGCGATTAGAGTTGACCAGGTAACTGAAAATGGGCAAGCGGTCGGTCATAGTAAAGATAGAAGGAGATGTAAAACGCTCAGAGTCGGCAACCATGCCTATAATGCCAGGTGAACGAACTGGGTCCCTCTCTATGGTGTCTACTGTATTACTGATCTGCCGATTTGCCTCATCCATATACGTAACTCGCTCTGTACTCCTCTATATCGTGCTGGTATTACTTACTATAAATACTTTGTGCTATTGTATCACGTGTTGTACTTTATGAGTACCCCTGCGTACCTTTGGTACCTGTTACTCCCCAAAGTGTTACCGTCGTCATTCTTTCTGAGGTTGACATAAGTGGAAGTGGAAATTGAGGTTGTGCACTATGCTTATAAACGGTCATATGCATCTGCCAGGGAGATATCCCCAATCACCGAGTCTGGCGTTGTTTGCGCTAACAAGACACATCCAGGGTGAGTGTCAGGCGAGGCCGACCCGCTCCACCCTCAGGTTGACCGCAAGGGGCAACCCTACTATACACGTTTCCCGTTTCACTCGCGTGAAGCGGCGGTATGAGAGGCGCCGTGGTGTTGTCCTAGTGGCATCCCTGAAAATTGTGTTTCCTGCTTTTGCACGGCGTTTCAAACATTGAACAGGTGTATTATATATGATGAATCTTGTTTTGTGCCAGGCTTTCTTCCTAAGCTGCCACAAGTGTTTTCGCCGCCTCGATAACCTCACAATAGCCCTTTACCAGGGACTCCATTGCCTCGTGCCACGATCTGCTTTGAGCTTCCAGGAGCGCTGCCTCGCTCATAGCATCGCGCAGCTGTTTATCAGCGATAAGTCGTGTTAACCTTGCGCGATGACCTGCTATTTTCTCATCCTCGCTCAGGCGATGCTCGTCGAGTAAAAAACCTGTCTGCCCATCGTTGACCAGGTCACAGACGCCCTCTGAGAGCACACCTGCGACGGGGAGCCCCGAGGCCATAGCCTCCAGCACGACTTGACCAAAGGTTTCTGTCCTTGAGGGGAAGGCAAAGATATCCGCCGAGGCATACGCTGCTGCCAGCGCCGCGCCGGAGAGATAGCCTGTGAAAGTGACAGGAAGACCCGCGAGCCTCTGCTGTACTTCCGCTAATGCTGGCCCATCGCCCACGATCACCAGGTGGCAACGGTCGTGATCCATGCGCTGGTATGTTTGTATCAGCAGGTTCAGATTCTTTTCCCATGAGATACGTCCAACGTAGAGCAGTACCACCTTGTTCTCGGGGTATGTTCGAGCTGTAAGCCACGATGCGCGCAGATCGTTGCTGCTGCGTGTAGGAGTAAAAAGGACGGTATCGACGCCCCTTGGCCAGATGCGCAGGTGCTCAAATCCCTGTCGGCGCAGCATAGCCGCGGTAGATGGTGAGGGACAAAAAGTCATAGCGCCTTGATTGTGGATGAAGCGGTTGTAAGACCACATCGGTTCTTTCAGGAGAGAAAAGCCAAAGTGTTCACAATATGCCGCGAGGTTGGTATGGTAGGAGGAGACCAGGGGTTTATGCAGCAGGTGTCCAGCCGCTAATCCCGTTGCTCCCAGCACGACTGGATCGACCAGGTGAATAATGTTGGGCTGGAACTCGTTCAGACGACGCATAAAAAGCGGACGGAAGAAGTTGAATTTGAGTTCAGGATAAAAGGGGAGCGGTAGTCCAGCCGTGCCGATCACCTCGGCGCCAGCATAGTAATCCATGCCGCTATCGGGGCCGAGCAAGAGCGCCTGGTGACCATTCGCCTGTAAGTGTTCCAGTAGCCGACCTAACGTGCGAGTTACGCCATCCAGTTTGGGCAAAAAGTTTTCGGTAATAATTGCAACGCGCATATCACTATCCTATCGGTCATTTATAGTAAGGGGGTCAGGGGTGCAACCTTTGATAGGGGAACGGAAGTAGTTTCGAGGCGCTCCCTTCTTCTTACAACTACCGATATAATGGTATCCGCGGCTAGTTAGTGGGCAATTAAGCTATGTTAGTAATGGGTAATTTATTTGCTAAGCAATGGTTAAATACCTTCTTCAATCATTTTTGACACAAAATAACCGACCATAACGTGAAAGAGTAGTAAGAGTAGCCCGTAATTAGCAAGTGAAAGTACCCTCGTGACAACAACACAAACAACACAGATCAACTCAACACAAGACGACTCGCCTTGTGAGGAAGAAATAGTCAACCCGGCTGAAATCGCCAAATCCGCTGGCCTGCGCTATGTCAGCGACATCGGTCCCGGCTTCATGCGCAAGCGCGTCGGCAAAAACTTCAGTTACAGTGGCCTTGATGGAAAGCCGATTCACGACCAGGAGGTGCTGCGCCGTATTCGCTCATTGGGTATCCCTCCCGCCTGGAATAATGTATGGATTTGTCCAAAACCCGATGGGCATATCCAGGCAACCGGGCGCGACGCGAAGGGGCGCAAACAGTACCGCTACCATCCCCGCTGGCGTGAAGTACGCGACGAGACTAAATACAACCGCATGATTGCCTTTGGTGAAGCGCTCCCTACTATTCGCGCTCGCATCAGCCACGACTTGAAGCTGCCAGGTCTCCACCGTGAAAAAGTTCTTGCTGCCGTTGTCCTACTGCTAGACACGACCGCTATCCGTGTGGGTAACGAGGAATATGCCAAAGAGAACGGTTCGTTCGGCCTGACCACGCTGCGCAACCGGCATGTCGATATCTCCGGTTCAAAAATATACTTCCATTTTCGCGGCAAAAGTGGTAAAGAGCACACCGTCTTTGCCATGGATGCCCTTCAGAATTTGGGGGAAGCAGAAAATCAGACCCAGGCGAAGAAAAAAGTGGGACAGGCCATCGAGGTGGCCGCGGAGCATCTCGGCAATACCAAAACCATCTGCCGTAAATGCTATGTGCATCCTGCCGTAGTCGATGCCTATCTTGAAGGGACACTGCTCACCAGCTTGAGCCAACAAGATGATAGTGTGTTTTCGGATACAGGCGGTTTACGTCCAGAGGAAGTGCGTGTGTTGCAGTTCCTCAAGCAACAACAGGCGGATACCCTGCATGAGTTACATAAATAAGGAGCAAAGACATGGCAAATCAGGAATATGATCTACTTGTAATTGGTGCGGGGGCAGCTGGTAGTACCGCTGCTTCAACCGCGGCGGCAGACGGAAAGCGAGTAACTCTGGTAGAGCGTGACAAGATTGGAGGCACCTGTCTCAATTATGGTTGTGATCCGACCAAGACACTGATCTATATTGCTGATTTGCTGTACAAAGCTCGCCATGCAGAACGCTTTGGGTTGCGCATAAGCGAAGTAGGCTTTGACTGGAACTCGGTGCTGTTATGGGTGCAGCAGGCGCAAAATCGCATTCGTGGAGGCACAACCGAGGAGGCCGCTGCCTCGTTAGCGCAAAAGGGCATTGAGGTATTGATGGGTGAGGCAGCGTTTCTCTCTCCACATGAACTATCTATCGCGGGAAAAGCAGTCTCTGCCTCGCGGATCATTATTGCTCCTGGGGACGAGAACATTGTTTTACCCATTGAGGGACTGAACGACGTCGGCTATATTACCAATGTGCAGGCGGTCTCATTGCCCAGCCTACCGCGTCGCCTGGCAATTCTTGGAGGGGGAGCGATCGGGATGGAATTTGCCCAACTGTTTCATCGTTTTGGCGTGGAGGTTACAGTATTGGAGCATGGCCCGGTTTTGCTGGACAAGGAAGACCGCGAGTTGGCAGATGAGCTTTGCTCATTGTTATCAAACGAGGGTTTGCGCCTGGAAACCGGCGTAGAACTACGTCGCGTACAACGTGATCCAGAGGGCAAATGCCTAACTATTCGTTGCAGTGAACGTGAAGAGGAACAACTGGTGGTTGACGAAATTCTGCTTGCCGTAGGCCGCAAGCCCTCGCTTTCCGCGCTTCAACTTGAGAAAGCCGGAGTTGAGACATCCAAAAAGGGTATCGTAGTTGATGCTACGCTGCGCACTAGCCAGCCGCATATCTGGGCCGCAGGCGACGTAACAGGCTCGTTACAATTCACGCATGTTGCCTATGAACAAGGAAAACTGGCCGCGCAGAATGCCTTCGCTCAGGCCCCCCAGCCTTTCGATGACCGCGTCATACCCTGGGTTACCTATACAAACCCCGCTCTTGGTCACGTGGGAAAAACGGAAGAACAGTTGCGGCAAGATGATGTTGAGTACAGGACTGCTCGTATGTTTTTTAAGGATGTTGAGCGCGCCGTCGCTGAGGGGAAAACCGACGGCCTCGTGAAATTGCTAGTCGATCAGCAGGGGATGATCCTGGGAGGGCATATTTTAGCGGAAGGTGCAGGTGATTTGCTCGCGCCCATCATCCTGGCTATGCAAGCAGGTATACCTGTCGAAAAGCTTGCCGCTACTATTATGCCATACCCAAATATGGTGGAAGGAGTGCACTGGGCTGCTGATAAAGTATAATCACTTCTCTGCATCTAACCTCATTCCTAATTCGTGCAATAAAGAGAACCCCAACTTATGAAGAATCAGTTTACGAATAAAAAAAGCTAATTCATGTAATGAAGACAATGATTTATCTAGCATTTGAGGTGTAGTGTGCAAGATGTTCATGCGATGCTCCCAGTAGGGACGCTTATAGGTGATCGTTATACTGTAGTTGGACTGCTCGGCAAAGGCGGCTTCGGCGCTGTCTACCTTGTGAGAGATCAGCGTGTCCGTGGCAACCTGTTTGCCCTTAAAGAGATGATCGACTCGAGCAAGCAAGAGCGCGCTCGTTTCGCCTTCGAATGCGAGCTCCTCAAGCGGCTAGATCATTCTGCTTTGCCTCGCGTCTACCGTTCGATGGACGATGATCAAAATTATCGCTCCTATATGCTTATGGACTATATCGAAGGCCCTAACCTGGAGACGCTGCGTCAAAAGCAGCCACAGAAGCGTTTTCCTCTTTCACAAGCCATGAGCATGATGGCCCCCATTTTCGAAGCTGTCTCATATCTGCATAGACAGCGGCCGCCAATCATACATCGGGATATCAAACCCTCCAATATCATTGTGCCGACTTCGGGTGATCAAACCGTGCTGGTTGACTTTGGCATCGCGAAAGAATTTGACCCGGACTCAACAACCACCGCTGTTCGCCGCTGTTCACCCGGCTATGGCGCGCCCGAACAATATAATAGAGGCACCAATACCCGTACTGATATTTATGGACTGGGAGCTACCCTCTATACGCTGCTGACTGGCGTCGTTCCCGATGACGCATTCTACCGTATGACAAATATTGGAAGCGGTAATAGCGATCCACTTGAACCGGTCAATCAGCTCAATCCGAGCATTCCAGCTCACGTATCTGATGCCATTCAACGCGCCATGGATCTCAATATCGAAGGCCGTTTCCCTACTGTTGGACAATTCTGGCAGGCCTTAAGTGCCCCTTCCGTTCAGCCTATGACTCCCATGCCCGCTGTACACGACCCACTTACGCCTGTACCCGTAGTACCTATCGTTGCGAATAGCGCGCCAGGTTCCCTTACCACTCAGCCGCAGGAAGCCACTGAGCGCACCAGGCGTCATATCCTATTGCCACTATTGCTGGTCATTCTTGCGCTCGGGCTAGTTTCTGGCCTTGCAACTGCTTTCTGGCCTTTCATTACAGGGCACCAGGGGACACAAACGGTCACACCGACGGCAGCTATTCAACATAAAGTTATACCGACGACTGCGCCTACAGCTAAAGCAACTCCTACGCACGCTTCCGCGGCACCAACGGCCCAGCCGACTTCGATACCGACTACAGCCCCATCGCTTTATCCAAATGTTGCCGGAACGCACTATGGTACGGTGCATAACACGACGGGGAACCTCAACGCAAGCATGTCTGTTTCGCTCAATCAGAATCAGGGCAATCTCAGTGGGAGTGTCACTATTGGCCAGCCGCTCCAGGGTAGCGGTCCCATCACCAGTGGTTTTGTCCAGAAAAACAACTCTATTCAGTTTACTGTTCAGGGTTACAATGGTCATGCTCCACTCATGTTCTATGGTACTGTGCAATCAAACGGCAGTATGGTTGGCCACTATTGCAGCATCGATCAAACGGGCCATTGCAATGCAAACTCTGGTGGTCAGGGCACGTGGGGAGTGGGCGCCATCGCCTCTTCCTCAGGCTCTTAGCTTGAACATTTCGGTCGTCCATTTTCTAATCTTATTCTATACTAAAAAAATGAGAGATTCTCGTTTTATATCGTATAGGGGAGAGAAGCTGGTAGAACGATATGGTTTCACTATGTACATGTAAACTCTACAATAAAAACTATTCTGTTCCTTGGAGCTTATTTCATCCTTTCTACCAATGAAACTGTGCCGATTAACCAACTCCCCTGCGCAAAAAGATTGAATATACTAATCTGGAAATTATTTGAGGTCAAGGGTGCAAGAGGTACAGACAATACTTCCTATTGGAAGTGTGATTCGCGAGCGCTACGTAGTTGAGTCTCTGCTTGGAAAAGGCGGATTTGGTGTCGTTTATCGCGTGATTTACGCGTCAAAGGCAATCAATATGCCCTCAAAGAAGTCATCGAACCGCACGGAAAGGACCGCACCAGAAAAGAAAAAATCGCTTTACCTTTGAAGGGGATGTGCTCAAACGCCTGGACCATCCTGCTTTGCCCCGCGTGTATCGCGCATTCGAAAACGACGCGCATGAGCGTGCCTATATGCTGATGGACTTTGTCGATGGGCCAAATCTGGACATCGTGCGCAGGCATTTGCCGGAGCAGCGCTTTACGCTCTCCCAGGTAATGACCATCATGCCCCCCATCGTCGATGCAGTCAGTTACCTCCACAGTCAGCAGCCGCCAATTATTCACCGCGATATCAAGCCCGCTAATATCATCGTGCCCGATCCAACCGCCTCTGTTCTGGTCGATTTCGATATCGCCAAGGAATTTGACAGAGATTCGACCACGACCGCCGTTCGTCGCTGCTCCCCTGGCTATGGTGCACCTGAACAGTATGGACAGGGCACCAGTACTCTCACTGATATCTATGGTTTGGGAGCAACCATCTATACTTTATTGACAGGCCTGGTTCCTCCAGATGCTTTTCAACGTATGATACTGCTGAATGCAAAGGGTAGTGACCCACTTGAACCCATTGATCGGATCGTGCCTGACGTGCCAGGAAATGTGGCGGAAGCGGTGCAGCGTGCCATGTCGCTACAAAGCAGCGACCGCTATACGACCATCGAACAATTCTGGCAAACCTTTGATACTTATGCGACAGCGCATGAACTGCCGGTACCTTTTGTTACGCCGTCGACATGGTCTGAAGCTTTGCGCGACTCGCAGGATATCAGCGAGAATGCGTCAACTATTCAGCCACAACCACCAGTGACACCGCTTCCATTACCACCGCCTCCCATAACACAACAGCCCACAGTACTTTTGAGGAAATCGAAGCGGCGCTGGGGATTAGTACTTGCCCTCGCACTGCTTGTGCTCTTTATTGCTCTTAGCAGCGCGGCAGGACTATGGGCTTTATTTGGCCATCACCAAAATGCTTTATCCGCTCGTGCAACGCCCAGTCCTATAACTACCTCTTTATCTACTCCAGGCCTTACAACGCTGTCTCCCTATCCCTCACCCGCCTCTACAAAGATGTCAGAGACGGTGGTTGTTCCAAATAAGGTAGCAGCTACGTCCACTCCCACCAGACCTACTTCATCGATATCTTCTACGCCCATACCCTCTTCCAGTCCAACCGCCATTGCTACAACGCCGCCGACGCCTCGCCCGCGTCCTACACCTACTCCCAATCCCTACCCAACTCTGACAAGTGCATACAATGGTACACTTGTCGATACTACAGCGACGCCGAATATCCCCGCTACGATGTATCTCTCCGCAATTCATCAGAACAAGGGCTACATCAATGGTAATTTTACCGTAAAAGGGCCGTTGCAGGGCAGCGGCCCTTTTACGGTAAATGTGGGAACCAACAAATATATTCAATTTACTGTCCGGGGGTATAACGGTCACGCGCCCCTCTACTTCTGGGGTTTTGTGCAGTCGAATTCCACCTTGCAGGGTCAGTATTGCAGCCTGGACCAGAATGGGCATTGTAGCGCCAGTGTGGGTGCCGGTGGCTATTGGAACGTAGCACCCGGACCTTAAGAATCAGTTTAACAGGTGGAATAGAATGAAACTTCCCTTTAAGCACAAGCATGTATCCAAAATGTGGATGGTAACAACATCTAGCAGAAGTAAAGTTGACGTTACGACACGATACGACGCTTAGATAAAGGAGAAACAAGCAAACTAAGTGGCCTTTTATCAAAACAACCAGCAAATGTACTAGCAGTACGCTACTCGTGGGATCAAGGCTCCTATGGACAACTTCCCGAACAAGAAGCTCGGCAGAACTATCAACAGTTCGTCCAGAACGCGCCTCCACAGATGGTTCAGCAGGTGCATCAGCAATATTATGAACAGATCAGCATCCTTAAGTTTTTTGATGATCTTAAACCAGCCCCTCGCTACAAATAAGTCTTGGCATCTCATCATCTCCAATACGCCTGCTGCGATTGTCCACCCAATCCTGCATATTGTGTTGGAAATAAATTTGTCCTAAGCTCTTTAATAAGTCCCGCTTTTTGACGCTATTCTTACGTAGGAAGTTGAGTTCTCGATTGATTGCCGTCGTAATAGGCCCTCGGAATGCCTTTTCTAGCAGGTTAATCTGTGCCTTCTCGTCTTCGTCTGCGGTGAGCTTAAAGATCTCGCGTAGTTCTCGCAAAATATAGCGTTGGCTTTGAGTAAGAGACAACGTATGTTCTCGTTCAGCTTGACGATGCTTTACCTCCTCCACAAAACGACGTTTCACTCGCATCACTGCCGCATTATAACCAGCAGGAATGGTATCTCCTGCTAGTTCTGGAGCAGCCTTGAGCATTCCTAAAATACGAGGGATGTCGCGTGATACCACCTCTCCGTTCGCATCTAGCAAAAAAAGTTGTTGGTATCGTCCTGCCTGGCAAAACACGTATAACCCCTTATTGTTGGAAGGTTTTGCCGTACGAATACCGTCACGCAGATTCGCGATGCGTTCATACTCTCCAGGATTGTCTTTGCGTAGCTGCCTCATAATTTCTTCGGCTTCGTTGATATCCAGGAACTCTTCGTCTTCTTCCTCAAATAGGCTTAGCTGATTTCCCTGCTTCTCATAGATAGCATACATAGCCTCTTCATTAAGTTGCTCTGTACGGTCGAGGATGGCTGAATCTTCACCAATTGAATTATGGATTTCCTGGATGCGGTTATGCAATTTTTGACGTAACCCCAAATTTTTTTCTATACCTGTCTCTGGTAAGAAGTTAAAGCCATAGACTACCTCGTGTTCACTGCCAATGCGATCAATGCGTCCAAACCTCTGGATGAGCCGCACCGGGTTCCAGTGCAGGTCATAATTGATGATCTTGTCACAATCCTGCATATTTAATCCTTCTGCAAGGACGTCGGTTGCCACAAGTGTTCGTAACTCTGCCTCGTTAGATTGAAATTGATACTCAGGATTTGATCTAGGGGCAAATCTCCCAACCACACGCGCCTTACTTTTATCCCCGCTATAGATCACTTCGATATCATCTCGTTTGCCGCCAGGATTGAGGTTATCAAACAGGTAACGTGCTGTATCTGCATACTGCGTGAAGATGAGTCGCTTGCCATCTTTCAATGGTGTTTCTGTCAATCGCTTTTTGAGCGTTTGAAGCTTAGCATCCTGTTCGGGAGTGATCGGTTCAACTAGCGTCAGAATTTTTTCAAGTAGGCGAATGTCATGCTCAAGATGTTCTTTTAGGCGTGCTAGATCGAAATCCTCTACTTTGTAACGTCCAGATACACCCCTTAAAGCATCGAGCAGATCGGTTTCTTCCGCATAATCAGATTCATAAAGAACGTTTTGGGCGTCTTCCCCTGCTGGTACTATACCTTGTATCAAGGCACCCAGGAACGACTTGTGTACCCGCAACAGGCGGCGAACTGTCTCTTTGAAGGCATAGACACTTGACTCAAAGCGTTTGAAGAGGAGGATTCTGATGAGTCCACGTAAATTGCTACCTGCTCGTTGCATCGACATATATGGCTCTTGCTTCTGCTTCTGTTTCACAACGTAGTGCCATAAGCCATATCTAGCAAAAGTCAGTTCATCATCTGGTAGTTGGATCGGCTGGCCTTTACGTGGTTTTCCTATATATTGGCGCAACTCCTGGTAGAGTCCTTGATACGTGCCTTCGATACTGTACTCGATCGTTTCCAACACTCGTTTGGGAAAGAACTGGTGTCTACCACCAACCATAACATAGGCTCGCTTTTTCCCTTCTAAGTACTCTTTAAACTGTGAAGGCTCAAGCGGCTGATGAGTGGTTGCATCGTATCCATACCAACGCAGGATATGATTACGAGTGCGCCTGATCAGGATATTCGCTAACAGGTCTGGCAGTTTTCGTTCACCTTTTTCAATCAGTCGAAAATACTCTCTGAGAATGGGCGGATCTACTGGTAGGTCGGTCTTGTCATCCTGGTGAAAGAGCTTGATCTGGTAGTAGACATCCCAGGCACTCTTATTGCGGGGAGTAGCCGTCAAGAAACAACACTGTTTTCCAGTGGCAACGAAAGCCTGCACAACTTTGTAGCGTTGCGTATCCGGGTGACGTAGATTATGACTCTCGTCGATCAGTACAAAATCTCGATCACGGTACTTTGCATCCTTTAGCAAGAAATTATAGGTGTCATTACCCTCTCCGCGCAGATAGCCCATTGAAAGTACTCGGGCGTTGAGTTGATAGACTTCATTTGCCCGTTCCCACATCTCAACCAGGGGAGCAGGGCAGATAATCAGTGGCCGGGCATGCTCGGTACGCTCAAAATGCTTCACAATAGCGGCACCTATGTAACTCTTACCAAGCCCAACAACATCTGCAACGAACGCTCCGCCAAAATCGCGAATAATTTGTACTGCTTGACGCACCGCAACCTTCTGAAAATCTGCCAGGCGTTGTGTTATTTCATCATCCCAGAGGATATCTTTAGCATCTTCACCCTCCATACGATCCTTGACCAACATATAGAGCGTCTTCATATAGATATCGTATGGACGAGCAGGTATAACCGCCCAGGATTGTTGCATCTCATGCATTAACGTCTCATCAAAATCCTGGGACTCACTCCAGAGTTCATCAAACCACTGTACCAGGACAGCATGATTATCGTTACCCTGCACAACCACATTCAGTTCGGTGTTGTGACTTACCCCTGATAGGGTTAGATTGGAAGAGCCAACAACCGCAATGCCCTTCTCATGACGTTCAATCGGCTTGCCCACTCTATCAAATAGGGTACCGTAGTAATCAAAAATATAGGCTTTAGCGTGCATGCGTCCTTTCGTATAGACCCGCACCTTGAGGCGTTTTTCTTCAATCATGCGTACCAGCGTCTTCACCAGTACCTCGCCCTGATCTGTCTGATCCATCTGCTCTACCGTCGCACGAATATTGGTTGCTGTTTCATTCGCCATGCGCGCCATTTCTGTGCGCTTGGGATATGTCTGTGCCTCAATGGCATCCTGTACTAGTTCCAATCGCCGGTATCCCTCTGCCAGTTGTTCAAGTGTCTCACGGTTCGTGGTATTGCCGATCAGCAGGCGCAGTTCTTTCACCCCATCCAGCCGTTTAGCAATACTCTCCAATCCTGATAGGAAGAAATAGCCTACGGCGAACCGAGCAAACTCAGTTGAGTCCAGCATTTGGTTAATGTGGTCTACTAATTTTTCGCTGCGGTTGTCAATAATGTCGTGTGTGGGCATCAGTATGAGTACACCTTTATTTAAGGAATCACATCAATTGGTTTCCAAACAGTTAAGCCTGGGATATGAGCAAAATCGCCATCATGTGTGACAATATTGCGTAGAGGTACTTTACGTCTATTCCTTGTACAACGATTCATGCTACCAAGGTGCAGCGAATCTCCAGTCATCAGGCTATAATTCAGGCGTTCCGTCTTTGTCTCAACCAGCAGCTTAGTATTGATTGGAAGTACTTTCAGCCCAAACGCCAGCGTATCTTCAAATTGTATCTGATAGTCGGTAAGCTGTGCTGCAATGCTACGGTTTGTCTCCAGGCGGCTTTTCAATTTAGAAGCAGCACGGCTTGCTATAATATTCTTTGTATAGGCTTCGGCAAGCATCAGTTTATGCAACAAATCGGATAACACCTGAGTATTAACGTAGGCTTCGACCTCACCACTGATGATACGACTCATGAAGTTTGTGCATGAAAGCGATTTAAAGCGGAAATGTAAGTCAAAGATATTGGTATCAACGAAGACCCGTGTGCCAATAGGTAAATGTTGCAGGTCAGGCATAGGTGCTATCTACCTCTTCCTCTTCTTCATCAGGTAAACCTATCCATATACCAAGGGTGTTGTTGAATGCTTCCAATCGCTTGCGTCGTTCCTTTGATTCTCTGCTGTTTGGCGAATTCAGACTGTTTGCCTTGTTCAAGCGTGCATCTACCAATCCTATAACAGCCTCATACACATTGTCTTGTTCCCCTTGTGTGAGGTTAAGTGCATCGAAAATGATATCATCAAGTGTACGGCGATCAGAAGAAGGATGTAAGACATCCCAAGATGTGGAAGAAAATATTCCACTTCTTTTAAAATCTATAGCTTTTGGATCTAGACTAAGAAGATCGCTCACCTCATATGTCTGAATTTTGAGCAAACCATCACCAAAATTAGATCGACCGGCCACATTCACCATTAATTGAAAAACTGTAGAGTTTAATGAGGCACACAATGGTAAAACAAAAGTCGGGGAAACATTCACTTCCTGGAAATTGTCGCTAAAATAACAGCCGTCAGGAGCATAAAGCGTTTTTGCAGTAGAGTCGATAAGATAGTTGAAGCCTAAATACGGAGAACGACGTATTCCCAAATCCCACCACCTCGGTCTACCCGCGCAACTTGGTCTCCTATGAAAAGCTTGCGACTCTCCCCACTTTATGTACTCCAGGACCGCCGTACCCTGGAGTTCTTCTTTTGTTTTATGGCACATGAACAGCTTGGACTTGAGTACACTGGGATCAATCAAGATACTCTTGCACTCTCGCGGACTTTTGATGACAGGTTGTAAGAACTCTTCCTCTATCTTCCATTGCCGTGCTTTTACCTCATCTAGATAGAAGAACTCATTGGCACCAGTTTTGATACCGAATCTCACCTCCGCTATATCACCGAGGCGTACCAGTTTGTGCTTGCCCTTTTCCAGAAGTGTCCAGTAGATAGAAGGCGCACGCAAGTACTTACCACCCCACTTATTGGCTGTGTAGGCAGCCTGCGCCTCTTTCACAAGAGCGCGCGAGGTAACTCTCTCCAGTGTATCGATTGATGTGTTTGCATCTTCCCCGGCTTCAGGTTGTTTGAATCCTTCTTCCAGCAATGTTTTTTGAGCAACTGGGTATATCCGGTATTCAGGAGTGACTGCTCGTTCCTGCGCCTTCTCAATCTGCCTGAAAATGTCTGCTGCAAGCACGCGCTCGAAGGTAACTGTGAACATGACAAAATGAGCGATATTGTTCAACTCCTCTATGCTAGGTCTTTCAGACGGTGCCGAGAACAGGGTGATTACTGTGTTTACATCGGCACTGGCAAAGGAGCGTTTGACCTGATTATCCAGGATCATTTTGACATGACAATACCTGAGCAGGAACTCTTGCAAATCTGCTCCGTACCTCACATCAAGCCAGGAGTTGGAGGTGATAAAACAAAATGAGCCTTTGGGATTTAAGAGTCCCAGTCCATGGAAGTAGAAATAGATGTAGAGATCACTTTTAGCATCGATTTTATGTGTCGCAATGTCTTTGACCTCTTTATAGCCAAAGAAATCAGGGAAAGCTGAATACACCGAGCGTGCCAGCTTAGCTTTGTACGTTTCCTTATGAGTCTCTCTCACAACTTCATTGCCACGCGGGCGCGGTGCCACGATTTTTTCCTGGCGTACATAAGGTGGATTGCCAATCACGATATCGAAGCCATTCTTGCCTCCAGCAAAAACTTCGACGAAAGCGATATCCCAGACGAACGGCACATCTTTCGGCGTTGTGAGAGCAGCGCGAGCCTTCTTCAGGTTTTCCAGTTCGCTTTCTAGATCGGCCAGGCGTCTCTGCTGCTCAGCTTTCTCTACATTCTTTTGTGGCGAATGCCCTACACTTGTGTCCACCAGGCTCATCTGTTGCTCTGCTGGCCCTTCAATCTGACGAAGAAGTTTCTTTTTCTCTTCCTGCTTGCTCTGTATTGTGCCATCAAGTATCTCACGGAAGAATTGGAGCTCATCTTGCTCCAATTGATCTTTTGATTTGGGATGCCGCGAGGCATGGTGATGATAAAAATCCAGTTTGTCGTTTTTCAATAAAGTTAGACGAGTTTTCAGTGTAGGTGAAAGATCCCTTCTTGTTCTCGTATGACCCATGTTTATCCCGCCAATCTCTTGTACGAGACTATCACCAAAACGAACCTTAAAGCTCAGGTGAGGCAGCAACGGGTCGACGCGCACATGGAGGTCCTCGTGATGGGGAATTTCGGCATCGATAATCAGTGCCAGCCACAGCCGCAGTTCCGCGATATGGGCCGCCCATTCCATAACATCCACACCGTAAAGGCTCTCGCCTATGATCCGTTTTTTACGGTTATATGGGTTCTCATCTTCGTATAAATGCTGATTTGCGCGATCTTGCAGATTATCCAGGACGTATAACATACCAACTAGGAACGAACCCGAACCGCAGGCGGGATCAACCACGGTAATATCGCGCAATAGCTCAGAGAGCGGTTTCCATAGTCCTATGACCGTCAATGCATCGTCGGAGGCTGATTTTTCGTTTGGTTCCAGGGCAAAAACGGCATCATATAAGACATGCTTTTTATCTTGCCCCAGGTGGTTAGACAGGTAATCCACGATTGCCAAACGGCACATAAGATCTATTTCTGTGCGCGGCGTATAGAAGATACCGGCATCCCCACGCTCATCTGCTTCGGTGGATACATTCACCAGGCTCTCATATACCTTGCCGATCATCTCCGGGTCGACAGCGACCTCTTGATCCAGCGGGCTATCCTCGGAGATGGTGAAGTTGAACCGTTCAAAAAACATATATATCTGTTCAAAACGTGCATCAGTAATGGTAAATGTATGGCCAGTATCCAGCGTGTTTTGAGAGAAAAGGCCACCATTGAGGTAAGGGGCTGTTGCCAGAATTCTCTGGATATTCTCTGGGAAATAGCGGTGCCCTCCGTGGAACTTGTTGTTGAAGGCTTCAAAGAAGAGCACTTTTAGCCATTTCTCGAAGAACACATCTTTTTCGTGACCTGTCTTCTTGTAGCTGTCCCAAAATGAATGTAAAAACTCTTTATCGCCGCCTAACCAGCCTTTGCGCTGGATAAAATACAGGAACATGCAGCGATTAAGGAACTGCAGGGCATAGTCATGTGCCCAGATGGGGTTGTCCGTTTGTTTTCTCAGGTCTATTTCGAGAATTCTAAAAAGTACTTTGTATTCATCAAAGAAGCGTTTCGTCACCGCCTCAACATCGAAAGCTTCTTCATGTAATTGCCGGATTTCCAGCAGTGGAGCTTGCCCAAGTGATGTGAGATCGAGTAGTGCCAGGCGTTCGGAGGCGGTGCGCAGTCGCTCCTCTGGCCCAATAGTGATACGGCGAAAGAGGCGGCGTCTGGCCTGTGTGCTATCGGGCTTGACGTTCACGAAATGCCATTTGTCCTGTGCTGAATTGGAGAAGATAAAGAGAGCATCGAGATGGTTTTCCAATAATTTCATGACGATAGGACGTTCATGACCCAGAGGAAGCTCACTGGATGCTAAATGGATGTAGATGATATCAAAATCTTCATCCTTACCGCCTGTGGCAAATAAAAGAAGAGGTGCTTTTTCATAGAGCGTCGCTTTGATGTCATCAGGCCAGTTGCGGTAAGAAAGAGGTTCGTCGACACGATTATAGCTTAAATCTTTCCAAAATAGCTGCTTTAATGACTCTATACTCTGAGGTTTACGTAGTTCCTTGAGCCGCTCCTGCACCACGGCAAAGGTATCTCTAGTGTCTGTAGCTGTATTATTCCTCTCGCTCATTTGCTGCCTTCCCGCTTCTGCTTTGGTACCTTGTGCTTCTGTTGTTCTATGATACTACCAAATGATCTTGTTGAATAGGCTATCAGCTTATCAGTATGCATGGTTTTTGACAAGAGTTACTTTTGGCTCAAACTTGATACTAATGACCTTACTGACTTTCAATATTGATCAGGAGTCAGAATATCTTATGAGGAATGCTCAACCACAAAATGGTATAATTTAAACAGACCGAGCCTATTGTAAGAGGAGCATACCATGACAACGCAAGTCGAGACGACGATACATAAGCCCAAAACGTTACGCTACCTTAGTGGGTACCCGCTTGTCGGGAACATGCCCGACTTCTCTAAAGATCGCCTGGGCCTCCTTAAGCTCATGGCGCAAAAAGGTGACGTCTACGGCATGCATTTTGGGCCATTCCCTGCTATCTTATTCAACAAACCAGAACACGTCCATAGCATTCTGGTCGAACATGCCTATGACTTCGATAAAGGCATCGCCATCCATAATACTTTTCGCCCTACCATTGGTGACGGTATCTTTAGTAGTGAAGGCGATTTCCACCGACACCAGCGCAAGCTCATGTCTGCGCCCTTTCAACCACGCCATATTGCCAGCTATGCCGACATCATGGGATATTACGGTGAGCAAATCCAGCAGACCTGGCCTGATGGAGCTGTCATTGACGTCAATCAGCAGATGACCAACCTCACCATGAGCATTATCGGCAAAGCGCTCTTTGACGCCGACGTCTTCACCGAAACCGACGAACTTGGCGCGGCCATGACTGTCACTACCGAGTATGTCTCGCATACGCTCTCGACCCTCTTGCCGCCGCCTTATAGCTGGCCTACGCCACGCAATCGTCGCACACACAAGGCCGCGCAGGTATTGCGCACACGTATTCAACGCTTCATAGACGAGCGGCGCAATAGCGTGGTAGAGGGCAATGATTTTCTCTCTATCCTGCTGCAAGCCAGGGACGAAGATGGCAAACCAATGAGCAATGAGCAGGTGATGGCCGAATGCCTGACCCTCTTTGGCGCGGGCCACGAGACGACCGCTACTGCTCTGAGTTGGACCTGGTATCTACTCTGCCAGCATCCTGAGAGGTATCAGAAAGTCCAACAAGAAGTTGATAGCGTCTTGCAGGGTCGCACTCCCACTTATGCCGACCTGGCTCGTTTGCCCTATTGCCTGCAAGTCTTCAAGGAAGCCTTGCGGCTCTATCCACCTGCGTATGCATTTTCGAGGCGTGCCTTGCGCGATGTCGAGATCGATGGCTACCGTGTTCCCAAAGGCGCGGTCGTCCTGCTCGCTCCGTACACCCTGCACCGCCGTGGGGAATACTTCCCAGAACCTGAGAAGTTTGATCCAGAGCGCTTCACACCTGAACGGGAGAAACAGATTCCCCGTTATGCTTTTATGCCTTTCGGTGCGGGTCCGCGCATCTGTATCGGTCTCTACTTCGCCATGATGGAGGGCCACCTGTTGCTCGCCACCATCGCCCAGCGCGCCAGCTTTTCCCTGGTTCCTGGCCAGTCCATCGAACCAGATCCTGTGCATCACCTGGCCTTGCGGCCTGCCGGAGTGGTAAATGTCACAGTGAAGAAGAGGTAATAAGCGGAAGAGACACAGAGAAGGTTGACCCTTTTCCCTCTTCACTTTCAACAGTGATTTTTCCGCCGTGACGTTTGATGATTTCAGAGGAAATGTATAATCCCATTCCTAACTCAGGAAACGCTTTACTGCTAGTAGCGGGAACGCGGTAAAAAAGAAACTCAAAAGTTGATGCTGCTCTCGTTCCGTTACTATCATTGGTCAAACCATTCACCTTCTCCTTCGACGGTAGCTCTTCTCGATTGCTGGATAGAAGCATAAAGGGAGTCTTGGACTGATCCAAGGCTCCCTTTATGACTATAAATGAACTGGGTATTCGCTTTGAACTACACCTCTTTGAGATAGCTGCTCTCATTAGGAGAAACTAACTCCACTTCGTCATGTTCAAACCAGATCGGTTCCTTGATGTGCGCGCCTTCTAACGCGATACGGTAGAAGCAAAAAGGCTCTTCGACATCAAGGTGAGGTATGCTGTCAACTATGCGGATTGTACCCCTCAATCCTCTGAAGGGACTATAACTAACTACACGTACTCTACAACCTGCCGGAAATACCTGGCTGTTCATGGGATGATGAATACTCCTCTACCTAGCCCCATAGAAGGGACTTTGAAGACATCTTTCTCATCCTCTATAGAACAAGCATACACTCTTAACTCAAGAAAAGCAACAAAGGAGCGGTTTTTATTTCTATGCTGCACTTCAGGTGTGAGAATGAAATGCCTTCGTAAAGATGTTATACTGACAAAAATAACAATGAACATGACCTATCGAAAGCCAATAAAATGATCGCAACAGTGACTACTATTCGTTTCTTGTGAAAGGATGCAACAATGCCCGCTGAAAACGAAGATACACCTATAACACAATCTGAATCTCCCATAGACCTGCAAGAAAAACCCATTCTCAATATCGTCGGCGAGAAGGTCGCGCTGGGACCATTCAATCGGGGAGTTATCCCCCATATGACAAGGTGGTTAAATGACTTTGCCGTTACCCTCTTCTCAGGTGATTCTCTTTGTCCCATTACCAGGGAGTCTATCGAAGCAGATATAGAGCGCGATTTGAAGGAGGTACAGCGTAACAAGGCAGATTTTCTGATGTATGAGCGCGCAACTATGCGTTTGATTGGACTTATCGAACTGCGTCACATCGATTATCGCCATAGTACCGCTGAATTTGGCATTCTCATTGGCGAGAAAGATTGCTGGAGCAAAGGCTATGGTACTGAGGCGACGATACTCATCCTTGACTATGCGTTTACCGTACTGGGGTTGCACAATATCCTGCTTGATACGGATAGTTATAACGAACGCGCTATCCACGCCTATACACGAGCAGGTTTTCGTATCATCGGGCGCAGACGCCAAACGAGGCGTTGGGGAGATAAGGTCTACGATACAGTCATGATGGATTGCATCTCCACCGAGTTTCACAATCCCATTAAGCGCGTCCTGGAGCTTCCTTGATGCTCTTTTTACTTTCGATACGCACTAATCCAAACATTTTTAAAAATAGCGTGCACAAGTTTCGCTGAAAGCAAATGACAATGGCAGGATATCTTCTTTTAGAGGGCGGCGCGGAATTTGGTGGGCGCATGGCGGAACCCGACCAGCGCGCAATTGAGCTTGCCGGTGGTCCCAATGCACTTATCACCATCATCCCGACGGCAGCCGCTCCCGACAACAACCACCAGCGAGCAGGTAACAACGGCGTCAGGTGGTTTCACAGCCTTGGAGCCACGCATGTCACATCCCTTCCTGTGATAGATACAGCCTCGGCCAATGATCCGCGCATAGTGGCAGAGATCGGCCAGGCACGCCTGATTTACATGCTTGGTGGCTTTACTGGCTATCTCGGTGAAACTATCACAGGTAGCGCCAGTTGGGACGCCATGCTGAAAGCTTACGAGTCCGGGTCAGTCATCGCTGGCAGTAGCGCCGGGGCCATGGTTATGTGCCAGTATTACTTCGATCCCGGCAAAGGACAAGTCGTCGAAGGGCTGGGTTTGTTGCCCAATGCCTGTGTCTTGCCCCATCACAATACCTTCGGCAAGGGCTGGGCCGCGCGCCTGACTACCCTTTTGCCGAACGCGTTGTTGCTCGGCATCGATGAGCAAACAGGGATGCTCGATGATGGTCAGGAAGGGAAGAAAGCCGGATGGCGCGTCTACGGGAAAGGCGCTGTAACTCTCTACCGCAATGGTCATCCTGTCGTCTACAGGTCAGGTATGACCTTCAAAGAAGATTTTTCAGTCATCTGAAGGTGACACAAATATTTAGGCGTGAAGAATAATCATGACATGACGAAATAGTTTTTACCTACAGCGTGTTATCACGGGTGGAGATAGAACGCGAGAAGGCTAAAAAGGTATGGCCTACTCTGCTCATCTTACATTTCTTATCCTCAAAGGAGATACATTGTGAGCGATTCAGCTGTCCAGGAGCAGAAGCCCGCTCCTGATTTTACTCTTCCGGCCGTGGGCAGAGACGATGTGGTCAAAAACGGCCAGATACACCTGGCTGAACTCAAAGGGAAAACGGTCGTTCTTTATTTCTATCCAAAAGACGACACCCCCGGCTGCACTGCCGAAGCGTGCTCGTTCCGTGACGCCGATCATGAGATGCAAAAACGGGGAGTTGTCGTGCTGGGCATAAGTGCCGATGATATCCCTTCGCATCAGAAATTTGCCGATAAATACGGTTTGTCCTTTCCTCTGCTCTCCGATACAGATACCACGGTTTCGCAGCTTTATGGTGTGTGGAAAGAGAAGAATATGTATGGTAAGAAATACATGGGTGTTAACCGCGAGACATTCCTCATCGATAAGGATGGGATTGTTCGTAAAGTCTGGCCAAAAGTCCAGGCAGCCGAGCACGCTCAAGAGGTTCTAGAAGCAATCGAGTCATTAGGACTCTAATCTTATCTGAGCTAGCTAGAGAAGTCAGGAATTTTTCTTTTCAAATGGGGCTGAAAAATTCCTGACTTCTCTAGAGTCTGTTAGGAACTGGATATCGAGTAAGTGGTATAATGAAGGATGATACTCCTTGATAAGGGTTGATAGTTGAGAGATGGCAATGGCAGAATTTAGTTATGATCCTAAGTCAATTGAGCCGAAGTGGCAGAAGTTTTGGGAAGAAAGTAAAATTTTTCGCACCACCACTAATTCTCAAACCCTACAGTCAAAACCTAAGGCTTATATCCTCGATATGTTTCCCTATCCCTCAGGTGATGGATTGCATGTAGGTCACTCCAAAGGCTATACAGCATCTGATGTTATTACTAGAATGCGACGAATGCAGGGTTATGACGTTCTGCATTCTATGGGCTGGGATTCATTCGGGTTGCCTGCAGAACGAGCCGCCGAGCGAGAACATACTCATCCCGCTATCATCACCAAGCGCAATATTGACAATTTTCGTCGTCAGATGAAGCGGGTCGGTTTTTCATATGATTGGGAACGAGAAATTAATACATCTTCTCCAGATTACTACAAATGGACGCAGTGGATTTTTCTCAAGCTATATAAACGTGGTTTAGCCTATATTGCTGATGTCCCAGTCAACTGGTGTCCGGCGTTGGGAACAGTATTAGCCAATGAAGAAGTCTATGATGGGAAATATATTGAAACTGGCGATATTGTTGAGAGGCGTTTAATGCGACAGTGGATGCTCAAAATTACTGCGTACGCGGAACGCCTATTAGATGATTTGGATGACCTTCAGTGGCCTGAAAGCCTCAAGGAGATGCAGCGAAATTGGATTGGAAAATCTACAGGAGCCAACGTTAGGTTTGTCATTCAAGGGACAGAATTGTCATTTACTATTTTCACAACTAGGCCGGATACATTGTTTGGTGCAACTTATTGCGTTCTGGCACCGGAACATCCACTTATAGCACAGATCGCCACTAATGAGCAAAGAGCTGACGTTTTACAGTATGTAGAAAAGGTACGGCACCAGTCCGAGTTAAAACGCTTAGCTTCGACTGATGAGAAAACTGGTGTTTTTACAGGTGCTTACGCTATTAACCCTGTAAACAATCAAGCGATTCCTATCTGGATAGCTGAGTATGTCCTAATGTCGTATGGGACAGGCGCGATTATGGGGGTTCCTGCTCATGACGAGCGTGATCATGACTTCGCTAAACAATTCAACTTACCTGTAATTGAGGTTGTAAGTAGTAGTACATTATCCGTTCAAGAAAGTGCCTTTGAAGGTAGGGGCATCTGTGTAAACAGCAGCTTCTTGAACGGATTGGATACTGAAGAAGCTAAACGAAAAGTAATCGAGTGGTTGGAGCAAACAGGTAATGGTTCCGGTGAAGTACAGTACCGATTACGAGATTGGCTATTTTCGCGTCAGAGATATTGGGGTGAGCCATTTCCAATTGTATATCTTGAAGATGGCACAATCCTACCTGTTCCAAGTGACCAATTACCAGTAGAATTACCTGAACTGAACATCAACAAAACAGTATCTGAAGGACAGCCCCCATTAGCTCGTGCTAGTGATGACTGGCTATTGGTAACCTTACCAGATGGACGTATTGGCCTTCGCGAAACAAATACTATGCCGCAATGGGCTGGTTCTTGCTGGTATTACTTGCGCTATATTGACCCACACAATCCAGAGGAACCATGGAAGAAGGAGTTGGAAAATTACTGGATGCCAGTAGATGTATATATAGGTGGCGTAGAACATGCAGTACTGCATTTGCTTTATGCACGATTCTGGCATAAAGTTCTTTACGATTGCGAAGTCGTCTCAACTAAAGAACCATTCCAAAGACTTTTTAATCAAGGTATGGTATTGGCCTATTCCTATCAGGATGATATGGGCAAGTACTATTATCCATATCAGGCAGAGGAAAAAGACGGTCAGTGGTTTGTCAAAGAGACGGGTAAATCAGTCCATACTCAGATGGAAAAAATGTCAAAATCCCGGCTAAACGTATATAGCCTGGATGATGTAGTTGATAACTATGGAGCTGACGCTCTCCGTCTGTACGAACTTTTTATCGGCCCTTTAAGTGCTAGCGGCCCTTGGCTGATGAATGGTATTGAAGGGGTTTATCGCTTTTTGCAACGGGTCTGGCGGCTAGTTGTTGATGAGGACACTGGAGAACTAAGAAAAAAGCTGGCGCATGCATCGGCAGAAAGTCAGCCGGAATTGCATAAGTTATTGCATAAGACCATTAAGCATGTAACAGAGGATATCGAAACAATTGACAAAATGAACACGGCTGTCAGTAAACTAATGATGTTCTCTAACGCCGCGACTCAAGCTAAATTGTTACCACGAGCTATTATCCTAGATTTCTTAAGACTGCTGTCACCTATGGCTCCCCATATTTGTGATGAGCTTTGGCAAAAGTTGGGTGAAACTGGGATGTTAGCCTTGGATAAATGGCCAACATATGATAAGAACCTTTGTGTTGATGAATACATAAGTATTCCTGTACAAGTCAACGGCAAGGTGCGTGCAGTTATAGAAGTAGCTGCTGATGCTACTAGTGAGAACATGGAAAAGATTGCTCTAAGCAATGAAAAGGTTGCAAAAGTTGTTGGTACACATGAGATCAAAAAGGTTATTGCTATTACAGGCAAATTCATCAACTTTTTAACTGCTGAGCAATAAAAACATTTATAGCCACGTTAGCGATGTAGTTGACTTGTGTGCAATTGTTACGCAAACTGTACTTTAATCTACTACCCTCATCTGTTGCGGCGCGTCCGCACATAGTTGTAGATCGTACCTTGAAGGAGGAGAAATAATGACTACTGGCAGCATCGTTACTACTTTGCCGACCCAATAAGTAACAGATTGACATATTTGACTTAGAGTCTGTTAGGGACTCGAATACTGGTCAAGGACTGGAAAAGGCCATCCACTGATGAAGCATGAGACAAGCGAACACCACCAGATGCAAGTCAGCAAGAATAGCATACCAACGAGGTGCTGGAGACGGTGGATGCTCTACACCTTTAAACTGCGTAAGATAGCATAGAAAGGGGAAAATCCTATTATGGCGGATAACTTTGAGTACACCTCCCATGCGCGCCTCGTCTACAAAGACGGCTATCGCAATGCCTACCTTGGTGACGTGCCGGAGCCTGTGGTCTACGGCGTTCAGGGCAAGCTGCGAGAGTATTACGGTGCGAAAGAGGGACCTCCGGTCGCTTCGACTCTCGATCATATCGTCGCCGCGGTCGCTGGCTGAATGTACGGCACACTTGCCGGCGCCCTGTCAGGGCGCAAGATATCCTATGACCGCACAACGTATAGCGCCACCGTTGATGGGCATATTACAGGCATCGACAAGACTATTCGTATCAAGTCAATTGTCGTTCATTACGATCTCACGATTCCCGCGGAGTTTCGCGAAGCAACGGAACGCGCACTTAAGAGCCATCCCAAAGGTTGTCCAGCACATCAAAGTGTGAAGGACGCTATCAATATCACCTGGGATGCAACGCTGCATATTGGTGATGAAACGGTTTTGCTTGATAGCGAAGCGGCACTCGACTGACACTCAGCGTATAGTTTCCCAATCATTATAAACGCCTTTGGTTCGTTGCTGGGTTGAAGGCGGCAAACAGGCTTCTCTGGTTCCTAGCGCGGAAACCAGAGAGGCCTGTTTAACTTTCGCTTTTCAGCCCGTCGGCTTGTATACTGGCTGTGTCCATAGTCATATCATGGTCGTGATTGATACCATTTGTGGCTGAGAACTCATTGATTGAGTCGCCTGTTTCAAGTACATGCTGCTCGACATCCTCCAGTTCTGGTTTTCTATCATTCAGCCCAGTTGAGTCTACGCTACTGCTTTGTTTCCCCTCATTATGAACCTCGCTAGTCTCCTCAACAAGAGGGGAGTTCTGCGCTCCTGGTGCAGCAACGAGAGCTGGCCTGGAACGGTGGCGAATGATCAACAGCGTGGTGGCCGTGAGGATTGCAATTACAGACAGCAGGTGAACGATGTTGAAGGAAGTGCCGGGAAAGAACCAGGAGTCGGTGCGGAAAAACTCGAGGCAGAAGCGCACGAGCGGATAGTAGATCACGTAGATCAGGAAAAGGTCACCGGTGCGCAGGCGTTTCTCAAAGCGGCGCGCAATCCAGAAAATGAGCACAAAACCAAGTACATTAGCAACGGACTCATAGAGGAACAGTGGCTGAAAACGCACGCTTTCGGGGTAGCGTGTCAAGTCGGTGTACGGTGGGATGCGGTGGGTGGCGTCGATACGAAGTCCCCACGGCAACGTCGTTGGTGGCCCGTAGAGTTCCTGGTTGATGAAGTTTGCCCAGCGCCCGATGGCTTGTCCTAGCGGTAGAGCCAGCGCTACCGCATCGAGAAAGATCAGCAGTGGTAGTTTTTTCCAATAGGCGTACAGGGCAAGGGCGATGCCACCAAAGATGAAGGCGCCATAAATATGCATGCCTCCGCGCCATATCTCTACAATTTCTATGGGGTTGGCCAGGTAGCGTCCAAGGCCGTTTGGTCCGCGCGGCGATTGGATGAAAACATAGTACAGCCGTTTGCCGATCAGGGCTGGAATGAGTACCCAGAGCAGCATATCCCAGATAGTATTGCTCTCCTGTCCATGCCGGGTCATATAGCGACTGGCAATCCAGGCAGCGATTACGGATAGCTATAACCATAATGAGGCCATACCAGTGCAGGGAAAATGGTCCTACTTGGAAAATAATGGGGCTCAATGGTGGATACATAAAAGACAGTCCTCACTCACTTCGTTGTTATTCGATATAGCCCAGGTCACGCAGTCGGTGAAATGTTAAATCTCATAACTAGAGCCACTGGAACGAATATTCCCCGAGAATCACTCAAGATGATGACAAGACGGACCGGGCAGCGGTCAACGAGACAGATTTCGCTAGAAACGTAGGGACAATCATCAATTTACCGTAAAGTGTTGAGCAGTAATGACCTGCACTTCGTCGTTCGCACTATTTTATTACGACAGAGCTGAGCGATTTGTCACCAACCCATTTCCAGAATAGGAAGGAAGCTTAATGATCAGGAACAAAATGGGACATATGACACTCTTCCTGCGAAGAAAACTCATGTACACTTGAGAAATAAACTTATCTCAACGAATACTGTTCAGGATAATCCCAGGATGTTATACTCGAGCTATAAAAAAGAATATTGCGTTTCTGGAAGCTCATCTCAACGGCTTTTGTTGAGCAAGATGACTAATTTCAAGGTGAATTGTGCCCTTTGTAAGAAAAAGATGTGAAGGGAGATGTTTTTATGACACGGGCATTTTTATCATCGACCTGTAACTGCTGTGGCCTCACCATCAGGCCAGAGTCAGGAGAAGACTGCCCGCGCTGCAATTATCCGATAAGATTCTTTAAGGAAGAGCATTTTTTGGAGTTCTCGCTGCGCGATCTTCAACGAGTTAGTGACTATGGCGGAGCAAACCAGACGGTAAGTAGTTTGATTGAACGCTATAGGAAACGCCTGCATTACCTACGCCTGCTCAAATCTGGTGCAGCATCTGCATCGTTTGCCGCAATACAGCAATCCGAGATAGCATCCGTTCCTTCGCCTATGCTTTGGCACGAGCAAGTTGCAAGACCGTCCACCTCCGTGCCTGAAATGAATACTGTCGTAGCTTCTACTAAGGAAGCACCACAACTGTTGCCGCGCCGCGCTTTCTCGTTTTCGTGGAAGTCGTTCGTGGTGGACCAGGCAATCACGATTATTGGACTGTTGGGTGCATTCCTCATCTTGATGGGGGCGCTCAGTTCTGTAGTCACAATCGGTGGTAATCCAGTGCTCTCCTTCTTGATCGTCTTTGGCGTCCATGCTTTCTTTGGTATTGCCGGTGTGGTGGCCTATCGGTTTGCCAATTTCCGACTGATTGCGCGCATATATAGTGGCATCTACGTGCTCCTGGTACCGCTGGTTGGCTTTACCGGTTATACTTTATTGCTGGGCAGCCAAATACCACTCTCCGTCCAAACTGCGATTGCTGTAGCCGCAACGTATGCTGCTATTGTCTACTTTATATTGGCGATCTACCAGGGTTTTTCCATCTTTGGATACCTGGGAACCATGGCCTTGATCATTGCCGACCTCGCTGTTGCTGCTGATCTACGCCTCAACTTCTGGTGGTGGCCAGATATGCTGATGTTGGTGGCTTTCCCCGCCCTTGCCTCCGTCGCGCTCACACTAGTTACCAGGCGTGAACGCTACTTTAGCGGTGTTTTCGCAGTCTTGCGACCGCCAGTGCGTTTTTTCATGTATACCATTATCGCTGTATGTCTTTTGAGCGCCATTGTGGTCACCTTCCTATCCTTTTCAATCAATGGCACCAATACATTTTCCGATGCGACAGTAGGAGAAATTCGTTTCTCGATACTAAGTATGACGATACTCCTATCACTCTGGATGGGCGCATGGCTCTGGCTGACAAAACGCACACGAGAATTGCCCGTGCTGGCTTTTATGTTTCTGGCCTGTGTACTCGCTTTCAGTTATGTCTTCAACTTTTCACAGGGTGGGTATACCTTGACCCTGGTTGGCGTTGCGTTGCTCTATCACATGCTTAACCGTTTCGCTGGCAGGCTGCTCCAGCCGTTTGGGAGGCTGGGCTTGTACGTGGATCAGATCGCCTTGCTGCTGCTCTGTCTCGTCCCTTTCATAAGTTCCTTCCTGTTGCCGCAACAGCTCTTTTACACGGCATTGCACATACCTTTAGAGGTTGCTTCGCCTCTGTATGTCCACGCGAATTGGGCCGCTGTAGAAGAGTTGATAGTCGTAGGCATCGGCTGTGCTATTATTGTGAGTATGAGTCTGATGCGCGCGAATCGACATGGAAAGCTTGAGGGTATACATAATAATTGGCGCTGGCTCCTCTTGCTGGCCGGGTTCTTGCTCAATTGGGAATTAAGCACTCTTTTGTTGGCTCTTAATGTTGAAGCTGTCTGGTACTTTACTGGACTGACTCTCGCCCTGGTGATCATGGCAGTGGTGGTACGTGAGCGCTTTGGAGCCTATTGGGCAGAGCCTTTGGATGTGATAGTCCTGGGTGATATGCTGCTGGCACTCTGTTTGAGCTTGAACAAAGGAGCGGATCTACTGTCTGCACTCCTGCTCGGTTTTGCGGCTCTTGCCTATAGCGTTGGCCTCTATCAACGTCGTAAGTACTGGCTTTTCCTGTCGTTGCTTTTTGCCGTATTGGCCTTGCCCATCCTGATTTTTGCTCGTCCTTACATTGCGCTGCTAATGGGTATTGTGTTACCACTTGCAGCTGTGGCTATCATGCGCATAATGGCGAAGGGGCAGCAGACTGTGAGTGAAGAAATAGCAGTAAAGCCAGCATGGGAGGCGATCTGGGAATGGCCGTTCCTAACAGTTGGACTGCTTTACGGGATGGCAGCTGCACTCTTCGATGTAACTGTTTCGCAGTATGGTAGCATCACTCAGAGTATTGTGAGTAACTGGTCAGGTGTGACCTTTCCTGTTGCGCTGGAATTGGCAGCTTTGTCGATGGCCTGGTATCTATCTGCCGCACTGGTACGGGTTAAATGGTGGTTGCTCCCGGTGATTGGCTTTGCCGCAGGCGCTGTGCTTCTCCCCAGCAACCCCTTTTGGGTGTTAGCGGGTGTGACTCTCGCGGCTGCTCTCCTTGCGTTTGGCGTTAGCCGAAGATTTGATAGAACATGGGCCTCGCCACTCTACATAGTAACCTTGCTCAGTGCTGTGATGACAGGAGTGGCGGGTTACCAGAATCAGGGTCAGCTCAATGCCGCCAGTTGGATATTGTTGTTCTTTGCTCTGTTTGCCTATGCCATTGGACTAGCGGAAGATCTGGAACCTTGTTTGTGGCTGTTGCCGGTGTTTACTGCCTGGTCACTGCTGGACGCTGCTCGGCTGGGAGACCTGTATCGTCCTCCAGCGATCGCGCTTGTCTTTGCCGGGGTAGGGATGGCAAGCGGTCTATTGAAGCTTGTTCCCATGCCATTTGCTGGCGCGAGCAAGAAGATCATGTTGCTGCGGTACGCACTGCCATTCTATGCCGCTGCCTTTGCCGCAGCAGTGTTGACAGGTGTCTACGGAATGCTTCCCAATGCGGTTCCCCCATTTTATGGAGCCATTCCCGATGCCTTACTCATCTATGCCCTGGTGGCTTTCGGAGTGGCGCTCTTTGAGCGTCAACCAGGCTGGCAAGTTATCGTGGCAGGTTTTGCTGTCTGGGCGACCTTGCTGGCAACGCATACAACTGCCTATTATGTGGCAGCTATTGCTGTTACAACGGGTATAGTGGGTATACTTAGTGGCCGACTCATTATACGCAGGCCCGGATTAGATATTACGGCATCACCGCTGGTACAGTGGCAGCGTCAGTTTAGTTGGAACTGGCCCTGGTATATAACTTCCTTAGTCGCGGCTGTCGTAATAGGCCTCTGGCCTTTCTTACCGGTGGTATCACAACCAGCAGCAGGATTTATTGACTACAGTCTGCTGGTCTTTACCGCTCTTGCCTTCCTCGTCATGCTGGTTGAGCGCGTGCCGGAACTGCTGGTTTGGCCTGCGGGTTTCGCGGCTTTAGCCATCTGGCTCTGGCAGCCACACCTGGATATCACTACCATGATGGTGGCGTATATGGCGCTGTGCGTACTCATCTTTGTCTCACAATTTATATGGAAGGTATTGTCACCATTGACGCGGGGAATAGCGCCAGCGCTTTTGCACAATATAGCAGGCATCGGTGGTCAGCTATTGGTCGTCTTCATCATTGTTGGCAATGGTGGTCTCTTCAGTCGCTTGGACTTACTTCCCTTTGTAGGTGCGGGCTCGCTGTTTGTATTAGCTTTGATGATCTTCTGCTATGGACGGATCCAGGAGAATAATAGAGTCTGCCGTTCCTGTGATTATGCAGCGGGTTTACTCGTGTCACTTGTGATAAGCTGGACGCTGTCAGCATTTGGGCAGACAAACCTGGATCTGCTCACTCTGGCACCTGCTACGTACCTTGCAGTAATTGCGCCGCTACTGATGCGCGACGAAGCTTTGCCAGAGCATCGCTGTATTGGGCAAGCTATTGCTGTTGCGGGCGCTGCTCTGCTCTTGCTGCCAACACTCTGGTTGAGTTTTGTAAATAGTGAAGGTAACTTGTTGTATACGCTGATTTTAATAGGCGAGTCGCTGGTGTTGCTCCTGCTAGGCATTGGAGTGGGTGTGCGAGTCTTTGTGCTAAGCGGCGCTGGGCTGATTGTTGTGGCTGCTCTTCATGCCCTTTTTTTGCCGACTCTGGGAATCCCAACACCCCTGGCGTTGACTATGCTGGGGGCAACACTTTTAGCTATTGCCACCAGTATGAGCATTGTTCGTCACAAGATACGCTCCGCCTGGTCTCATTGGGATTAGTGAATAAATCTGTGAAGCTTAGAGAGATACGAGAACGTGGCGCGTCATGCCCACGTTCTTGATTACCTTTTCTCACATAAGCCCTATTAGCTCTGCCTTTTCAAGCTTGCGCTCACCTACTTCCAATGGTATACTCAGGTTGACTAACTATGTCTTTGCCCGGCACTCTCAGTAAGTACGGCAATCCGTAGAAAGGCGTCCAACATGGCCCTCAGGAGTGATGAACTACATTATAACTTGCAACACCTCAACGGAATGCTGACCACACATGAAGCGGCGAAACAGCTTGACCTCAGCTACTGGCATTTTATGCATCTTGTGGAAAAAGGACGTATACCGGGTGTGCGCGTGGTTGACCGCTGGCTCTTCTCTCCTATCGATCTCGATGACTATAGACGTAGTAGATTCGGTGAACTGGAAGATATGGCGAAGACAGCTCTGGAACATCCAGCCATAGGACTCACGGAAAAGCAAAAAACGATCTGCCGCTGTCTCGTCAATAGTGAGCGACCTTCCCAAATAGCCCGCAAACTCGAACAGTCCCGCCAAGCAGTCCACTCCCAAATTACCTTGATCCGCGAAAAAGTCATGCGAACCCAATCTCTCAAACCATCCAATAAACTGGTTGCAGACGCTCAAGCTACATCCAATGAAAAACCTCATCGTACGGCCCGAAACAAAAAAGCTCCTATCGTTTTAAAGTCGCCTCCTCATTAGACGGCACAACTTTCCCTGCCTAAAGGTCTTATTTATTCTTTATCGCTCAGGTTTAACCCATATGCCGCGTTCGTGCATCAGGTCAATCTGCTTCTGAATGACTTTCTCGCGATACTCGGCATGCTTCATTGGTTCACGTTCGAGATAGAGGTTCTTGGGGTAAATCGGTTGCTCGTAAACGATCTGGTAGAGTTCGGTGCGCAGGTCTTTCATCCAGTTGTCCCACTGAGCGCGAGCGCGGTGGTCACGCATAGCCTCGATATCGATGATGCCTGCTACATAGGTTGAGCCGGCGCCATAGTCCTGGCGACCAACTATTTGCCCTTTGTAATTGATTACAAAGGATCGTCCACCGAAGGTATCGATGGCGGTATCATCCTCGGGGAAGAGATAATAGGTACCCATGTTGGGGGCCACGATGTACATGTTGTTGTCGAGAGCACGGGCGCGGCTCTGAATCTCAAAAATGTCGTTGCCTGTGGCTGGATGGGGATAGGAGGCGCGGTAGACCACCTCGGCCCCGTTCATGGCGAGGGCACGCGCATTTTCGGGATAGGAGCCTTCATTGGCCATCATAATGCCCAGGCGTCCGATCTCTGTATCGACGACGGGCCAGAACGCATCCAGGTTGCGGCCATAGCGCTCAATCCACCAATCCAGGATGTCGTGTGGGCAGACTGAGTGCTCAACAGGGAAGAGCGGCGAGACCTTGTAGTGCTGCAAGATTACCTCGCCCTGAGGATTGAGGATGAAGCCGACATTGAAGAAACGGTCCTTAATTTCGGGGTGCCGTGCTTTTGCCTGAGCTATAATGAAGGAATCATACGCGCGGGCAATCTTGCCTAAAGTATCTGTCTCTTCGCCAGGTATATCGATGGCACATTCCCTGGCAAACGTGACATGGTCGAGGTCGAGTACCTCATCGTTGAATCCTTGCAGGGCACCTTCCGGGAAGGCAATCAACTTGACTGGTAGGTCCAGGCTAGACAACCAGGCAGCAGCCTTTACCAGGTGTGAGAGGTGTTCGAGGTTGCGTTTGATATCAGCACGTGTGCGAATGCCTCGCACGGTAGGGATGAGTCCGACGGCAGTGTAGGGCTTAATCATATGTTGCTCCTTTATTGTGTCAGAAACTTCAGTACCAATAGAAGCAGGATAGTACAGTTTTCGTTGTCCAGTCAAGCTCCTTGCTTTATTGGCTGCTTCATTGTAAATTTACCTTCTCTCGGGTCAGCCAATTTTGCTATCTGCCGGTGCAGGAAGAGTAGCAGTTTCGCTTGTTTCCCCTACCTTAGTAGTTCGACGATGTCTCAGTAACAAAGCACAAGCATAGAAAATGATCACCAAAATAAGCAGCCAGTGATAGCCGAACAGCATACTGAAGTACTCAAGGCCGCCACCAACCATAATGCCGAGGAGGTTGGAGGCGAAGGAGATGTCGGCGGCTTCGCTGTCGCGAAAGGAGTTGGCGAAGATGATGTTTGCCAGGAAGACCGGTGTGAAGGCCAGGATGCTGGCGAGTAAGTAGCGGGCGATGGGGTTGTTCAGCAATAAAGCTTCTGGTGGTAAGAAAAGGTTCAAGACGAGGACTCCGAAGAGCAGGAGATACCAGATGCTGATGCGACGTATTTTGAGGCGGATGTTGACGAGGACGGCAAGCAACACACTGCTGAGGATGGCGAAGAAGACGAGGGAGTTAACAAACCAGGTGCTACCGAAGAGAAGTGAAAAGGTGATTAGACTTTTGACTTCGAGCACCATAAAGGCAACGCCAAGGAAGAACATGTGCCAGTCGAAGCGGCGTAGGGTTTTACGCGGAGCAAGTAGGAGCGTCCCGCCCAGAGCATAGATGGCGACCATTAGAAGGCCAAAGAAATAGATCAAGGGGAAGCTGTGGTCACGCAGGTAGAGGAAGGGCCAATCATCGGTTGCCATAGTGCCGTTTGTTAAGGGGTAGTAACCCTCGCCGATGACGCGCAAGCCTGTGCTGGCGGAAGCAGTTTCATGATAGGGACCGAACATGCCGACTGGGAGTGTACGCAGACGTGGTCCGACCATGATAGTGGCTGCACGGCCCCACCCACCGTAGGTAGAAACGAGTGGTTTCTGATTGAAGGCGTGTCCTGCCATGTTAGCCAGCTTCTGGACTAGCCAGTCCTCGCGGTAGAAGTTGTAGAAGACCACGAGGCCATCTTTGGTTAAGTGCGCGCGGGCAGCCTGAATCGACTCCTCTGTGAGCAAGAAGCTTTCGAGGCGCAAACTGGTATTACTGGAAGTGAGGGTGAGTGAGTCGGGTAGGGCGTAAATGATCAGGTCATATTTCCCTTTGTCGTTCTGGAGGAAGGAGCGACCATCGTTAATGACGACCTTCACACGGGGGTCGCTGTAGGGTTGGTCAGGATTGAAGCGAACGCCGAGCTGCTGGATGGTAGGGTCGATCTCGACAGCCGTGACTGACTTGACACCGTAGACGAGGGCAGTGGAGACATCAGAGCCACTGCCTGCACCCAGGATCATGGCGTGGTGAAATGAACTACCCTGGAAGAGTTCGTATACGCGACGGTAGAATGGTTCCTTATACTGCCAGTGAACCATAGCCTGGTGACCGCCGGCGTTGTTGACATCGACAATGTAGCCGCCCTGTGGCAGGGGATGGAGCAAGATTTTGTAGTAGGGCGACCAATAGGCATCGCGCTGCAGTTGTCCCACGATGATAAGGCAGATCAAGAATGTGGCGGCAACGTACAAAACCGTTTGGCGTGAACTTAGTGCAAGGATCAGGAGCGTCAGAATAACGAACCAGACAAGCGGTGGAAGGGCGAAATAGGAGATGACGGAGAAGCAGGCAATGCCTACCAGGCTGCCTATGATATCAAAGGTATAGGAGGTGAGTGGCTTAATCTGGGTGAATAGCTGCCCGAAAGAGCGCGAGAGCGGGATGAAACAGGCGGTGACCAGTCCAAAAATAATCGGTAGAACAGCATAGTTATCGGCACGCGCGCCTTGCGTTTCACCTGCTCCGTAGTAGAGCACCTGGGTCGAGCTGATGTGCAGGTCGAATTTGTTCCACAAGACAATGATAGTAAGTAGGAGCACCATGAGCGGGAAGGGTGGGAACCAGAAACGTTCACGACGCGCTGTAAGCATACCCAGACCGATGCCCAGAAACGAGGCGAGCAAAACGAAGTTATTGAAATAGCTCAGGAAGCGCACGTAGGATGGAATCCAACGAATGCAGAGCAGTTCGAAGAAGAGCATGGCGAAGGCAAGCAGGAAGATGCGCACGCGGGGATTGGTGATAAAAAGCGTTTTAGACTTATCGGAACGTAGCAATGATCTTAGCCAGACGAGGTTGCGATTGGACGATACCTGGGTGACTGACCGAAACATTAGGGACCTGCCTTTCTAAATGAGTTCAAATGTAGTCTTAATGGAACTGCCATTTGAACCTATTCAATTGCGGTGAAAACCTCCGCACACCGCACGGGATCGCCCGTGTGTGGCTCTCGCCGAGCAAGGAACCTCATCAAGATGTTATGAGCACTATTTTCATCCCTATCCATGACGAGTCCACAATTCTTAAAGCGATACGTTCTCTTATAGAGCGGCATCGCCTGCTTCCTACCACAGGCGTGACACGTCTTGGAGGTATCGCGTTCATCGAGGAAAATCAACTCTTTCCCATGCAACTGACACTTGTACTTGAGCATTTCGAGAAAGGTATAGAATCCCCATTCATTGTAGACTGCTCGATTCAAGTGCCTGTTGCGTTCCTGATGCTGCTTTGTCACCATCTGGCGTTGGGAAAGATCACCCACAACGACAGTGCTTGCAACCAATCGGTGAGCTATCAGGTGTGATGCCTTATGGAGACTGTCTTTTAGTTTGTTGCGTTTCTTCTCGGAGACGCGTTTGTATACCTTGGAGAGATGAATATACCGACGTGATTTCTTCTTGCACCTATCACGTTGAGAGCGGATTTTGTCTAGTTGCTTGTTATACCACCTGGCACCCTTGAACCCACCAACATGGTAGACTCTCCCTTGCTCACTGACACCCGTTGCCAGTGTCTTAATGCCGAGATCAAAAGCAATTACACCCATATCGGTGGTGAGTTGTTCAGGTCGCTCACTGACAAAAGAAGCGGCGTAGTTCCCTCGCGCATCACGTGAAATCGCCACCTCTTTGAAGGTAACAGGAGCTTCTTCAGTGAGCCGTGCTACGATAGTAGGGTACTTCTTTGGTCCATGTCTGCCGCCGCCGCCAGTAGGGAGCAGGAGCTTGTCACCCACTATGGTGATGTACATAGCAGGATAGCAGAGGGTAAAGAACTCATGGCGTTTTCTGTAGCGAGGGAAGCCTGGCTTTTCTCCTCCTTGTACTTTGCGATAGAAGGCTTTCATGGCCTTGTCTAAGCGGAAGTAGACTTCATGCAAGAGTTTGCTGTAAACGTAGGCGAGTTCAGGATCGTGCTGCTTGCTTTCCTGTAGACTTTTCTTAGCTTCATACAGGTTCCACTTCTCACCATCACGCCACCGACCAACCCACCAGTTGTAGAGTCCGCGACATTTGCCCTGCATGAACTCTAGCGTGGTAGCGTCTTCTTGAGAGACTTCAAGCCTGATCTTTGTGCAAAGCAGCATCTTGCAATACTTTCTTGTAGGAGCGCAAGCCGTGAAGCCTGGCAGAGAACACCGTCACAATAGCAATCAAGTCCCGCACTAATTCCTGCTCAGGTGAGAGACTTTCGCCATTGATCACCACCAGTTCAGTATGGTGTCGCTCACAGAAAGCCTCAAAGTAGTCATAGCCGAAGCGTACCAACCGATCTCGATGGGCAAGCATGACACGCCTCACCTGTCCCAGTTCAATCATCTCCATGAGACGGTTAAACTGCTTGCGCTTGTAGTTCAGGCCACTGCCGATATCTGACATCCACTCATCGACCTTGATAGAGTGCTGTTTGCAGTAAACCTCTAATGCGTTCACTTGATTTGCTAAGTCAGGTTTCTGTGTGACGCCCGATACCCTGGTATAGACAATCGTCAAGCCTTGTTCTTGTGCCACTAACCCGCGATACTGCAAGTATTGGTCATGGGTGTAGTAGCGCCGATTAGTGGGAGAGCGAAGAGCATGCAAGATGCCCTTTCTGTCCCACTTCTGGAGTGTGATAACTGATTTGCCGATCATCTCTCCGAATTCTTTTGGAGAATATATATTCTTCATGACAATATTATATCACTTTAGACTACATATTTATCAACTGTTTATTACTCTTCACTAAGAAATAGGCGTATGTTGTACGTTGTAAGAGAACGTGTTCTATGTATTATGCCATACTTTGTCAGAGTACCCATAAGGAACCATTGTGTTATACCTCAACGATATGCGGGCGCCACTGAATGCACCTACTCCAACTAATTCATTTATTGGGTCGTTTTCTGGCAAATATTCAGCCCTCCAAAGGCTACAAGCATCTTTTAGAGGGTCAAAAAGGCGAAAAAGGAAACATTTGTTCGGCAACTCTGTCTTTGACAGATAGTTTGCTTGTCATACGTGCGAACGAAAGTCGCATACATCGCCTCTTTTGCTGCTTTTATCGTTTTTACAACTCTACAAATGAATTAGTTGGAGTAGGTGCACTCAATGCCGCCCCTACGTCCACACCGCTATTAGGCAGGATAGGTAGCTATAACTTCCCTAGAAGCGATGGCTCAATCAAAGGAGCCAGGCGTGGCCTATGATCTGCCAGCGCACGCAACAGGCCAAAACAGCCTGCGAGCATCATGTCACCATGCGGAGTTGCCTCGTAGGGTTGGAGTTTGGAACCGCGCAATAATTCTCGCCGTGGTCCTGTCACGGCGAGAAAGGGAAAGCTTTCGCGGTCGTTGGTAGAGGGCGTTTCGAGAATCAATGCGCCATGGCCACTGGTATCAAATACCTCCTGGTTTGAGAGAGTTCCATGTGCCAGTTTCACCAGCATATCTTCAAGTTGAGTGCGATTGATCTCCCCGGTATGATGCTCAAAAATGCCGACGATACGCCCCTTGACAAGGTGGAAGGCGAGGGTGTGGAAGTTACCAATATTACACAACAAGCTATGCGGCTGGCTGCGCACGAGCGGATCCTCTAATGAGCCCAATACTGCTGCCGAGCCGGTGTCCATTAAGATACGCGGAATACTGGGAGTTGAGCCGCTCAGTGCTATGTAACGGCTCGCGCTGGTAGCAATTGCACGTAGGCGGGTCAGGTCGGCAGGAGTATGTTCGGCAGCGTAAGCGAAGGCGCTGGGGGTTGGATCTTTGCGCACTGTTTCTTCGATGAAATTAAAGCGAAAACGACGGTCACTCACGCCAGGAGGAGCCGCGCCATGATCAAAGGCCGCGATAGCGATGGCATCCACTTTAGGATTAACATCAAAGGCCTGCAAAGCGTTGATAATAGCATGAGCATTAAAATCTTGTAGTTCAATATGTACCAGAGTGGGATTCTCGGCTCGATGCGTTGCCTCGTTCTCGTCGATGATCTCAAACCCCATCTGCTCAACCATCGCCAGGTCGTCGTCGAAAGTGCGCCCGGCTTGGGGGGKGACTGCAACTGGAAAACCTGCCAGCGCATGATCGCGTGCGGCCCAATGACATGGGCCCCCGCCCATTGTGATGCCAGTCAATAGAAGAGGCTGACCCTGCTCAGTTGCGTGTTTGATACGCTCGGCGATGATGACGGTCGGGGACGGCATGACCATTTTGAAGCAGTTCTCGATGGTTTTGCCGCTCTCGAAGAATAGGATATCCTGAGTGCCTGTGCCGACGTCAACGGCCAGGATACGAATGGGTGATGGCATGAATGTGCTCCTGGAAGTGATAGAGAGCATTTTAATAGTAGTATTATATCACTCTATCGGGTGGTGACAGTGACAATACGTCAGTTAAATCCATCAATGCTTGACGCAACCTCTCAGAAAAGATACAATGGAGCTTGAGAGTAGCGGTATAAAAATAACCTATTCACCGGGCGAAAAAAACCGTCCGGTTTTCTTTTGCCTTTTAAGGAGTTATACATTTTTATTATGCAGGTTCAAAATACTATGGCCCACACAGAAAAATTAGTACGACGAAACGACATTCGCAATGTTGCTATTATTGCCCACGTCGATCATGGGAAAACCACGCTGGTAGATGGCCTACTAAAGCAAAGCCATATTTTCCGTGAGAATCAAAATATGGGCGAACTTATCATGGATTCTAACGACCAGGAGCGAGAGCGCGGCATTACCATTCTGGCAAAAAACACCGCTATCATCTATCGAGGCACAAAGATTAATATTATCGATACGCCTGGACACGCGGACTTCGGAGGGGAGGTTGAACGAGTGCTCAATATGGCCGATGGCTGTATTCTGCTCATCGATGCGGTGGAGGGTCCGATGCCGCAGACGCGCTTTGTACTACAAAAGGCCTTAGAGTTGAACTTGCAGCCTATTGTCGTGATTAATAAAATTGATCGTCGCGATGCGCGTATCGAGCAGGTGTTCGAGTGGACGCAGGACCTTTTCCTGGAACTGGCGACGACGGATGCTCATCTCAATTTCCCAGTCCTGTATGCAATTGGGCGTGACGGGGTAGCGATGTATCACCCGGATGATGAGCGCAGTAATCTGGAGCCACTGTTTGAGACAATTGTAAAAACTATTCCCGCTCCAGTGGTGGATGCCGATGCCCCGCTCCAGTTGTTGGTGGCGGCGCTTGATTATGATGACTATAAAGGCAAGTATGCTATAGGTCGTATAGTGCGCGGGCGCATTGCATCAAATACTTTTGTTGCACACATCAATCGAGATGGGGTGACTTCACGACAAAAAATCAATCTTGTGTTGACCTATAAGGGGCTACAACGTGTCGAAGTTCCTGAAGCATTGGCTGGCGATATCGTCGCCCTGACAGGCATAGCTGGCGCCAATATTGGCGAGACGATTGCCGATGTGGACTATCCTGAGGCTTTGCCTACCATCGCCATTACAGAACCAACCTTGAAGATGACCTTCGGAGTCAATGCCAGTCCTTTCGCGGGTCGAGAGGGAAAGTATCCTACGTCCAGGCAAATGAGGTCGCGCCTCTATCGTGAGTTAGAGACCAATGTCAGTTTGCGGGTTGTAGACGGCAATTCACCAGATGAGTTTATCGTATCGGGTCGTGGAGAACTACACCTTTCAGTACTGATTGAGACAATGCGTCGCGAGGGCTACGAGTTTCAGGTGTCACGACCAGAGGTGATTACCCACGAGGATGAGAACGGCAAGATCGTCGAACCTATAGAGCACCTGGTCATCGATACGAAGGACAGCTATATTGGAGTATTGACCGAGACATTGGCGTCACGAAAAGCGCAGCTTATCAATATGACTAATGATGGTTCTGGCAACGTGCGTTTAGAGTACCATGTACCAACACGTGGTTTAATTGGGTTTCGCAATGCGTTCTTGACTTTGACGCAAGGCAACGGCGCTATGAGTAGTTTGCTGGTCGGCTATGAACCCTGGCTGGGGAAAATCGGAACGACACGGATGGGTGCGCTGATTGCCTCAGAGGCGGGAGTCGCTGTCACGTATGGACTAAACAATGCTCAGCAGCGCGGTGATACCTTCATAGAACCAGGTACGCCCGTGTACGAAGGGATGATTGTCGGGCTTAACGTACGGCCCATGGATATGGCAGTCAATATCTGCAAAGAGAAGCAGAAGACGAACGTGCGCTCTTCTACCTCTGATATCGCGGTACGTTTGACGCCGCCAATCATTATGAGCCTGGAACAATCGCTTGATTTTATCAATAATGATGAACTGGTAGAAGTAACTCCTCAAAACATCAGGTTGCGCAAACGCTTATTGACGCAGCATGAGCGATCGCGAGCGCGCGGGAATGAATAAGGCCTTTAGAGGTCGATCATCTCATTGCGCTCTTCCAACTCGGACAGTAATACCAGTTCAGAATATTCTTCGTGACAAGACTTACAGTGGCTCAGGTGGAACACCATTTGAGCCATTTTTTTATGGGACATTTCAACCATTGGATAGTCTGGGCGAGCGGCCTCATAGTAGTCGGGAAAATGTAAACGGCACTGTTCACAATTGAGCTCGTCCTCGGGAAAGATTGCTTCGGTAAGCCATACCAGCCCATGGTTGCAGTGCGAGCACGTACGGATATGACAAACGATAGAATTGCTCAAGCATTCATTTCCTTGCCAATTCGTGTGCATCAGTAGTTGATGTAGATCAGTGCAACACATTCATTCTATCCCTTAAATTCGTGCAGTTTCTCGTTCCCCACATCATATAACTACACAGTATAGTATTCATGCTATTCTCGCCACGCTTGTAAAATCTGCATTAATTCTTCTTTATTACGCAATGCTCTCAAAGCCCTATAACGCCACATATAGATCTCCTGTACTGATACATGTAAGAGATCGGCCAGTTCACACTCGTTCATATCCGCGAGGTAAGTATAGAGCAACACCTGGCGATAGCGCAGGTTATGTAATGATAGAATAGCATCTTTTAACGCTTGTTGCAACTCCTGCCTTTCTACATATTGCTGAGGATTTTGGTGCTGTTCATCGTCAGCTATGTCATTATACTGTTCCTGTTGCTTCTCAAGCGAGAAGCAAGGCTCCTTTTCGCGCTTCTGTACATATGCATGGGCATGACGTATCAGTGCAGTTTGTGCCCATTTGAGAAATGACGCTTGATCATCTGGTCCTGCCAATGGATTACGCGTAACCGATAGATGCATTTCTTCAAGCACCTGCTGAAGTACATCGTCAGCAGCACTCGCATTTTGCTGGAATGTACTGGCATAACCCGTACTGCGCAGCGAACTTTCCAGGTAACGTCTAAGATTCGCAAAAGCAGCATTACGAACTTCGATTTGGGGTGAACGCCAGGCTTGACATAATGCACGACTGCAAATGCGAAGAGCAATGCGAGTGAGCAATTGATGCGAAGGATGATCAACTCCTTTGCGTAAGACTATCCACTCCCGTAGTATCTGCTCCGTCAACACCTCTGGCGTGAGTATCTCTTGTGCGCACCTGCGGATAACTAGACATGCCACAGTTTGGATTTGTGATTGTAAATCGTCTCCTCTTTCAATCATATTTCACCGCTCCGTATTTTAATTACATTTATGAGACAACATCATTTATATAGTATGACGATTATAAATTATATATCTAAAAATTGCAAGTTTTTCTCCTTCTCTTTCTACCTCTAGAAATAGACGGGCTAAGACGGCCCACGTAAAAATGAGCGCGGAAGTCTACGCGCTGCAGCAAAGAGAGGGAGTATTTCATGATCGCAACAATGCGGAGAATCACGTTTCTGGTAGTTATGGCGCTGGTACTGCTTGCAGGTTTGATTGGTTGGACTATAAAGATGGAGGTTGCTCCGTCGTTTCCACTGCACCATAGTGGCATTCATGCCAACCATCTGCAAGCAGATGGACCCCTTTATTATTGTCCACCGCCACCATTTAGCTGTCTCTAGGTCTCATTGACCTAATGCAACAGAACAGGTTAGGCTCAACAAGAGCCTAACCTGTTCTGTTTATGATGGGGAGACTTTAGACCTTGTTTCTCATCAATTAACACTCTTTAATAGTATCTTTCTATATGTTATCATTAAAGCGGTGAAATTTATTCTTTGGAGAGATATGGGTGAGTAGAGCAGAAGAACCGTCACAGTCGCGCGTTACCTTTTATACGAAGGCCGGTTGTCACCTGTGCGAGGAAGCTCGTGATATGCTTGATGATATAGCAGCCCAGGAGACTTATAAACTTACAGAGATCGACATCAGGAGTAATCCGGAGCTTTTTGAAGAGTATCGCTATCGCATTCCGGTCATAATCATTAATGATGAAAAAGTGTTGGAAGGTCGCATTGAGTACAGGGACCTGGCACAAGCTTTTCAACTGCCCTGAGGGTGAATTCATAAGCCAGATCAAGATGTTTGGGCTTATATACTTACACTCCCTTTCAACAGTGCAAGGAAGATTCTAATGGCATTACAACAAGTGAAACAAGGCAATAGAGAATTTCCCCTTTTCTCTGCGAAGCAGAAGCAAGCTATTGGGCGATACAACAAGATGTTGGGTGGGTGGCTGCTGAATTACTGGGCAACTATCATTACCATTGTGCTTGGTCTGATAGTTGCTATGGCGGTAAGTATTCCTTTTCTTTCGTACTTTGGACTGGATGCCATCGCGAAACCACTGTTTTTTTTGCTCCATTTTGTCTGTGCCCAGGTTCCCTCACACTCCTTCTACATCTATGGTCATCAACTGGGTCTTTGTGAACGTAACTTCTCCATCTATGTATCTATGTTTCTCGGCAGCCTGGTCTTTGTGTTGAGCAAGAAAAGGATGCCGGGCCTGCCATGGTGGCTCTGGATTTTCATGCTGTTGCCCATGGTCTGGGATGGAACTACACAGATGTTTGGTTGGCGAGAGAGTACCTGGATCTTACGTATCGTTACGGGTACATTATTCGGGTTGGGCAATATCTGGTTTGTACTGCCACTTATCCAGAAGTCACTTGATGAAACATCTACTCTGCAACAAGCCAGGTAGCCAGCATACAAGCGTAACCCACACTAGAACGTTTTGTCTTTTTGCGCTATAATCATGCTGCTTAAGGACAAGCAAGAAGGTACATATACGTTGATGAATAGGGCGAGAAAAAAGTAGCTATAGAATAGATATGCAGGAACATCCATTGTCAGAAACAACGACGTTCGCAGTCGCCACATTAGGCTGCAAAGTCAATCAGGCCGATAGCGAGGCCATCAGTGAGCAGATGAGTAGCGCGGGTTTCGCACAACGTGATTTTAGCGAGAGTGCGGATGTCTATATCGTCAATACCTGCACAGTCACTCACCTGGGTGATCGCAGTTCGCGCCAACTCATCAGCCAGGCGCGTCGGCGTCATCCTGAGGCACTACTCGTCGTCACAGGCTGTTATGCGGAGTTAAATCCCAAAGCAGTGGCGGCACTTCCAGGCGTCGATTTAGTCGTGGGCAATAGTGGAAAAGGTTCTCTGGTTGAGGCGATCAAGGAACAATGGAAGAGTTATAGCCTTCAAGGCGCAGATGAGCAGATCATTGCAACCGAGGAACTATCGCCACAGCGCCCGACCTTGCCAATGCTGCCGCTTGATGCTCAGCATATTGGCAGCGATCGATTGCTTCTGATTGACGGGGCGGCAGGCGAAGAGCCACAAGAGCCACAGCCTGACAATCCAGCGCGCCTCTCTCTATTTACTGTCCAGGAAACGTCCCCTAGAGACTCGAGCAGTGCCAGGCTGACATCGCGTACTCGCGTGCAGATGAAAGTGCAGGATGGTTGCGATAATCGTTGTACTTATTGCATTGTCCCTTATGTACGCGGCGGCTCTCGCAGCCGAAACATTGCTTCTGTCGTAGAGCATGTGCAGCGCAAGGAACGAGCGGGCTTCCAGGAGATTGTGCTGACGGGTATCCACCTGGGAGATTACCATCCCGATGAGAACAAAGAACAGAATCTTGGGCACTTGATTGCCGCCCTCCTGCGAGAGACCACTATAGCGCGTATTCGCGTCTCATCTTTAGAGCCGGAGGATTTTCGCATTGAATGGTTAGAGCTTTGGACGAATCCACGTATGTGCCGCCACTTCCATCTGCCAATGCAGAGCGGATCAGACGCGATATTGCGGCGCATGGCACGGCGCTATAATAGCACGCGATACCATGACATTGTAACTACCGCAAAGCGACTCATTCCTGGCATTGCTATTAGTACCGATATTATCACTGGTTTCCCAGGCGAGAGCGAGGGTGATTTTGAACAGACCTACCAGCTTGCCAGGGAACTGCAATTCGCCAAATCTCATGTCTTCCGCTTCTCGCCGCGCCAGGGCACTCCCGCGGCGCGGATGACGGGACAGGTCAAGGATGAAATCAAAAAGGCGCGCAGTGAACGATTACTCGCGCTCAACGACGAACATGGACGCCTCTTCCGCCAGCAGTTTCTGGGTTCCACCGTACAAGTCCTTATAGAGAGCAAAAAACATGGATACTGGGAGGGTTTGACAGATAATTATCTACGGGTCGAACTCATGGATCTTCCAGAAGCCGAGACGCGCGACTGGCAAAATACGCTGGTTAGTGCACGCCTTTCGCACCTGGTTGAGGACGGTATTGCCAGTTTTGTGATGTAACCCACGTCGGTAATGATAAGAGAGAGCATTGGAGAAGCAGGTGATCATCAGGCAAGCCACTCTGGCCGACGCCCCAGCAATTGCAAAAGTACGCGTTGACACCTGGCGAACGGCTTATCGTGGCATAGTTCCCGAAAATTATCTGTCCAACATGTCTTACGAAGAGAGCGAACGAAGTTGGGCCAGGCGTCTGAGGGAGACCGAGCGTGAGAAGGTGTGGGTGTATGTAGCTGGTGATGCAGCGGGAAGGCTTGTTGGCTTTGTATCAGGAGGGGTGGGACGCGATGAGGAGCCCGTGTATAAGAGCGAACTTTACGCAATTTATATCCTGCAGGAGTATCAAGGTCAAAGTATCGGTCGGCTCCTTACCCTTGCTCTGGTTGAAAAACTGGTGCAGATGGGCTTGGATTCTATGTACCTGTGGGTATTTGCCGAAAATCCTGCGCGCCGATTTTATGAAGCATTGGGTGGTCAATTGGTGAAGACAAGTCAATTTGAACTGAGTGGAGCTACAATCGACGAAGTCGCCTACGGCTGGCCCAACATCCGCACGCTGCTGAAAGAATAGTGTTTATGAAACGCGTCGCTTTTTTAGCCTACCTGGCCTTTTTTATCCTCTTTATAGTTGCCTGCGCGGATACTCCTCCCTCATCATCGTCGAGCAGCGGAGCTATAATTATGACCGCTACGAGTAGCCAATCCAGCCCAATGCCAGGTATGGTAGGAACGGGCACTTTTCGTGAATATCCTTTACCTCAGACTGATAGTGGGATGATGAGGCCTGCCATTGACCACGAAGGGCGTATCTGGTTTGGTGAAATGGGGCATAATTATCTCGCGGTTTTTGAGCCACGGACACAGGTCTTTCGGCAAATGACGCCGCCGCACGGGCAGAATGGTATCATGGGCTTAGTGGTGGCATCGGACGATACGATCTGGTTCGCGGAACAATATGCCAACTATATAGGGCATTACTATCCGGCGACAGGGAAATACCAGGTGTATGGCTTACCAAGGCTCACGGTGCCAGACCCGAGTGATGCAAGCAAGAAGCTGACATTGCCGAGCGCCCCAAACGATATTGCGCTCGATGCACACGGCAATGTGTGGTTCACCGAACTCAATGCCGACTCGCTGGGGATGCTTGATCCACACGCGGGTGTGACCCGGCAATTTCCAATTGCGAGCGATAGGAGTGTGCAGAAGCTTAATCCCTACGGGATAACTGTTGATCCACAGGGTATGGTCTGGTTTACTGAAGCCAGCAGCAATCATGTTGGACGCCTTGATCCTGGAACTGGGAAGTTCAGTTTTTTTACGATGTCAGGCCCGGCTTATCCGCTCATGGAAATAAGCAGCGATGCTCACGGAGCTATCTGGATTACCTCATTCTCAGGGGGTCTGCTAGTGAAACTCAATCCCCAGACAAAGATATTTACGTCCTACTATGCCCCTCATAGCGGGGATGGAGCGGGTGGAATCTATGGCCTGATAATAGCTCCTGACGGCGGGGTATGGGTGACGATTTCAGCGGAGAACATGATCGCGCGCCTTGATGTGTCGGCAAACCATTTCATTTTGTATCGCATTCCTACCAGCGGTAGTCTTCCTTTGGGTGTGGTCATGGGCGCGGATCATACGCTCTGGTTCACTGAATCGGGCAAAGATAAGATTGGCATGCTGAAACCGTAGTGTGAATGCAAACAAAGAAGGGGCGGTACTGATATTGTACCGCCCCTTCTTTGTTTGCATTTTGCAAGAGCCACCTGGATTACAGGTGTTTTGCAAACCAGCCTTTGATGTGTCGAAGTCGCTCCAGGCGCAGCTTTGGATGTCCACCGCGCGACAGTCCATGGCTTTGCCCCTCGAAGCGAACAAAGAGTACTTCGCGTCCCAGGTATTTCAGGGCAGCGAAAAGCTCTTCCGCTTGCTCAATGCCACAGCGCAAATCCTGTTCGCTATGGATGATCAGTAGAGGGGTGTGCATCTGCTTTACATAGGTGATTGGCGACATGCGCATGTACAGTTCAGGGTCATCCCAGGGGGTCGTCTCCATATCATCGTCGGCGAATTCCCAGCCGATGTCGCTGCTGCCAAAGAATGAGGCGCGGTTGACCACACTGCGATCCGTCACAGCTGCTTTGAAACGATCCGTATGCCCTATCAGCCAGTTAGTCATAAAGCCGCCATAGCTACCACCGATGACACCCTGACGCTGCTCGTCGATGTAGCCTTTCGCTAGCAGCGCATCTACACCAGCCAGAATATCCAGGGAATCCTTGACGCCCCAGGCTCCTCGGACCGCCAGGGCAAAGTCTCGACCGTAGCCTGTACTTCCGCGTGGGTTTGTATAGAACACGACGTAGCCGTTGGCTGCCAGTACCTGCATTTCATGAAAAAAGCCGTAGCCGTACTGGCTGTTAGGTCCACCATGAATCTCTACAATCGCAGGGTACTTCTTTGCAGGATCGAAATCGTGGGGTTTGAGAATCCAGCCGTCGATTGGCCAACCATCAACGCCTGTATACGGCATGTGCTCGGGTGTAGACAAGGCGACATCATCAATGAGCGCGTCATTGAAGCTGGTAACGCGCCGCAGTTCGCCTGGTGAGGAGGTTGGACAGACAAAGAGTTCAGCCACGTGGGCCGGATCCTCTACGAGCAGAGCCATAGTGCTCCTGGAGTGATCGATGCTGAAATCACGCACATAGACATTACCGGGTGTCAATGTCTGGGGCTGCTTCCCCGCTCCATCACTCGGGATGGCAAAGACGCGTGTCGCTCCCCTATGTGTCGCAAGGACGTAGAGAGTCTTGCCATCGGGTGACCAGGGAGGAGAAGGAATCATGTGATCATTGCTCATATCGTCATTAGTCGAATCGGCGCAACTGCCCTCGAACTCGCTCGTCAAATTGCGCGGTTCGCCTTCCCTGTCGGCATCGATAGTGAAAAGTTCAACATGATTGGCGGAGGCGAGTTTGGGGGCCGCGAGGAAAGCGATGGTTTTGCCATCGGGTGACCAGGAAGGGGCATAACACGAACGGGTACTAGCGGTCAGGCAACGCAATTCACCGGCTTTCTGGTCGTGAATGGTCAGCACATAGATGTCGGAGCCGAAATAACGCCAGCGGTCGCGATCCTCCACACGATTGGAGGTAAAAGCGATACGCTTTCCGTCGGGTGACCAGGCAGGGTCGCCATCGTCCCAATCGCCATCGGTGATCTGCTGGGGGTCACCGCCTGTGATATCGATCAGAAAGAAGTGACTGCGCCGCTCATAGATAAATCCTACTCCATCGAGACGATACCAGAGCCTATCGATCACGTGCGCCTTTGGCAAGCGTTTGCTTTCGCCAGTCTCTTCGTCGGCTGGACCAACCGCAGCACTGAAGATCAGGTGTCTGCTATCGGGTGACCAGACAGGGTTGGATGCGCCGTGCTGCATGAAGGTTAGTTGACGGGCTTCACCTCCATCGGTGGGGATGAGCCAAACCTGTGATTTGCCTTTGCCGTTTTGCTTCTGTTCTTTATCATCCTTATCCGATTGCTCACCTTCACGTTCGGAGACGAACGCCAGCCAGCGTCCATCGGGAGACCAGCTGGGATTGGTCGTATTGCTGGCTCCCATGGTGAAACGCCTGGCTTCACCGCCAGCGGTGGAGACTATCCAGATGGTTGAACGATACTCATGCTCCTGCTCATCAATAGTCGTCACGACAAAGGCTATGCGCTGACCATCAGGGGAGATACAAGGTCTGCTGAGAAACTTGATTCTGTAGAGGTCTTCAATGGTGATTGATCGTTGCATGTGAACTATACTCCATGTTATTCATCTTTGTAGTTGCTGCTCTAAAATGAGGAAAGAGTTCGAAGGACATTCCCGACCACCTGGCATCTTCATTTAGCATTTGTTTGCTAGCACAATCTCCGAAGGCATGATATGACGCAAATACTCTCGCTTGATGTTGCAAAAGCCGACCGCTTTGAGCGGAATTTCCACCAGTACGGGACGGCAACCACCGAGGAGATAGGGCACCCAACCTGCTGGAAGCCTGCTATAGAGCTGCTCGAACCATGTCAAACTATTATCATCTGGTTTACTCATATTGACCAGAACCAGGCGTCCTCCTGGTTTTAGGACGCGCCGAAACTCGCCGAGTACTACAGGGAAATCGTTCAATAGAGTGAGATCAAGCATATAGCTATTATAAACCACGTCAAACGTCCCATCTTGAAACGGCAATTGACGCGCGTCGGCCACATGTAGATCGAAATTGCTATAACCTGCTGTTTTGATGAGCTGGCGCGTTGCATTCACCATTTTGGGGGAAAGGTCGACGGCATGGACGGTGTTTGACCTGTTCACTTTCTTGATGATTTCCAGGAAGCTTGCGCCCGGTCCGACTGCAACCTCAAGCACGATGTCAGAGGGTTGGATGGCGGCCAATGCGAGACCTCGCAGGCGCGGCTTACGCTCTAAAGGGGCGATAAGCCTGCCATAGAAGGAGCTGGCGTAGTCATAGGCGCGCCTGATGCTGTCAGTTGGCGCTATTGCTTCTATCATCAACGTTTAATCCAACGTAAAGGTTTCTGACATAACTTGATCCACCTCTTTATGTTCAACTGTAAGATATAGCGAATACTGGGTATTGTTCTGATAAGCAGGTGAGAAGGCTACTTTCTGCGGCGACTCCGTTCCTCTTGTTGTAAGGCGTAGTCAAGGGTCTCGTGGAGCCGCTCAAAATCATCAACATCGAGTTGAAGTTCAACGGCAGGTAGATCGTCTGGCCTAGATCTCCCTTCCTCGAAGAGTTGCAGAACCATCACCAGTTCTACTTCTACTTCTACCTCCATGACACCACTTTCAGTGTCTGCAACTACCTCAGCGTCGTCATCCTCAGCGTCTTCTTCGGCGACGGCCTGGATAAATTCAATGTTAGTACGCGCACAACGGAAGCGCCCTGAAATTTTGAGCGCATCTGTTGAGAGTTCTTCGGCCAACTCGCGGACGACCTCCATCATCTGAACAAAGGCATCTTGTAGCTGCTCGATCGCATCCTCTTCGTCGTCCTCACCGCTTGCGGCGCTCCCAACAGGTAAATCGCCACTTTGTATGGGTTGTTCGGTGCCAGGGACACCAGCATTACCTTCTGGTAACCGTTGGCGGGCCAGATCATTCAGTCGTTCGAGCGCTTGTGCGAGAGCAGGAGAAAAATTGGGAGCATCGCGCTCAGTTGATTTCCCACCTTCGGTGCCGCCATTAAGCTCGTCATCGTTGCTATCGTCTTCCAACTCATCTTCATCATCGTCCTCGTCCAGACCGACAGCCGTTTCTACTATTAATATTTGCTGGTGCAGTTGCTCAGCCACATCCTTATTCAAATAGGCCATTACCTTCGCTTGCCTTGATGCTGCAAGCAGTTGAAACGATGGCCAGTCCCGGAAACGTTCGCGATGGCGCAAGTAGCGCATCTCTACCATTCCCAATGTGTCCAGCCGCAACGAAAGTTCCATCAAATCCTCCTCTTTAGCAACCAGCTCTCTTCTGCGCCATTGTTATTGTTCGTGCATTAATGAATGTATAGAATCAGAAAATCTTGAGATCGTCCCTATTATGATTAGAAGATAGCTTGCTCCAATATTTCTTGCCGAGTATACATCATCATATCACAAGAGGCATCGCAAAAGGACTCTCCTGAGTAGATAGGTTGGGGTCTGTGGAAGATTATGAAGATGCTTTTGTTGCGGCTCTTGCCTGGCGCATTTTCTGGTGGTCGCCAGGATACTTCATCGATATTGATGCTACAAGTGGGTCAGATATGTTTGAGTCGAGGTGGATCAGAGTAATAAGAGTAACAGGTGTGACAGGCAGGGCAGGGGCGAGCCCTGCCCGTACATTTTAGCTACGAGAGGGCGCAAGAGAGGAGCAGACTCTGGTGTATCAGAGTATCAAGAGTAACAGGTGTGTCAGGTGTTACACTTGTGTCAGACAAGTTTGAGCCAAGGTGGCTCACTGTTTCACTTGTATCGGATATATTTAAGTCGAAGAGGCTCACTGTTTCAAGAGTAACAAGAGTAACAGAGTATCAGGTGTAACATGTGTGTCAGATACATGTGAGTCGAGAAGATTTACCGTTTCAGGTGTATCAAGTGTTTCAAGTGTATCAGGTGTTTCAGATATGTTTGAGTCGAGGAGGCTCAGTGTATCAAGTGTGACAGGTGATTTCTTGTTGAGAAGGATCCGGAGAACGTGCTGGGGAGGAGAGGCAAAGTGGTGCCAGGTGAGAGCAAGCTGTTGCACTTTGTCTGGCTTGAGCGTCGATGCACGAGCATTGCGAGCAATGAGCGAATACATTGTTGCTGCGGCCATTCACTGCTACCAATTTCTTTGCCATGGGCTTTGATCATTTAAATAAGCTGCCGATAGCCCCGACACAGCACAATCCGTATTTGCCGTTGTACGTTGAGCAGGCCATCCTCAAAGCTATGGCCAAACAGCGCCATGCTCGCCATGCCGATATTCATGCCTTCATTAGAGCTTTACACCCATCCGCTGATACACAAACACTACCGCCAATGCCTATTTCACCCGCTACATTTCTCTCGAACAGATTTGGTAGCTCAGTATCCGCTGCTAGCGTGCAATTGACCCAGATACCTGCCACCAGTCCAGCAAGCGCTTTCAATGTACCTCAGCTGGACACGCAACAAAGATCAAAAGAGCATACTCCCAATCACCAGCAGGTCAGTCTGGATGTGAAAGAGTCACAGGTCATGCGCAATTCCCCTTACTATCAAGAACCTGAAACACCTGTTCCTCCCGTTCACATCGCATTCCCAAGCTCAACAAGCCCTGCAAACAGCGATAGCGCTTATGGTCAATATCCTGTAATCTCACTTCCTCCTACTTCAGTGCCATTACAGGAAATGATCCATACTTCTGATAAAGGCCCCATGACACCTTTTCTACCATTAATAGCCGAGGTACAATCGCCAAGGGAAACAACTATCCTACCTCCCGTCAATCCTCTCTCATCTACGTCTGCCGACTCTGGACAAACCACTCAACAGCTCTATTCTACCGTAAAGCCTATTTTGCAACAAACATCTTTTGAAGTACCACTACCCAGCACAGGTAACCCCAGTCCAAACGATATGAAAGTCATTGCAAATGCTGCTTACCCTGTACAGCGACGCAATGTTAGACGCCGATGGTTGCTTATAACTGTCGCCTCTCTCCTCGTTCTCGCTAGCCTTCTCACCGTGCTGCCGACGGTTTTCTCACATAGCTCCTCACAAATTCAAAGCAGTGTGCAGAACATGTCTACAGCACAACCTCTGTTGACAGCTACTCAGGGAACAACGGCAACAATTGTACCATCACATAAACCTACAGGTTCACCGCATAACCAACCTGCACCGGCAGCAACCACCATTCCAGCCACTATCCCAACCTCTGCTCCTACACTCACGCCAACTCCCACACGTATACCGACAACAGAGACACTTACAATATACTTCATCAATGGAATGAACGGTGTACCTACTGGTCATTCCTACAAGGGCAAAGTAACCATTCACGTAACTGGTGAAGGAGAAGAGTATACCAACAAATGGTTTGACGCTTTTTACCAGTACACTGATGTCAATGGTAACCAGATCACTCCTGTCCATACCAGTAACTACCCCGGCTGGACGCTCTGGATTAATGGCGGAGTCGCCGACAACTATGTCAACCCTATTCCTGCGTACACTGGCAATCACGATTATGCCGTTACCATTAATGCACCAGGAGGCGCCCTAACCTTTGCCATCGGTGACACCTATCCTAAAGACAATGCTGGTTATTTGAGGGTCACTGTCACGCAAGATTAGTAGAGAGAATAAGCAGTGCTTTTGAAGGAATGGTTCTGCTGTGGCGGCAAAATTATTGGGTAAAGAAACAAAAGGGCTGGAGGAAAAAGGTGGGGTGACCGATGGGGCTTGAACCCACAACCGCTGGAGCCACAATCCAGTGCTCTACCTAATTGAGCTACGGTCACCATGTTTTTGGTATCGTTAGTATAGTGGACAGCCTGAGAATTGTCAATAGCGGTTTTCTCTTTTTTGCATGCTTGGACGCTTCGCTTGTCACGAGAAGTAGCCTTAGACGGGCTTAAAGTCATCTCTACCATTTTCTCGACAACTCTACTATCCTATGGTAATATATAAACCACTATTTTAGTTTCTTGTGGAGGCGCTGTCAGTATTTTTGTGCGACTCCATTTTTATGAAATTGGGCGTCCATTGAGCGTGCCCCTATAAAAGAGAACCAATGCGGGACTTGTTGTTGGCAACGACCAACCAGCATAAGTTAGCAGAATACCGCGCTATTTTTTCAGACCTGCCTTACAGGCTGCTATCTCTCCACGATATATTGCTGGAAGTGGATGTAGAAGAAACTGGCACGACCTTTGCAGAAAACGCGGAACTGAAAGCCCTGGCATATGCAAAGGCAGCGGGGAAGCTTTCTCTCGCTGATGACTCTGGTTTGGAGATAGATGCACTTGGCGGCGCTCCTGGAGTGTACTCTGCTCGCTTTGCGGGCAGTGAAACATCATATAATGAGCGTTTCCGTTTGATGCTAAAGCAACTCGAAGGAGTGCCAGAGGAGCAGCGCACGGCACGCTTTCGCTGTGCCATTACCATAGCTGAACTGTCGGGGTATTATCGCACGGTTGAAGGCGTCATCGAGGGTAGAATAGCCGATACTCCACGTGGAGAACATGGGTTTGGCTACGATCCTATTTTTCTCGTTCCCGAGCTGGGGAAGACAACTGCTGAACTGCCTCCGGAAGTAAAGAATAGGATCAGTCATAGGGGGTGTGCCGCACGGTTAGCAGTCGCTGTACTCAACAACTGGTCGCTCGGTGACGTGGAGCGAGGCTTTAAATAGTAGCCTGAAGATAATTGGGTGAGATGTAAGGAACTGTAATTTATGACAAAGAAGCCGCCTGTTCGCGTGGCACTTGACCTGGAAACGACAGGGTTGCACGCGGAACAAGACGCTATTCTTGAGGTCGCGGCAATAAAGTTTCAGGGTGTCACCGTACTTGATACGCTGCAAACATTGGTTGCTCCAGGACGCACTGTTCCCTATCGCGTTCAGCGCCTTACAGGGATTACCCCGCAGCAGTTGATCGGTGCTCCTCAATTTGAGTCGATTGCGACAGAACTGCAGCAATTCATTGGCGATTTTCCCATTGTTGGGCATAGCATTCCCTTTGATGTCGGCTTTCTGCGTCGTCGCGGCCTGGTGCGGACTAACGCTCTCATTGATACGTTTGAGCTTGCAACCGTCCTTCTTCCTTCCCTACCTAGCTATAACCTTGGTCAGGTTGCTGAAGCCCTTGGCGTCTCGGTAGCGCCGGGACGGCATCGAGCTATGGTCGATACAGTCCTGGCAATGGAGGTTTTTCTGGCTTTGCATCAGCGCTTGCAGGCGGTTGATCTCGCGCTGTTGAAAGATCTGGCAAACCTGGATGCGCCACATAGCTGGCCGTTGCTTGCATTCTTGCGCCAGGAGCTACGTGATCGGCAAGAGAAAGAAGGCTTGCGAGGCATGCCCATTCGTGGAAGCCTGGGAGATCGCTTCGCGGCACAACTAGGCATGGATCCGCGCGTCCTATCTTTTGCAATTGCACGCGAGAGCGATATGCAGGCCGATGGCGTGCAAAACCCGCAGGCAGATACGGCGCCTCCCATTTTGAATACGATTGAGCAGATACAAAAATCCGTTGAAGTGATACCTGAACAAGCAGACCAGACGGCTCACATGGGATATAGTACGGCGCGTAAAGCGGTGCTTGAAGCTTTGTCGCAGAAGACGACGCTGTTGATGGAGGTAACGCTTGGCGGCAGTGACTATACACCTGCGTTACTGCCTGTGCTGGAGTGGTTGTCAGATACGTCAATTGAAACGCAGCCAGGAGCCGCGCCGCAAAGGCTTTTGATCGCGTGCTCCAATCAACAGAGCGCTCGTCGCCTCATCGAAAATGTCCTGCCGCGTTTGCAAGCCTCTCTGCAGAGTCATATGCCCGTGGCATACCTGGCTGAACATGGAGGGTACCTGTGTATCCATCGCTGGTTTGGGGCTGCTTTACGTCGAACGAGTGGTGAATTGACCGCCGAGCAGGCACGCGGCCTTGCCAAACAGGGACTCTGGGCACAGCAGACCTTAACTGGTGAGCGCAGTGAGCTGACAATGCTTCCTCACGAAATCACCGCCTGGGAGCGCATCTCTTCCGGAGTTGAGCGCATCCCATCGGCAGATGAACGTTCCGGCAGCGCGTATGATCGCTGCGTTTACCGTCGCAAAGGATACTGCTTCGTCAGTAGGGCAGAGGAACAGGTGAAAGCGGCGAAGATTGTCGTTACCACACATGCTGGGCTGCTTGATGATATCACTGGCATCCATTCACTGCTTGCGACTATTGACCGCCGTCTCATCCTGGATGCTGAACTATTAGAAGAGGAGATAGCGCGGTGGAGTAGTATCGAACTGGATCTGACACGCGTGGTGGGACTGCTCAATACCATCGGTACTGAATTACCTGATGGCCGGTATCAAGGTTTGCTGGCCCTGGCAGCGCCCGCACTGCGTGAAAATGGGCCAGGTGGGCTTTCAACGACGCCAACGGTTGGCAAGTCAGAAGTCGATGCGCGCATGCGTGCCTGGTTTCAGTCGCTGCGCCATGCTTCAAACGCCGTCTCCACTCTGTTTAGCTGCTTCAGCCAACTTCTGGAAGAGTTTTTGCAGCATGGCTCAGGCGCTCATAGCAGTGGAAGAGAGAAGGGACGAGGGCGCGCTAATGAGCGAGCTGATCAGCCATTGCGCTTAACGGGAGAGACTCGTAATCTGGGCGCCTGGAGCAATGTGGAACGTGCATGGCAACAAACGGCACAGAGACTCCAGTCCGTCATTGACCTTGTGCACGAGGTGGAACGCTTGTTACTGACGACGCAGCACAGCCATCACCGGCTGGATGTGGGCAGCGGAGAGGAAGACTCGGTAGCTACCGAATTGGCTGCCATTGCGCAGAAGCTCTTAGAGCAGAAGCAGCTTGGGCAGCAGGCGCTAACACTGGCAGAAAGTGACATGGTTTACTGGCTAAGAATGCCGCCATCTCCCCCACCTTTTGTACAGCAAGCAGCCCAGCAGCGACAGTCAGTCCCATCAACCGTAGCCGCTGAGCAGCAGCAGGCAGCGGCTCCTGTTCTTTATGGGCAGTTGGTACAGATCGCGCCTTTGTTGAAACGTACGATATTCAGTGGAGATGCAGGTATCATACTTTCTGGCGCCTCTCTCTCCGTTGATAATAATTTCTCGTTCTGCCGCGGGCGTTTTGGCCTGGAAAATGATGTATGCCCAGCGTTGTCTGTGGTGACTGAACATCACGAACAGACGCTTTTATACCTGCCAAACGATGTACCAGAGCCCAACATGCCCCAGTATCAGCGCAGCCTGGATGAGATGTTGATACAACTTGCCACGGCTTTGGAAGGGCAAATGGCGATACTCTACACCTCACACGCGGCACTGCGCAGTTCATATGCAGCAGTAAAACCTGTCCTGGAGGGACGTGGTATTCTTGTGCTAGGTCAGGGTATCGATGGCTCCCCGCGCCAACTCTGGCAGGTATTCTCTAGCCAGGGAAAAGTTATAGTGCTTGGTACAGGTAATTTTTGGGATACTGTTGGAGAGATCAACCAGGTGCCTGCTTGTACTGTTATCACTCGCCTGCCGATGCCTGTACTCAATGATCCACCTATTGCCGCTCGCGCTGACCATTATTCCGACCAACTGCACCAATTGACGGTGCCAGTAGCCTCGCTGCGCTTACGTAGGGCACTGAATCGACTTGCCTGGAGCGATAGCAGGCGCAACGCGATCGTCCTCTTTGATCGTCGCTTGCTTTCAAAAGAATACGGCTCAACTGTACTACATACGCTACCTCGCTGTTCACAACGGCAAGGGGCTGTTTCTCATTTGCCAGAAACCATTCTTGATTGGCTGACGGCCTCTGGCTCCTGGGAGTAAAAGGAAATATCATGTCGTTAAAAGCTGTTGAGCATAAAAATCTTCGTGTTGTCTATGGCGCCTGCCCCCATGACTGTCCCGATTGCTGCGCTCTCGAGACAGAGGTGGATGAACATGGACGAGCTGTCAGTGTCCGTGGTCGCGCGGACCATCCAATCACACGAGGATGGCTCTGCGCCAAAGTTAATCGTTACCTGGAGCGGGTCTATCATCCTGAACGTATCTTGTATCCTATGCGGCGTGTTGGCCCTAAGGGAAACGGTGCATTCGCGCGTATTTCGTGGGAAGAGGCAATCGCGGAGATTACTGGTCGCTGGCGCACTATCATAGCTCAGCATGGTGCGGAATGCATATTACCCTACAGCTATGCAGGAACGCTTGGTATGGTCAATGGAGCGGTAACCGATAACAGGTTCTGGAATCGCTTAGGAGCCTGTCGGCTGGAACGTGCAATCTGTGGTCATGCTGCTGAAGATGCCGTGATACTGACTATTGGCGGACGTCTGGCCCCTGCGCCGGAGATGTTGGTGCACAGCAAATTGGTGCTCATCTGGGGTAGTAATCCCGCCAGTACCGCCCCACACATTATGCCCTTCTTACGGCAGGCGCAGCGCAATGGTACGCGCATCATCGTCATTGACCCCATCCGTACATTGACGGCCCGTTCTGCTGATTGGCATATTCAGCCTTATCCAGGTACAGATGCGGCACTTGCGCTTGCACTGATGCATGTAATGGTGACGGAAGAACTTCACCATCCTGAATGGATTGCGGCTCATACACTTGGTTGGGAGCACTTGCTCGAACGCATTATGCAGTTTCCGCCTGAACGTGTCGCGGGAATAACGGGTCTTACAAGCGAGACAATTGTTGACCTTGCGCGTAGTTATGCCACAACGACACCTGCCCTCTTGCGCGTGACGGATGGTATTAATCGCCATACCAACGGTGGCCAGACCGTCCGTACTCTTGCCTGTCTACCTGCTCTGACCGGGCAATATGGGTTGCCTGGTGGTGGCCTTATGTATAGTACCAGCGACTGGTTGAAGTGGGATAGACAAGCGATAACGCATAGTACTGATCCACTGTGTCCACCTGCGCCCCGCACTTTAAACATGAATCGCCTGGGGGCAATACTTACAGGTGAAGCCGATCCTCCAATCTCCTCTCTCTTCGTTTACAACGCTAATCCGGTGGCTTCTTCTCCGAACGCGGGGAAAATCGTTGAAGGGCTGAAGCGCTCCGACCTGTTCACAATTGTACATGATCTTTTTGAGACCGACACAGCACGCTATGCCGATATCCTTTTACCGGCTACCAGTCAACTTGAACATGTAGATCTACACAAACCTTACGGCCATCTTTCACTCCAGTACAATATGCCTGCGATCTCCCCTCAGGGCGAGGCTCGCAGTAACTGGGATGTAATGCGGGCGTTAGCTGCTGGTATGGGATTTGATGATCCCTGGTTACAGGAAGATGGCAGTCAGGTCATTCGTGGAGTTCTCGAAGCCACCGCGCAGCATACCCCTTTGCTTGGCGGTATAACGCTGGAGCGTTTACAAACTGAAGGTTCGATTCCCCTGATCATACCTGAGGATCAAAAGATCCCCTTTGCGGATGGAGCCTTCCGTACACCCTCTGGCAAAGTCGAATTTTACTCGGAACAGGCCGCTGTAAAAGGCTATGATCCCATTCCTGGTTGGGAACCTGAAGTAGAGTCACGTCTAGAAGAACCTGCTCAACGCTCTGGTAACGCGCGCCTGCCATTATTGTGCCCGGCGGCTCATCACTTTGTGAGTTCGACATTTGGCAATCAGGAACGAATGATTGCTAAAGAAGGTGCCCCAACGCTACGCATACACCCACTAGACGCTGCGCCGCGCGGGATTCTCCATGGTCAATTGGTGCGTGTGAGCAATGAGCGAGGAGAGTGTCAACTTGTGGCGGATGTGACAGAGGATGTGCGCCCTGGTGTGTTGGCAACTACCACGGTATGGTGGCCGAAGTTTAGTCCCAATCAGCGCAATGTCAATTGGACGACTTCCGATAGGTTGGCCGACTTCAACGGCGGCAGCACGTTCTACACGAACATGGTTGCAGTCGAGGCAATAGCTTAATTTTTTGTTCGATTGTCCTACCACAATGCATACTAATCTGATTTTTAAAATAGTTCATATTCTGTGACGGAATACGTCTTCACAGAAGAGTATTATTAATGTATGTTATAATGGCGTGCAAGTGTTTAATAATTATGAGGGCTTAATTAAGTGAAACAAAATGATATTCCGTCGGTTTCCCTCATGAACGAACTGCAAGAAGCGGTTCAGTACGGCGAAACAACTATAGAATATCAGCGGAAAGTACTCAAATATATTACAGAGATCGGTTCTTCCTTGCGGCTGGATATGGATACGGATACGCTCTTCAAGCATGTATCTAAGGCCATTTGCCAAGCACTGGACTTCCGCTATGTTACACTGTACATATCTGATGGAATAGGGTATTTTCGTGCCTGCGCTACAGCGGGTGATAGTATGGAGGAAGAGGAATACATTCGCCAGCATCCTATACCTGATAATGTGGTTGCCCAATTGATCAGTGAAGAGTACCGGATGAGCGAATCGTACTTTATTCCGGCGGAGGCTCCTGTCTGGAAAGATGACCAGATAAATAGTTTCTTTGTTTTGACAGAAGATGTGAGCGAATCTTCCGCCATGTACATGGGGCAAAATATTCCAGCTGAGCGCTATTGGAACGCCGAAGATTTGCTGCTGGTCCCACTCATAAGTGGCGATAGCACTTTACTGGGATTTTTGACGCCTGACGCACCGCTCAATGGTCTGCGTCCAACAGATGAGACCCTGTCTTTTCTCGAATTGTTTGCTAACCAGGCGGCAGTCGTCATCGAGGGGGCGAGACTGTATGAAGAACGAGCAGCACTTATTGAGATTGGGCGAGTACTTTCGACACCTGAGGCGCTACGTGACGTGGAAACGGTGTATCAGACAATTTATGAGCAAGTGAAGAGGGTGATGCCCGCGGAGGCATTCTTTGTCACGCGCTATCTCCAAGAGAAAAACACACTGATGATGGATTACTTGATCGACGAGGGAGTCAGGTATCCTCCTTTTGAGTATCAATTTTTTCCTCACAATATGAAGAAGCTCCTTTTTGAAGAGAAATCGGGATTAGTTTTTTCCACGGAGCAAGAATATTCACTTTTCACCAATGAAGCGGGACCCGAATTTGGTGACGATGTGTTCGGGAACATGCGCCCTTCACAATCACTTCTCTTTGCGCCGATTCATTATGGTGGAAACGTCATAGGACTACTTTCAGCGCAAAGCTATCGGCCTCATGCCTATACCAGGCGGCACATGGAGATGCTCAAAGAGATCAGCATACATGCAGGTATTGCGATTACCAACGCTCGTTTAAATAGTGAGTTGCGTGAGGCGCTGAAGCAGGCGCAGGAATCTGATCAGCTCAAGAATCATTTCCTGATGACGGCTTCCCACGAACTCCGTACCCCGTTGACGGCCATTCAAGGCTATCTTGAGTTGCTAGGTACTTTTGGTGAGGTAGTCGATGAAGAGGCAAAATTGCGCTTTCTCAATAATGCCCGTCGAGCCTGCGAAGAATTGGTTTTGTTGTTGGGCAATGTAATGGATACGAGTCGTGTTGACCAGGATCGTGTATCACTAAACCTTGGGCCAGTGAAGGTAATAAAAGCCGTGCAGTTGATCCTCGAGATTCTAGAGCCGACCATTGCACGCGAGGAAAGACCTGTAGTGGTAAGCATACCTGACGACCTGAATGTTTGGGTTGATGATCTGCGGCTGCGTCAAATATTGCTTAACGTGGTAGGGAATGCATTGAAATACACGCCACCTTTTTCACAGATTGAGATCTCTGCTGAAGAAGTGGATGGTGACTCATTGAGTGAGCGACTGCAATCCCTTGGGAGACACGATTTCAATGCAACTGCTGATCAGTATGTGATAATCAATGTCAGGGATTGGGGACCGGGAATAGGAGCGCAGGACCAAAGTCGCCTTTTTACCAAATTTATGCGCCTGGATAGCGCCTTAAATAGTGTACAACGCGGAGCTGGTCTGGGACTTTACCTCTGTCGCCAGTTAGTAGAGGCGATGGATGGGCATATATGGATAGAAAGTCAGGGTATTGCTGGTGAAGGATCGGCATTTGTCATTGCTTTACCTCGCTATATCGATGAGGATGGGAGAATGGGGTAGATGAGTAATAGTGATTTGACGTGATTGAGCGTGCTATGCTACCATACTCCTAGTAGTGGAGCATCCACTGTCTGAAGGAGAAATAAATGAACCTATATCAACAGTTATTAGTGGTGCGTGAACGTCTTGAAGGTATCGGTGCGCATGATGATAGTATAGATCTCGTTGATAAGCTGGTGCAGAGGACGTTGATGGCGAAGGATGATAAAACCAATATCACACAAGTAAACGTATTGCGCCATATGTTGAAGATGCGCGAAGCAAGCGATAACTATACCATTTACAACGATTTACAAGAACTCATCAGCGAGAAAGATGAGGCAGAGGTAGCGGCTCGTGAAGATTCTACGCTGGCGGCTTATGTCGATACGGAACGGCATCCAAAGCCAAAATCGTATTACAAAGCGCAGAAAGCTCAGAAAGAGAAAGACAAAAAGAAGGGCTAGTCAGATTTTTGAAGACTACCCCTTCTCTTTTTGAGTGAGTGGCAGAGTGGCATACAAAGCTTGACAATAGAATACACGTGGGCTATAATCCTCTTTGTCAGAAGGTTTAATGCGGGTATGGTGTAGCGATAACATGCAACTTTCCCAAAGTTGAGACCACGGGTTTGAATCCCGTTACCCGCTCCACAAAAAGAACCTCCTATCGTTTGGGTAGGAGGTTCTTTTTGTTTAGAAGGCTACTTTACCTCTGTTCTTGCATGCGCTGCATGTCTCGCGCGACCGTTCGCAGGCCAATAAGACAAACGAGACCTGCCAGGAAAAGAAAAACTGGAGCAGTGATAATGAGGGCTGTTCTCAACGAAGATTGGTCAGAGATCAGGCCGATAATCGTTGGTGCGGCGGCATCGCCCAGGAGATGTGCCAGGAGTAGAGCCAGGCCGACAGCGGTAGCCCTCATACTGGGTTGAATAATGTCTTGAATCACCGCGTTCAGGGGTCCGGTGCAAAAATTTAGCGAGATGGCGGCGATAATGAATACAGCGATAAACAGCGGCAACGTGTGAATAAAGAAAGCCAGTAGTACCAGCGGCGCGCCGATAAGGAAACCGAGCATCGACACGAAGAGGCGACCTTCTGGATGCCGTCGCTGTACTAAATCGGCCAACCAACCGCCAAGAATCGTTCCAACCAATCCACTACAAACCAGAACAATACCTGAGATTGAACCCGCGCTGGTCAATGAGAGTCCAAAGTCACGAGTAAGGTAAGTAGTGAGCCAGAAAGATGTGCCCCCAATAGTAAAGAAGCTGAAAACGAAGGCGCCCACGAGTATCCAGTAGGTCGGAATCTTGATGAGTTTGCGGATAGTCCCCAAGAAATCTTTGCCAAAAGATCCGTGTTCAAGCGAGGGACTTGTCGTGCCAGTCGCGTCAGCCTCATTATCAAAGGTGCCGCGTGCAGGCTCAATTATACGCCAGGCCAGGAAGGCAGCAATCAAACCTGGAATGCCTACGATATAGAACGCCCAGCGCCAACCAAGTGTGTCAGCAACAAGGCCTCCCAGCGCGACGCCAATCGCTGCACCGATTAAGGTGCCGATTGACCAGTAGGAGAGGACGCGTGCACGCTGGGACCTGGAAAAAAAGTCGCCTAGCAGGGAGAGTGAAGCGGGAGCGTATCCTGCCTCACCGATACCAAGGATTGCGCGCATACTAAACAACTGGAGCAGATTTTGGGCGAAGCCTGCAATCGCTGTTGAGAGGCTCCAGATGCCAACGCAGAGAGCAACAATGTTCTTGCGTACGCCTCGGTCTGCCCATACCCCTAATGGGAGCGTAGCCACCGCATATACGATCAGAAACGATGAGATCAGTAGACCTCCCTGGAAGTCTGACATGTTGAATTCATGCTTGATGCTTGGCAATATTGCCGAGAGAACGTAGCGGTCTGCATAATTCAGTACATTCACGATGAACAGGACTGTAAAGGCAAATCCTGCCTGTCTCTTTGTGGGTGTGGTGAATTTTTTGCCACGCTGAGCCAGTTTTGGAGCAATAGTAGTCATTAAAGAATATTCTTCCTTCTTTTATATCTTTGCTTATTATAAACTCAACCTGGCTCAACGTCAAAGGCATCGTGCTACAATTTCACTACTGTCAAACCGAAGATGTCCCCTGCTGCACCAATCTCCTGCAAAGCCCAAGCGGGAATGGGGTCATCTACTGAGACGATCATCAGCGCCGTATCAGGGGGCTGCTGTGGATCGCGCTGATGGGGAGTACGTACGATAGGACCAACATCCATATGGCGAATATTGACACCAGCTTTTCCTAATACGGTTCCTACCCGACCAATCATGCCAGGTTGATCGAGGTTGCGACAGAAGAGGATATAGCCTTCCGGCACGAATTCAGCCCAATAGCGGCCGACGCGGACGATACGTGGTTCGCCATGCATCACCGTTCCACTAAGCACCTCCACGTGTTCATCGCCAGAACCTGGCTTTCCCGCGAAGGAGGAGGGGTAGCCGTTGGCATTGACCATACGCAATGTTATCAAGTTGGCGAACTCAGCAGGTGTGGTGCTTTTCTGCTCGATAATCTCCAACCCCCATTGTTTGGCCAGTAATGGCGCGTTAATCATATTGACATGGGCGTCGGAGATCGATTCCAGTAGTCCTTTGATGAGAGCAGCCTGCAATGGACGCAGGTCATAGCTAGCAATGTCTCCGCTGCAGGAGAATTCAATCTTATTCAGCGGTCCTGGCTGCAACTGGGTATAAAGGTGTCCCATCTGTTCTACCAAACGCATATATGGTTGTAGCACCTGCAAGGTTTCAGGCAGAATTAATGGCGCATTGACGGCTGAACGTGGGAAGTTACCTCGTAGTACAGAGATGATCTGTTCGGCGACATCCGTCGCTACACCTATCTGCGCCTCTTCCGTCGACGCGCCAAGGTGTGGTGTGGCTATCACACGTTCATGTGCCAATAGTTGCTTTAAGATGGCGTTGTCGCGTACAGGTTCCTGGCTAAAGACATCGAGTGCAACGCCAGCCAGGCGGTTTTCATTGAGCGCATTAAGTAGTGCCTCTTCGTCAATCAACCCTCCACGGGCGCAGTTAATCAGCCGAGCTCCTGGCTTAAGCAAGTCTAGCTCATGGGTACCAATCAGTCCTTTTGTGCCATTTGGACCACTGGTCAACGAGGTATGCAGTGTGACAAAATCTGCCTGTTTAAGCACCTCCTCAAAACTCAGCATCGTTACGCCGAGTTTACGTGCCTGTTCCGGTGCTACATAGGGATCAAAGGCTATCACTAGCATTTCCAGACCCTGGGCGCGTCGTGCGACCTCTGTGCCGACCTTCCCCAACCCAATGATGCCCAGCACCTTGTTGCGCACCTCGACGCCCAGGAAGCGACTCTTTTCCCATTTGCCTGCCTTAGTGCTACTACTCGCGGCGGGAATCTGCCGTGCCAGGGCCATTAACATGGCGATGGTATGTTCCGCTGCCGCGACGATATTGCCGGTGGGCGAGTTGACGACCATGATTCCTTGTCGTGTCGCTGCCTCCGTGTCAATATTGTCCACGCCGACGCCTGCTCGCCCTACAATCTTCAGGTGCGTGGCATTTGCGAGTAATGCTCCCGTCACCTGTGTTTCGCTGCGCACGATTAGCGCATGATACTCTCCAATGATGGCCTTCAATTGGTCAGGCTTTATTCCTAGACGTACATCGATGTGCGCCTCGGGCAGTTCGGCTCTTAGAAGAGTAATACCCTCTTGCGCGATGCGGTCAGTAATAAGTATTTTAATGGTCTCTATTGCCTCGGCGTGTGCCATTGACATGTTCCATTGATCCTCTCTACTGTGCTACTTCTGCTATCCCTTGAAGCCAAACTCATGCAAGCGCTTTTCCACGGCATCCATGGCCTCGACCAGTTCAGCGTGCTGGAAGAAACCGAGATGACCTACACGGAAGATCTTCCCATCCAGGTGTTCCTGCCCTCCGCCCAGCACAATCCTGTCCTGCTCGCGCAGCTTTTTCAGCATCGCTTTTGTATCGATGTCTTCAGGCGTCATTACTGCGGTGACGGTATTCGACGCATAAGCATGATCGGCGAGTAATTGTAGTCCCATCCCTTTCGCTCGAAGACGGACATAGTCACCGATGCGCTGATGCCGTGCAAAAATGGCCTCACGGCCCTCGGCCAGCATCATCTCCAGCGCCAGATCCAACGCATAGAAAATTGATACAGGAGGTGTAGTCGGATGCTGACCAAGCTCAAGCTTTTTACGAGAACTGGTCCAGTCAAAATAGAAACGAGGTAATCTGGCTGCTTTGCTGGCCTCCCAGGCGCGAGGACTGGCGGCAATCATCATCAAGCCTGGGGGGGTCATCCACCCTTTTTGTGAACCGGTGAATACAACATCGACATTCCAGGGGTCCATTTCCATAGGTACGCATCCTAGCGAACTGACGGCATCAACAACAATCAGGGTGTCAGGTGCGAGCCTTCGTACAAGTGCTGCCAGGGTCTGCACATCATTCATTACGCCTGTGGAGGTCTCATTGTGCGTCATCAGTACGCCACTGTACGGTTTGAACGTTTTCAGTCGTGCCTCGACGATGCCGGGATCGGCTGCCTGTCCCCATGGAAACTCAATGCGCGAGACCTGTAGCCCATAAGCCTCGGCAATTTTTGCCAGGCGGTTCCCAAATGATCCGATTGTGATGACCACGATATGATCGCCAGCAGAAAAGAGGTTGGCAATAGCTGATTCTTGACCACCTGTACCTGATGCGGGGTATGTCAGTACCGGTGAGGCAGTCTGGAAAAAATACTGCAAGCGCGGCGTCACACGCCGCATTATAGCGGCGAATTCTGGCCCGCGGTGATTAATCATAGGGCGTGCCATCTCTGCCAGTATCACTGGAGGCACGGTTGTAGGGCCGGGGATGCGCAGATTTTGTTGTGGAATAGGGACACGAGCTTCAACTTGAGGAATGGGAATGGATTTTCGTTCTTGAATGGTCATGCTTCTTCTCTCTATCTATGTTGTTACAGGATGCTTTTAGCTCAGTGATTGTGATCGATGTTACCCAATCGCAAAAAAATAGCAGCGGATAACGAAGCTGTTATCCGCTGCGCTGCTTGATAACTCCATTCCAGATTACAGCATTTGGGAGTATGATGTCAAACTGGCTGATCTTTTCTTTTTCTAAAAAAAACCGTTCATTGAGCATGCCGACGTTGCTGTCGTACTCATTCGTACTCATTGATCTCTGAAGAAATTAATGGTAGGATTTCCTGAAAAGGGGTAAAACATGCGACGCACAAAAATAGTTTGCACTCTAGGCCCTGCCAGCAGTGGTGAAGAGCGAATCGAACAGTTGATACGGGCGGGTATGAACGTTGCTCGCCTCAATTTTTCGCATGGCACACAGGATGAGCACGCAGGTGTTATTGAGCGTATTCGCGCTATCTCTTCACGCCTCGGTTGTTCAATAGCGATTTTGCAGGATCTACAGGGTCCAAAGATACGTACCGGGCAGTTACAGGGTGGACAACCAGTAGAGTTAATTGATGGGGCCGAGGTAACGATAACTACGCGGCCAGTAACAGGTGATGCTCATACTATTGCAACAACGTACGAGCCACTCCCAAAGGATGTGAAGGCTGGTGATCGGATTCTCCTGGATGATGGCTTATTAGAACTGCGCGTAATTGATTTTGCTGAGACCGAGGTGCGCTGCAGGGTGGTGCATGGAGGTCTGTTAAAAGAGCATAAGGGCATTAATTTACCAGGCGTTGCTGTCAGTGCGCCAGCCCTTACAGAGAAAGATCGGGACGATCTCAGGTTTGGTGTGAAACAAGGCGTCGACTACGTTGCGCTCAGCTTTGTGCGCAAGCCCGAGGATGTACTGGAGGCTAAAGACCTGATTCGGCAGTTCCAATCCGAGCAAGAAGCTGGTAAACGTATGCAGATACAGATGCCCATTCCCTTGATCGCTAAATTAGAGAAGCCAGAGGCGGTTGTCCGGCTTGACGAAATACTTGCTGTGGTAGATGGCGTCATGGTGGCAAGAGGTGACCTGGGCGTTGAAATGGCTCCCGAAAAAGTACCGCTGATTCAAAAGCGCATCATTAGCAAGTGTAATGAGCAGGGCCTACCAGTGATTACAGCTACACAGATGCTGGAGTCGATGATTATAAATCCACGCCCGACACGAGCGGAGGCCAGTGACGTAGCCAACGCGATCCTGGATGGCACAGATGCTATCATGCTTAGTGGCGAAACGGCGGTTGGCGCTTATCCTATTGAGGCTGTCCAGATGATGGTACGTATCGCGCTGGAGACAGAGGGGAGTGACCGAACGGCTCTTCAACCGCAATGCAGGCGGCTTAGCCAAGCCCACGCTGTCAGCCACGCGGCTCGCGCCCTTTCTGAGGAGGCCAGCGTGCAATCCATTGTAGTCTTTACTCGTTCCGGTGTATCTGCACACTTGATCTCAAAAGATCGTCCGCGCACACCTATTCTGGCCTACACTCCCTCTGAGCGAGTCTACCATCAGCTTGCACTCTGGTGGGGAATCTGGCCTCATCGCATTGAAATGCGAGGAACGACCGAGGATCTGATTGCCGTGGTAGAGCAGCGCCTTCTCGATGATAAGCTTGTGCAGCGCGGTGAACATGTTGTGATTATGGGCGGACTGCCTATAGCTAGCCAGGCGCGAACAAACTTTGTGAAGCTGCACAGAGTAGGTTTTGGCCATTAGTTCACACAAAAACTAACATTGACAATTGCTGCTCTCCATGCTATCCTATTGGAGCCGTAGTTCAGGGGCGCTGTGTGCGCCGCGCTCGAACGTGGTGCTGCAATAAATACAGACCCCAAAGTGGGGAAGAGGTGAGAAAAACAAAGCATGACTGTCAAAATTCGCTTAAAACGTATGGGTATGAAGAAGACGCCCAGCTACCGTGTAGTCGTTGCCGATTCGCGTTTTCCGCGCGACGGTCGCATCATCGAAAATCTGGGTTGGTACAATCCCCTGGTAGAACCTTCCATCATCAAAATTAATGAAGAGAAGACGCTTGGTTGGTTGAAGAATGGCGCACAACCAACTGATTCTGTGGCTCAACTCCTCAGACGCACAGGATTGCTGGCGCGTTTTGAGCAGACGAAAGCCACTGCCACAACTGAAGCTGAATAATAGTATAGACAGTAAGGGTATGGTTAGAAATGCGTAAACTGGTTGAGTACATCGCTCAGTCGCTCGTCGATGAGCCGTCAGCTGTGCAGGTACGCGAAGTGCGCAATGATCGTAATGCCCTGGTATTGGAACTGCATGTTGCACCAGATGATTTTGGCAAAGTGATTGGTCGACAGGGGAGAGTTGCCAGGGCCATGCGTACATTGTTGCGGGCCGGTGGCGCCCGTGAAGGTCGTCATACCTCATTAGAGATCTTATAGGGGACATCACCAGTGGAAAAGCCGAATGAAACAGAGTGGGCTACTATTGGAAAAGTGGTAGCCCCTTTTGGTGTCCATGGCGAACTTAAAGTTCTTTCGTTGACCGATATCCCCAATCGCTTCGCGGAACTGGAAGTGATCCATCTTGGCCCTGATCGCATTCGTTACCACATCAAAAGCTCCCGCCCCTACAAAGGGGAGATGGTGGTGCTGAAATTAGAAGGTATCGAGGATGCCAACACTGCCGAGACGTTACGCAAACTTGATCTCAGCATTCCACTGAGCCAGCTGACCGAATTACCAGCGGATTCTTACTACCAGCATGATTTACTCGGGCTACAAGTGGTGACAATGGATGGACAAGATGTGGGAAAGATTGTCGATATCATTGTGACGGGAAGTAATGATGTGTATGTCATCAAAGGAAAAGCGGATAGGAAAGAGATTTTAATTCCTGCAATCAAAGATGTGATTAAGCAGGTTGACCTTATCCGAAAGATGATGTATATTGAACCTATGGAAGGTTTGTTGGACGACGGTGAAATAGTTCCCAACAAAGAAGAGGAGGATGAGCAAGCCGTAGGCTCTGCCGGTAGTTGAAATAATAAGACCAATCTCTGTGTTCTCTATAGTGGAACTTAATGAAACCCCGGTACGCTGACAAGCGTGTAGGTGGTAGATAGAGAGAGGAACCACGAGTAAATCATGGTAATCCTTTACTATAGTACGTCACAGTATTTTGTAGGGAGGTTATCTCATGGCTGACCGTACCCCAACTTTTGCAGACATATGTAGCGCTTTAGCTGATGGCCAGATTGCTGCCACGATTGAGGATTCGATGTATCAATTAAACGCGTATGAGCTGCGTCGTTACCTCAATAAGTTTCGATCTTTGCCTATTATTTCTACCGCAGTTAACCAGGATTCCTCTCCACATTCCAATGCAAATAACTGGTCTGTTTCAATCCAGACTTCCGTTGCATAGGCCTTAGTGGCCGTTTTTTTTTAGGTTTTTTGGTGCTGGAGCGGTTGCGCGAAAGACAAACAAGAATTATAATAGAACCAAGAGACTAGAGGCTAAAGGCTTTTGGGTGAGGAAGTGAACCGCAATAGTTGGGTTTTTAAGCCTGAAGTCAACGCGAAACTACATATGCTAGAGGTGTAGTAGAGATACTATACCTGGCGCTATAGAAAGGTTGTTCATGGAGCCACTTGATACAGATATGGAAGTGATGGTACGTGAACCACGGCAAGCAACTCCCGGTTCACGTCTGAATGCACTATTATTACTCCCCGCGCTTGGGGTACTGTTGATGCTGTTCTTCATTCTTGCGGCGATCTTCCAATTCGATATTTCCGCGTTGGTAGACTCAGTAATGGGCCTGATGACGCTGTTCTTTATCGTGTTAGTGGTAATGCTGTTCTGGGCAATGGCACCTCGCACAAATAAAGCATAATTATTTTGATATAGAGCATTGGCCGGTGGATTACACTTCTCGTATCCGCTGGCCTATACAATGTGTTTCCAACCCTGTGCATCAACTTCAATAGCTATGTTTTCTCCCCATACAACCCGCCCTAACAGCTCAGCAGATTCCACCAGTCGAGGACTGGAGCGATTGAGGTACTGGTTGCCATCTATGGCATACACTTGACCAGTCTGTACGGCTTGTAGTGATGGCCACAGAGGATGTTGCTGCAACAGCGGGAGATCCAGCAGCGTGCGTTCGATGGTAAAACCACAAGGAGAAAGGACCAGGACTGCGGGATTTGCCTGAAGCAGTTCTTCCCAAGTGAGCCATGGAGAGTGCAAGCCAACTTGACCAAAGATGTTTTCGCCGCCTGCGCACGCAACAAGTTCAGGTGTCCAGTTCCCAGATCCCATCAAGGGATCGAGCCACTCTAAAACCGCAACGCGTGGTCTGTAACCGAAGCTAGATGAGATACTATGCAGTTGATCCATTCTCTTCTTATAGCCATTGACTATTTGCCTGGCTCGTTCTGGAACTTCCAGAGCCTGTCCTACGCGTAAAACATCCTCCCAAACGTCGCTTAGCTGATGAGGGGCTAGTGAGACAACACGAGGTTGTAGCCCGGTCAATTGTTGAACGGCCTGCATGACATCGCGTTCGCTGACGGCGCAAACTTCGCATTGTGTTTGGGTAAAAATCACATCAGGTCTCAGCGCTTGAAGCTGTTCCACATCAATAGAGTAGATACTGAGAGCTTTGAGCGCAGTGTTTTCCGTGATAGATGATGCGTGCGCAAGCTGTTTGATTTGTTCGTCAATCTTTGCACTACTGGTCCCTATATCGATCTGGACTTTGCTGACAACCGGTAACGAGCATACCTGGGGAGGAAAATCACACTCGTGAGAGCGTCCCACTAACTGATCCAGGCAGCCTAATTCGTAGATCATCTCAGTCGCACTCGCTAGTAAAGAAATGATTCTCACGCTCAATCCTTTCACTGTGGGTTTGTTCAGTCATATGTTATGTCAGTGTATCACACGTGCAGATTGTTACCTGCGAGTTGAAAAATTACGAAGATTGGGTGATATCATGATAGAGGACTTGGCTGTTGTATGCAACTGATATATAGCCTATACTGGTCTCTATATACATGTTTTCTGTACCAACCTCTCCATGTAATAAAGGATTCTTCTTTTATGCGACTTCAACCCTTACGTACGACTAACTCTTTGAAATACCTTCACCGTTTTCTTGTGTTGATCTTTGGCCTTTTCCTCTGTTCCGTCGGTATTGTCTTTACTTATCGTTCAGGTATGGGGCTTGGCCCCTGGGATGTGTTGCACCAGGGTATTAGCCGTCATACACCTCTCACCTTTGGACAGGCGAGCATACTTGTAGGCGCTCTGATCATACTGGTGGGATTACTACTCAAGGTTCGCCCTGGAGCTGGCACCGTCTTGAACATGTTGCTAATCGGCCTCTTTGTTGATGCTCAACTGCGTCTGAACTGGTTGCCCGATTTGGGCTCACAGCCACTGTTTTTGCGACTGGCTGCAGACGCATTTGGGGTATTGCTGATGGGTATAGGTACAGCTTTCTATATCACACCACGTTTGGGCGCTGGCCCGAGGGACGGCCTTATGTTGCGCCTACATATCCTGACACGTGTACGAATTGCTTTTGTCCGCGCGGCGCTTGAATGCTCAGCTCTGTTAATCGGCTTTTTCCTTGGAGGCCCGGTAGGTCTGGGAACACTAATTTTCGCTTTTGGTGTAGGGCCTGCTGTCGAGGCTGGCTTCTGGTTGACCAAAAAGTTGTCTTTTATCTTGGAACCATCACGCGCAGCCGTTCGTTTGCCAGACAAACATGTGCTGGAGTCTGACCTCGTACCTCCCCATCCAGTGTCACATCCTGTGGATCAGTCCCTGTCATGATAGTGATTCCTCGCGCCTGTAGATGGTGAATGCCAGGGATACGACTTAAATCGGCAGGATCGTGATCAATTGAAGGATCTCCACCGTTTGGATGCCATGCTAAAAATTGCTTTTGTGGGTCGAAAAAGTGTGCCAACTGCGTACTGAACACGTTGGCTTCGATCTCTTCTATCACAACAATATCCAGCAATCGGTCGTTCACTTGTGCACCTGGAACGGCTAATTGCCATGCTCCACCAAAAATAGGCGCGTTGATCACGGCAACCTGGAGAGCACGACAGCGAAGCGATGTATGCCCCACACTCTTTGATAATTCTGCCGCACTTTGCCGCGTGGAATGATTGGCTTCTTGAGGTAGTGCCAGTCCTTCGAAGTGAATTTCAACATCAAGTGACTGGTGATTTCTAAGTACCTCTAAAGCAACCAGTGGATAGGTGAGACGCCCGTAACGCTGGCGCGTCACCACATTAGTGGCCAGGCGAGCGAACTGCACATTAAGACCAATAATCAGCGCATGAACGAAATATCCATGTTTTTGAACGGCTACATGAGAGAGTACAGGACCGTCTGGCTTTGGATTCGCTGGATGTGGAGTCTGTTGTGCCGGTTGGGCTACACCAAGGTCTATTTCTATGTCTTTGCCGGCCGTAATAACTTGCGCTGCTTGCAAAAGATCTAATGGAATATTTAAAGAGCGGGCTGTATCGTTTCCCGTGCCGAGCGGCAGGATGCCCAAAGGCAGACCACTTTCGGCAATATGGGTGGTAACTCCGCCTACCAATCCGTCACCACCTGCTGCTATTACAAGATTGATGCCCCTCGCACGCCATGATGTTCCCTGAGGTGACAAACCATCAAGTTCCGCAATCGATATAACCTGGGTGACATGAACTCCAGCTTGTCGGATGTATGACAACGCTCGAGAGAGAAGCGCTGACCTTCCCGAATGCGGACTATGGACAACAATTGCATTAATAGTTTCCGCCAATTTCTCGCTCCCTCCAGGCTATCTATAAGCTCTTTCTGTATATGGTACTACAGTATCACCTAGAGTGGAAGGTTGTAGTAACAGCGAGTCAGGAGAAGATATGCAGGCTGCGCTGCAAACTGTAGCTAAAGGGATAAATAGGTTCGGAATTGCTGCCCCTGATGGCCTAGAAGCGGGGGGAGGGATATCGCTTCTAGCCATCTATACTGCACGGAGGATAAGGTGTCTTTTGTACTCAGGACACGGGATGCAATTTGCCGTCTTTTACATCGTAAATAAAACCGCTGATTGCAATACTCTGTGGGATAAGAGGTGAATTTCTAAGTAGAGTCACGTCGTCGCGAACAGACTGATCCAGGTCCTTAAAGGGAAGAAAATCGATGTGGTCAGCATCCGCATGTAATTCCTGTTTGACCTTGCTGTGCAGGTCCTCATTGCTGAATGTGAGCATGCCGCAATCGGTATGATGGATGACTACGATCTCGGTTGTACCCAGCAACTGCTCTGAAATGACGAGTGAGCGCAGTGCGTCGGCTGCTCTCCCTCCTGCATTACGGATGACGTGGGCGTCTCCTTCCTCCAGGCCAAGTGCGCGTGCGGGATCGATACGAGCGTCCATGCAGACGAGTACTGCAACATGCCTTGCTGGGGGCAGCGCGAGGTTGCCTTTATGAAACGTTGAAGCGTAGGTGTCGTTTGCCTTAAGAAATTCCTGAACTACTGTCATTAGGTTTCTCCTTGTAGATAGAACTTGTAATAATTGGGTGAACTTCTGACTGTATCGCAACTTCAGCAGAACTTGCATGAGACGTTTTGTAAGATATTTTTTGGCAGGCCACTCGGAGTCATCCTTCTGAAGTTTCTGATTGCCTTCTTTAACAAGAACAATACCATATTTATTTCATTCTTTTAAGTTATTTATTATATTCCAACTGGCTATGATACAATCGACATCTGTTCGTATTTCTTCCTATGAAGTGCTACCTGGACTTGATAGTAGCGGCGTATAATAGAAGGATAGGTACGTTTCAAGGAAAGATATTATAAAGATCAGGAGAAAGTTGATGGGCGTTATACACCGCTTTAATTCCATGGATAACGGCGAGTTCCGCTGGCAACATGTGCCATTGAGTGCTTATGGATCTGACAATAGTAGGGCTGACCGCGCCACGCGCCAGGTTTTGATAGGTACGGAAGAGCAGGCTCCACATTTTCACCTGCGCTACTTTGCTGTTCAACCGGGTGGCCACACCTCGCTTGATCAACATGCGCATGATCATGGCGTGTACATCCTGCATGGCAAGGCACGTCTTCGTCTGGATGACGAGGAACACGAAGTATACTCTGGTGATGTGGTATACATCGGGGGCAATGAAGTACACCAGTTCTTCACAGCCGGAGATGAACCCTTTGGTTTTCTCTGTATTGTTCCCGCGAAACGGTAAGGGAGCATCATGCTAGCAGTCGAGTATCACGCGAACGATGATGTGCGCATCGTTGAGCTGCCGATACCAGAGATCGGGGTGGGTGAGATACTGGTGCAGTTGCGTGCCTGTGGTTTATGCGCCAGTGATGTGATGGAATGGTACATGAAGCCGCGCGCGCCCATCTATCCTGGACATGAACCTGTCGGTGTAATTGCTGCTGTTGGCGAAGGTGTAGAGCAGTTCAGTGTTGGGCAACGCGTGTTCGTCCATCACCATGTACCCTGCATGGTCTGCCATTACTGCCAGCGTGGTTCTTTTTCACAATGTGCAATGTTTCGCGCAACACGCCTCCATCCAGGCGGGCTGGCAGAGTATATCCGAGTTCCTGCAGCCAATGTTCAACTGGATGTACTCCTTTTACCCGATGATCTCTCGTTCGAGGCTGCGACACTGATTGAACCGTTGGCTTGCTGTATGCGCGGCATAAAGCGGGCTGCGATTCAGCCCGGAGATAGCGCACTCGTGCTTGGTGCTGGCAGCAATGGTCTGATGTTGGCACAATTGGCACGGCAACGCGGCGCTGTCCCCGTCATCATTGCAGATCCTATTGCTTATCGTCGCCAGCGAGCGTTGGAGGTTGGAGTGGATTATGCGCTTGATCCGCAAGTGGGCGAACTCCTGGATCAGGTTCTTGTTGTGAATAATGGTCACCGGCCAGATATTGTTATCGTGACGCCTTCCAGCATCAGTGCGATGAAACAGGGTATAGATCTGGTATGTCCAGGGGGAACGGTTTTACTTTTCGCGCCACCTGCGCCAGCGGAGATACTGGGCATCTCTCCTCACCATCTTTTCTTCCAGGAGATTACATTGCGCACAAGCTATTCCGCTGGACCCTACGAGACGCGGCATGCTCTGGATTTATTGCGCAGTGGGCGTATTCGTGCCGAACATGTGATTACGCATCGTTTTGCTCTACGTGATGCTGCCCAGGCGTTTCAGTTGGTGGCGAAACCTGGCGATGCCCTGAAGGCCGTGATTCTGGCGGGATAAACTCGTTGCCAGCCCACTCATTGATCTCAAAATGAGCGCTATCCGTTATGCGAACGGAGTAGAGCTTAGCGAACCCCTCAGCATATGAAGGAGGTTCAAGTTTTTTGAACGTGGTGTAAAGCGCCACGTCCGGCACTTTGGCCTTCCCCGAACGCTGCCTGTTGCGTTCAAGAGAGTGTTTCAAGTCCGCTGCAAAGTAATACCCGGTGATTATAGCTCCGTATTGGCGTCCCAACTCAACCAGCGGTCTTCGTATCTCAATTGTCGGATTCGTATTATCGACCGCTACGGAATGTTGAGTCTGGAGCGCGCGCTCGATGAGCTGTAACTGCCTTCGATTAGGGTTCTTATTGTTGCCTAATACATCTTTACTGACATGCTCATGTGTTGCCGCGAGATATGTGCGGTAGAATGTGCTCTTGCCAGAACCCTGTAACCCGATAAAGATGATCAACTCCATAACACATCTATCTCAATGCCTACCAACTCGTTGATAGGGAGTTTGCTTGTAAACTAACACAATAATATCACATTGATACCATTGCGATGTCGTATTGCCGTATCTGTTCGATCTTTCCTAGCAAGCGTCATGCGAGTAAGATATAATAAAGCAGCATCACGTCTTCTTTAGTATAGACGTAAAGGAGGAGAAGTATTGTAGGCTGATGTATGGAAATTAGCCGTCTTTTTGTAAACATCAGCTTGTCGTAAAGCAATATAGATTCTACAATACAAGAGTACCCAAAGAAGAACGCTACACTTCGGGCTCTACAGCGAATTTAGGAGAAAAATATGACTACAACTGAAGCAAATACTCAGGTGCAGCAGTGGACAAATCTGGCACAGCAACTGCGTGTGGACAGTATACGTTGTACAACTGCAGCGGGTTCAGGCCATCCAACCTCTTCTATGTCGGCGGCGGATTTGATGTCAGTCTTACTGTTGAGTTACCTGCATTATGACTTTGACAAGCCGGGTAACCCAAATAATGATCACCTCATCTTTTCAAAGGGTCATGCCTCACCCCTGCTGTACTCTTTGTACAAAGCCGCGGGTGCTATTACTGACGAAGAATTGTTGACCTTAAGGAAGTTTGGCAGTCGTCTAGAAGGGCATCCCACTCCTATTCTTCCGTGGGTGGATGTTGCGACCGGTTCACTGGGTCAAGGTCTACCGATAGGAGTCGGCGTTGCGCTCGCTGGCAAATATCTGGACAAGCTGCCCTACCATATCTGGGTATTACTTGGCGATAGCGAAATGGCGGAAGGCTCTATCTGGGAGGCCTTCGACCATGCCTCACATTATAGACTGGACAATATGGTGGCAATGCTCGATTGTAATCGGCTAGGACAGCGCGGAGAAACTGATTTAGGCTGGAATACTGCTGCTTATGAAGCGCGTGCAAAAGCCTTTGGATGGAATGCGCTTGTGATTGATGGACACAACTACGATCAAATTAACCAGGCTTTTTCTCAGGCAACGCAACCAAATGGCTCTCCGACCCTTATCATTGCTAAAACCATGAAGGGTAAAGGCGTTTCCTTCGTAGAGAATAAAGAAGGGTGGCATGGAAAAGCTCTGAGTAAAGAACAGGAAGAGCAGGCACTCACTGAGCTTCAGCATGTACGCAGCATGACCTTCCCAGTACAGAAACCTGGACAAGGCCAACCGTCGCAGGAGGCTGCCAAAAAGGCGGTGGAATTGCCGCGCTACGATGGGAAAGAAGCGGTTGCCACGCGTAAAGCCTATGGTGATGCACTCAAGGCGCTTGGGGCAGCTAATCCTGATGTCGTTGGGCTTGATGGTGAAGTGAGCAACTCAACCTATGCCGATGAATTTGCCAAGGCCTACCCTGATCGCTTTTTCGAGCAGTATATTGCCGAGCAGCAATTGGTAGCAGCAGCGGTAGGAATGAGCGTCCGGCATAAGATTCCTTTCGCTTCGACCTTCGCGGCATTCTTTTCGCGTGCCTATGATTTCATTCGTATGGCGGCTATCTCGCGCGCCAACATTCGCCTGGTTGGTTCCCATGCCGGCGTCTCAATTGGTGAAGATGGGCCTTCGCAGATGGCACTCGAGGACCTGGCGATGATGCGTGCAGTCTATGGGAGCACCGTCGTCTATCCCAGCGATCCCAATCAGACTGCTCAGCTGGTGGCACAAATGGCTGACCAAGAGGGCGTCGTTTACATGAGAACCACGCGCGAAAAGACACCTGTGCTCTATGGCCCCGATGAAGAGTTCAGGATTGGTGGTAGTAGAGTTGTGCGACAGTCAGAGAATGACCGGCTCACAGTGGTTGCCGCAGGGATAACGCTGCACGAAACTCTGAAGGCCTATGACCAATTGAAGGGCCAGAGGGTCACCATTCGCGTGATCGATGCCTATTCAGTGAAGCCAATGGACGAAGAAACGCTGCTGGCTGCGGCAAATGAAGCTGGCAATAAATTCATTGTAGTTGAGGATCACTGGCCAGAGGGTGGACTTGGGGATGCTGTGTTAGAGGTTTTCACGCAGCGCGACGGTCCTATGCCCCAGATCGTCAAATTGGCAGTACATTCAATGCCCGGCTCCGGCACACCCGCGGAACTCATGGAGGAAGCAGGTATTAGCGCGCATTGTATCGTTGAAGCTGTCAACGCTCTTCTACTGCGTAAGTAGGAAGGTCTTAAAAGGAAAGAGCCTGGCAGGCACCCATAGTAAGTGTGCCTGCCAGGCTCTTTCCTTTTATCCTGTTGAGATATTACATGCGTCTATAGTTTGTTGTAAGATGAAACTCTGATGCAGAAAACAATGAATAACGTTGGAGATGAACAATTTTGGAATCACAACAATTTTATAAAGTTTCGCAAGAAGTTTCGCGCAATAAAGCGCCGGTTAGCGAGCAAGCGGACATGCAACCCCAGGGTATTGGTATGGCAGTAGCATTCGATTGGGGATTGGCCGTTCAATTGTTAGTCACCCCCTTCATCACATTGCTTTTAGGCGAGCCCGGTATATTGAGATCATTGAAGCTCAATATTGTCATGAATACAACCGTTTCGTTTCTTCTATCGCTGCCGTTTGTCGCCCTGCTAGCGATTTTTGGCGAAGGGGTACGTAGAGGGTGGCATTGGACTCGCCGGATTCAGGTCGGCTTCAACGCACTCGGCTTCTTCGGAGGATTTTTCTCGCTCTATAATGTATGGCAAGGGAGCAAGCATGGGAATTATTGGGCGGTGGTGACATCGACCATCTTGCTCATTTTTTCTCCGCTCATTGCCTGGCGTATGAGCCGCCCATCCACGAAAAAATGGTTTGCGACAGTGACGAGCTCCGATGCACGTGCGCGTCATAGTGGAGGATGGCCTTTGCTTATCCTTTTATGGGGTATTATGGGTGGTGTGCTGCAAGCTATCGCAGCCCTTGTTACAAGGTGAGCAGTAGCAGTTGAAACTCAACTGCTACTTTTCTCGTGATATGTGACATACAAGCCTTGAGACAAATCGTGAAGAATAGGAGCATTTTTATGCGATGTAAGAAAGCCTGCCTGGTTATTAATCCACGGGCTGGACAGAATATAGTGAAACTTCCTGATGTAATGGCTGTACTATCAGCCGCAGGTTGGGATACCGATATCGCCATTAAAGAGTATGGTGGCCATACTATGGAACTGGCAAACGAGGCGGCAGAAAAAGACTACGACCTCGTAATCGGCTACGGTGGTGATGGTACACTGAGTCAGGTTGTCAATGGTGTGATGAATGCCAAGGGGCAGCACAGCATTGTTGGCCTTATACCTGGGGGAACAGCGAATGTCTGGGCCAGTGAAATTGGCCTACCCATTGATCCAATTAAGGCCGCCTTGTCTCTCATCAATAGTGAGCCTCGCAAAGTTGATATTGGGCATGTCGAGGTGGAATCGCTTACTTTTCCCGAGGCAAACCAGGGCAATCGACAGCAAGGATCAGCAAAGAAATCACAGAAGAAAAAGGTGAAATCGAGCGCTAAAGCGAAACATCATTTCCTTTTGATGGCGGGGCTGGGCCTTGATGCTGCCGTGATGGGGCATGTCTCAAAACCACTTAAATATCGCGTTGGTTCCCTGGCAGTTGGCCTTTCCGCCGCCAAAGAACTGCCCACGCATCATCAATTTCCTGTTGAGATACGCGCAGCCGACGGAGGGCGCAAAGGAGAATTGCTCTGGCAAGGTGAAGCTTTACAGGTAGTGATTGGCAACACTCGTCGTTATGCCGACATCGTGCAAATGACTCCCAATGCGTATATCGATGATGGGATCCTTGATGTTTGCGTTATTACGGCGGGGGACCCGCTCTCGACCATGCAACAGGTTACATCTCTTTTATTACGGCGTAAGCCCGATACTATGACGAGTGAAATGTTTCATGGCGCTCACCTGTACATCAGTGTGCCGGCCTCAATTGATCTACAATTAGATGGCAGCGCGGTGAAGCTCAATGATTATTTGAGCAAGTCAGACCGTGAGGCTTTAGAACAAGCTGAAGATAGCGAGCATGTGATGGTCAACTATCGCTTCGATGCTCTGCCTGCGGCACTGCGCGTAGCTATACCTGTCGCATATGATGACGCTTTGTTTGAAGATTCGCCTGGAAAAATACAGGAGCAACACGCAGTGGCGCAAGAAGAGCAAACGCTATCGGAAGATGAGGCCTCGAGAGAGAAGCATACCGATGAAGGGCAACAGCAAACTATAGAACACCTTGAAGCACTCTTGCAAAATGGGCGCAAAGTATCCATAGCTGGAGTTACCAGGGTACCGGATAAGAAACTGGCATATATCATTGCAGGTAGTACAGCGAAGCGAAGTACAGGTGAAGCGAAGCCCGTTGCAGTACGTATTGACGACGATACTACAATAGTGAGGCGTACAGGTGAATCCGCCTCCTCAGCAGTGTTGCAGAAACTGCCCGAAGGCGGAGATATTGTTGTCGAAGGCAAGATGAGTAAGCGTGGAGTCGTTCAGGCGAAGCGCGTTGTCGTCTAGTCATGTGCTTTAGCAGTGTGAGGATATGTGAATCTGGTAGACGAGTCGTTGGAATGGCGTTCCGTCCTGGATGCTTTGCGGCATGTATACGTTGATGAAGCACGAGCGACGCTAGGTACAAAAGGGGTGGTGGCCTTTACCGATGGTGCCTGCCTCAAAAATCCAGGTGGACCAGCAGGATGGAGCGCGATATTGCTGGCAGCGCAAGGTATTACTGGCAGCGTTGCCCGCGAAGACGCGGTACCCGTTGAATGTTATGGTTATATTCCCCAATCACCGACCACGACCAATAACCGGGCTGAGATTACCGCTGTTCTTGCGGTCTTGTGTGTTGCAGCTGCGGATTATCCCCTCAAGATATATAGCGACAGTGAATATACGATCAAGGTAGCCCAGGGTACGTATCAAATGAAGGCGAATGCGGATCTCTGGGCGCTGTATCGTATGTTGCTTGCTCGTCGCAAAGTAGCTCCTCTTTTTGAATGGGTGCGTGGCCATGCTGGACACGATTTGAATGAACGAGCTGATGAACTCGCTGGACTCGGAGCGTGGAATGGCGATAAGAATGCCTACCGAAAATGGCAGGAATCTAGTGCTCTAGAGGCACACAATGTGCCGTCATCTGCGGAACTTCTGGCGCTGCGACAGCAAGTACAGAAGCTCAATTCACTGTTTGGCAGCCTTGATCCTCAGACATCCCGTGTGAGTGCGCAGGAGCGCCAATTTATCGAAGATATGGCCAAACGGTTGCAGAAAAGCAATTTTAACCCCACGTTAAAACAAAGTAATTGGGTCAAAGGATTGGCGGCAAAATATAAGGTTTAATATCTTACAGGACTAACAGCATCCGAAATAGTCTTGACAGTACCGGGAGGTGAGTTTACCGGGTTAGTGGAGCGTTTGCAAACGACAGTGGCAGCTAATGCAGCACTAGCCCCATTTCATCAAGAACAGAAAGCTCGCTTTCTATTGACATAGGTATTGATGATGAGTATAATCAGCACATCAAAAGCCCACTTAACTACGAAGTACGTGACAGTTCATTTATTGTGTAAGGCATGGTTCAAATGGCGTTCAAACAGAGGCAACAGTTTTGAGCTTG
>JRHI01000076.1_pt1 | contig 99566 bp, 91 predicted proteins | sample 215371 | NCBI WGS metagenome assembly JRHI01 (sample SAMN02929681, study PRJNA255918) | sediment metagenome | biome: cave system; feature: Ice Cave; material: Sediment; isolation source: sediment from deep within a dark volcanic ice cave with no known source of... ...
CTCGTGCCACCGGGCCGCCGATGACGGCTCGCCCGTTGACGGGCCACTCCATATCAGTTCAGCGTCGGTCCCTCGCCGCGCGCCCGCAGGCGGACGAGGAGATCGCGGATGAGCGCGTTCTCGCGCTCGAGGAGCCGGATCTCCATGCCGAGCATCTCGGCCATCGTCGGCGCTTCGAGGAGCCGCTGGCGATCGTCGGCGTCGATGCCCAGGGCGGCCGCGATCCGGTAGGCGACCGCGCGTGGCCCTCCCGCGCCGAGGTCCTCGGTCGCCTGGTCGCTGCTCGGCTCCTTTGTCGCGGCGAGGATGCCCATGAGGTATTGCCCGAACGCGTCGGCCGCGGTCACGGCAAGAGGCTCGGCGCGCTCGCCGTCGGGATCATCGAGATACCGGACCTCGCCGCTGAGGTAAGGCTCGGACGCGGCGTCGGTCGAGACGATCGCGAAGCGCCGCTCGCCCTGGCAGACGATGAACGCGCGCCCGTCGGGCAGCGGCGTCGCCGCGACGATCCGGGCGGTGGTGCCGACCCGTCGCGGCTCGGCGGGCGGACCGACCTCGCTGCCGGAGCGGATGAGGACCACACCGAACGGCTCCTCGCGCTCGACGCACCGCTTCATCAGGAGCCGGTAGCGCGGCTCGAAGATGTGCAGCGGCAGGAGCATCTCGGGGAACAGGACGCTCCCGAGCGGGAACAGTCCGAGTCGCTCGGTCACACCGACAACGGTACTCTGCGGACGATGACCGAACGGCGTCGCTGTCCGCCGGTGACAGCGTGATCACCATCATCCTCCACGGCGAGCTGCGGCAGTGGAGCCACGGCGGCGTCAAGGAGCTGCAGGTCGATGCCGCCGGTCAGACCGCGAGCCAGGTGTTGCGGGCGCTCGGTGTTCCCGCGGTCGATGCGGCGGCGTTCATCGTGAACGGGGAGCAGTGCCTGCCCGACACCCGGCTTGCCGACGGGGACGTTCTCGAGGCGCTGCCCGCGATCAGCGGTGGCCAGGCGCCGCGCGAGGGGGCCCTCGCCGGCATCCGGGTCGTCGATCTCACCCGGGCCCTCGCCGGCCCGTACTGCACGCTCATGCTCGGCGATCACGGCGCCGAGGTCGTCAAGGTCGAACAGCCCGGGCAGGGCGACGAGACCCGCGGCTGGGCGCCGCCGCACCAGAACGGCGTGTCGGCCTACTTCCTCTCGATCAACCGCAACAAGCGGAGCATCACCCTGGACCTGAAACACCCCGCGGGAAAGGCCGCGCTCGAGCGGCTCATCGAACGGGCCGACGTCGTGGTCGAGAACTTCAGCCCGGGGACGATGGGCCGGCTCGGCTTCTCGAAGGAGCGGATCGCGGAGCTGAACCGGCGGGCGATCTACTGCCAGATCTCCGGATTCGGCCAGGATGGGCCGGGCCGGGCCTGGCCCGCCTACGACCTCATCGTGCAGGGGATGGGCGGGATCATGAGCCTCACCGGCGAGCCGGATGGGATACCGACGATGGTCGGCGTCCCGCAGGCCGACATGGTCGCGGGGATGTTCGCCGCGTTCGCGATCACCGCGGCCCTGCATGCGCGTGAGCGGACCGGCCGTGGCCAGGCGATCGACGCCACGATGATCGGCGGCCAGGTCGCGCTGCTGTCGCGCCAGGCCGCGCGGTATTTCGCGGAAGGGACGGTCCCGCGGCCCGAGGGGAACGTGCATGCCTCGATCGTGCCGTACCAGACCTTCCGCGCGTCCGACGGCCACGTGAACGTCTGCTGCGGCAACAACGCGCTCTTCGAACGCTGCTGCCGGGCGCTCGAGCTGGAGGACCTCATCGACGATCCGCGCTTCGCCGAGAACGGGCTGCGGGTGGCCAATCGCGCGGCGCTCATCCCGCTCCTCGAGCGACGGATCGGTGCGCTGACGAAGGACGAGGTCGTCCGCCGGCTGCGCGAGGCGAACGTTCCGGTCGGCCCGATCGCCCCGCTGAACGAGGTCTTCAACGACTCGACGGTGCGGCACCTCGGCCTGGTCGCCGAGGTGGACCACCCCGTCGCCGGACGGGTGCGGGCCCCCGGGATCCCGGTGCGGATGGACGGCACGCCGCCGTCGGTCCGGATCCCTCCGCCGCTCCTCGGTGAGCACACCGAAGCGGTCCTGCGCGAGCTCGGGTACGGCGACGCGGAGATCGCGGCGCTCCGCCACGAAGGCGCGATCTAGCGGAGGGAGCGATCGCCCCGCAACGGGTCGCTCAGGGGATGACCCTGACCCGGAGCGATATCACCGCATCGCCGTCCCGACGGGCAGATCGAGCCGGGCGCACCGCGGGCCATGCCGTCGGCCGGAGAGTCCGGATGATCGCGCTCGGAGCGCTCGCCCGCCGCGCCGAAGCCCGTGGCCGCGAGGTCCGAAGCCCGTGGCCGCGAGGTCGTGGAGTCGCCGGTCGCCCATCGGCCCATCGGCCGATCGTACGGAGCGCGCGGTCAACCGTCAGTCCGCTTACGCTGACGCCCTCATGTCGATCCTCGTTGTCGGATCGCTCGCCTACGACGATGTGCGCACCCCGTCCGAGCATCGCGCCTCGGTGCTCGGCGGCGCGGCGTCGTATTTCGCCGTCGCCGCCGCACGCTACGCCCCGGTGCGGCTCGTCGGCGTCATCGGCAACGATTTCGCGGAGTCCGACGTTCGACGCATCGCGGCGGCGGGGGTCGATCTGCGCGGCCTCGAGCGCCGGGAGGGCCGCTCGTTCCGCTGGCTCGGACGCTACGACGAGTCCTTCGGCGCGGCCGAGACGATCAACACCGACCTCGGGGTATTCGCCGGCTGGCAGCCGACGGTCCCGCCGGCCTACCGCGACAGCGAGTACGTCTTCCTCGCGAACATCGATCCCGAGATCCAGCTGGCGGTCCGCGAGCAGCTCCCTGGCGCCGGCTTCGTGGCGCTCGATTCCATGAACTACTGGATCACGACCAAGCGCGAGGCGCTCCTCCGGGCCATCGCGCGGGTGGACCTCGTCTGCCTGAACGAGGCCGAGATCTGCCAGCTCTGGGGGCAGACCGACATCGCCGCCGGGGCGCGAGAGCTGCTCGCCCGTGGACCACGGGCGGTCGTCGTGAAGCGGGCCGAGCACGGCGCCACGCTGTACACCGCCGAGGGGATGTTCCGGTGCCCGGCCTATCCGGTCCGGCAGGTCGTCGATCCGACCGGCGCGGGCGATACCTTCGCCGGCGGACTGATGGGGGAGCTCGCGCGCGCCGGGGCGACCGGTGGCACCGCCCTCCGGCGGGCCGTCGTCGAGGGGGCGGTGAGCGCGTCGTTCGCCGTGGAGTCGTTCAGCATCGATCGGCTCGCCACCGCCACGCGGACGGAGACGGAGACGCGAGCCGCCTTGCTCGCCGCGCTCGTCGACCGTGATCCGGGGAGCGCGGGAACCGCRACGCCCCTCACGTTGTAGGTCCGGTAGCGACACTCCGTGGAGGGCCGACCACTGGAGCCGTTCGACGAGTCCGCTGCGGTGGAGCGCGCCCGCGGCGGTGACCACGGCGCGTATGGCGAGCTGGTCACGCGCTATCAGGCGCTGGCCGGACGGACGGCGTACGTCATCACCGGGAGCGCGGCGGATGCCGACGATGTGGTGCAGGAGGCGTTCGTGAAGGCGTACTACGCGCTCGGCCGCTTCCACGCCGGCGCGCCCTTCCGCCCCTGGCTCCTGCGGATCGTGAAGAACGAGGCGCGGAACCGCCGCGCCGCGGCCGGGCGTCGCCCGACCGTGGAGCTGGACGCCGCGTGGGACCGCGCCTCGGACGAGACGGCCCTCTCGCCCGAGGAGGCGGCCCTCGCGGCGGATCTCCACCGCGGCCTGATCGCGGCGATCGCGCACCTGGGCGACGATGACCGGCAGGTCCTCGCCTGCCGCTATTTCCTCGATCTGTCCGAGGCCGAGATGGCCGATGTTCTGGGTATCGCGCGCGGCACGGTGAAATCGCGCCTGTCGCGGGCGCTCGGCCGCCTGCGCGAGGAGTACGCCGATGCCTGAGCTGCGCATCGACGACCCCACGCTCGAGCGCATGCTCCGGGAGATCGGGCGCCGGCTCGCTTACGCGCCGCCGGCCGACCTCCGCCGGACCGTGCTCGCGCGGATCGCCGCCGCGCCCGCGCCGGCCCCGCGCTGGTGGGACCGCATCGCGTCGCCGCGTCACGGGCTCCGGCCGGCGCTCGCCGCGCTCGCGGTGCTCCTGCTCGCCGTCGCGTTCGCGGTCCCCGGAGTCCGTGCCGCGGCGGGGGAGATCCTCCGCTTCGGCGGCATCGAGATCTTCCGGGCGCCGGCCACGACCGCGCCGGCCCGGCCGGCGTCACCGACGGCGACCGTGCGTCCAAGCCCGAGGCCGACCTTCGGCACCCCGGTGACGCTTACCGAGGCGCGCGCCCGCGCCGGGTATCCGATCGCCGTTCCGGCCGACCAGGCACTCGGCTCACCCGACGAGGTCTACGTCCGAGCGCTTCGCGACAGCGCGGTCCAGGTGACCCTCGTCTACCGGCTGCGCGCCGGGATCCCGGTCTCGCCGTTCGCCGGAGTCTCGGCCGTCGTCGTCTATCTGCCGGGGACCTTCGAACGCGGATTTCTCGCCAAGGTCGCCGGGCCGGGGACCGGGGTCGACCTCCTCACCGTGAACGGCGGCGACGGGGCGTGGCTCTCGGGGCAGCCGCACCAGCTGCTGTACCTGACCACCGCCGGTACCGAGTCCGACGAGCTTCGACTTGCCGGGAACACCCTCGTCTGGCAGCAGGGCCCGACCACGGTGCGGATCGAGGCCGCGGTCGATCAGGCGACCGCCCTCCGGATCGCGGGGACGATGCGCCCGTAGGAGCGACGGGAACCGCGGCCGGGCCGGTCTTGTAGAGGTGGTGTCACGGAGGTGGCCCATGCGTCAGCCATTCGCCCCGTTCTCCCGACGGTCCCCGATCGTCCTGGTGGCCGGGCTCGCGATCCTGATCGCGGCCTGCGGCGCGCGCCCGCAGAGCGCCGCGGCGCCCGCTGCGGTCGCCCCGGCCGCCGCGCCCGGCGACGTCCTCGCGGTGACCACCGACACCGGCACGCTGCGGATCGATTTCGCGACCGGCCGGACCCTGGTGTCGCTGCCGAAGGGCGCGGCGACGCCGGACTGGCGCCGGTACTGGAGCGTCGAGGTCGGCGCCGCCGGTGGCGCGACGCGGACGACCCTGCGCGAGCTCGATCCGGTGACCGGAACGGAGCTGCGCGCGCTCGCGATCGAAGGCCGCTGGGGCCTGCCGTCCAGCTACGGCGCCGCGCCGAACGGGTTCTCCACCGACGGCAGCTGGCTCGTCCTCGCCGCGCCGCAGGCGAGCGACGGTACCTCGACGAAGAGCGCCTTCACGGTGATCGACACCGCGCGCGCGACCGTCGCGCGGACGGTGCTCGCGGCCGGCGATCTCACCTTCGACGCGATCAGCGCCGACGGGCGGAACCTCTATGTCATCGAGCACCTCGGCGCGCCGGCCCACTATCGGGTGCGGGTCGCCGGCGGGGGAGGCACGGCGCTGTCGGCCGCGCCGATCGTGGATCTCAAGGTCGCCGCGCCGCAAATGAACGGGATCTATCACTCCTCGGTCGCGCTCCCGAACGGGACCTGGAACTACGGGCTGTACTTCAGCCCGACGAAGGGCGCCTTCATCCACGCCCTGAACACCCAGCAGCTCTATGCGCAATGCATCCTCGATGTCCCGGACGGCGGTCCCGCCGTCCGCGCGGCCTGGTCGATGCTGCTCAGCCCGGTCGGCGGGCATCTCTACCTGGTGAACGGACCGGCCGGCATGATCGCGGACGTCGGACCCGAGTCGCTCCGGCTCGAGCGGAAGGAGCTCCGCCTCGCGCCCGCGGTCGCGTCGACGGAGCGGCGGCCGGTCCACGGCGCCGCGATCAGCCCCGACGGCTCGCGGGTCTACGCGGTCGGCGAGGACGGGATCCTGGTCATCACCACGGCCGACCTCGCCCTGAAGGCCCGCTACCTGGCCGGTACGCCGATCCGCTCGATCGCGCTGAGCGCGGACGGGCAGCGGCTCTACGTCCTCGCGGAGGACGGCCGGATCACGCGTCTCGACGCGGCGACCGGCAAGCCCGTCGCGACGCTCGCGACCGGCGGCGGAGCGACCGCCCTTCTGCGGGTCGAGACCCGGTAGGTCCCATTCCGGCGCCGCGGAGGCGCCGGCCGGTGATGGCGCCGGCCGGAAGTTGTCGGCAGAATCGATCCAATGCGACCGCCCGTGACCCTACCCGAGCTTGTCCCTGATCTGGTCGCCGCGGCGCGGGCCGAGTTGGGCGAAGGGCCGGTCTGGGATCCGGCCACCGGACAGCTCGTCTGGGTCGATATTCTCGGGCGACGGGTGCATCGCTTCCGCCCCGAGGACGGCCTGGACGTCGTCATCCTCGACACCCCATCCGATGTTGGCGCCGTCGCGCCGCGCAGGGACGGCGGGCTGGTGCTCGCGCTCGCCGATGGATTCTGGCTGCTCGATCCGGACGCGACCACCCCGAGACCGCACCGACCGGTGGGCGCGGGCTGGCCGGACGTCCGCTTCAACGACGGCAAGGTCGATGGTGGCGGCCGATTCTGGGCGGGAACGATGGCCTACGACCAGCGACCCGGTGCCGGGTCGCTCTACCGACTCGATCCGGACGGGCAGGTCGAGCGGATGCTTGACGGGGTGACGATCTCGAATGGCCTGGCCTGGACCGACGACCGACGAACGCTCTACTACATCGACACGCCGACCCGTCGGGTCGACGCCTTCGATTGCGATGCGGCAAGCGGCGCGATCACCGGCCGTCGGACGGTCGTGCAGCTGTCGGACGACCAGGCCGGCTCGCCCGACGGTATGACCATCGACGCGGAGGGGGGCCTCTGGGTTGCGCTCTGGGGCGGCTGGGCGGTCCACCGGTATCTCCCGGATGGGACGCTGGCCGCGATCATCCGGATGCCGGTTGCCCGTCCGACGAGCTGCGCCTTCGGAGGCGCCGACCTCGGCGACCTCTACATCACGAGCGCGCGAGCCGACCTCACGGCGGATGCGCTCGTCGCGCAGCCGGCCGCGGGCGGGCTCTTTCGTGTGCGCCCCGGCTTGGCCGGCCGGCCGTCCGTGCCGTTCGCCGGCTGAGCCGCCTCGCCCGCCGCCGGCGTGGCGGCCGAGAAGGCAGCGTCTCCGTCGGTACGTCTCAGTTGTCGGGGCGAGACGATTCAAACCTCCGACCTCAGCGGCACGAACGCCGCACCCTGAGCGAATCTCACCACGCTCGGTCCGAAGACCGCACGGTCGGGGCGAGAGGATTTGAACCTCCGACCTCAGCGTCCCGAACGCTGCGCGCTGCCAAACTGCGCTACGCCCCGTGCGAAGCACGAGTCTATCAGTGACCGTGACCCGGCGGCCGAACGATACGGACGACGGCACCCTAGACTGACATGACAGATGATCTCCGAGTACCTTCCGGTCCTCGTCCTCTTCGTGCTCGTTTCGGTCATCGGGGTGGTCGCGACGCAGATCCCGCGGTTCGTCGCTCCGCGGCGTCCGTCGCTCGCGAAGCTCGCCGCCTACGAGTCCGGGATGAGCCCGATCGGGCCGGCGTGGAAGCGCGTCCCGATCCGTTTCTACATCACCGCGGTGCTCTTCGTGCTGTTCGACGTCGAGCTCGTGTTCTTCTACCCCTGGGCCGTGGCCCTCCGGCGCCTCGGGCTCTTCGGCCTCGCCGAGATGGCGGTCTTCGCCGCGCTGCTCCTGCTCGGCTACGCCTATGCCTGGCGAAAGGGCGCGCTCCGGTGGGAGTGACACGTGACGCGATCATCGAGCAGCCGGGCGGCTACGGGCAGCAGCAGTCGAGCGGCATCGTCTTCTCGACGATCGAGCGGGCGGCGAACTGGGCGCGCGGCAACTCGCTCTGGCCGCTCACCTTCGGGCTCGCCTGCTGCGCCATCGAGATGATGAGCATGTCCGCGGCGACCTTCGACGTCTCGCGGTTCGGCTCGGAGATCTTCCGCGCGAGCCCACGCCAGGCCGATCTCATGATCGTCGCGGGCCGGGTCTCCCACAAGATGGCGCCGGTCCTCCGGCAGCTCTATGACCAGATGCCGGAGCCGAAATGGGTCATCGCGATGGGTGCCTGCGCCTCGTGTGGCGGCGTCTACAACAATTACGCGCTCGTGCAGGGCGTGGACAAGATCGTCCCGGTCGATGTGTATCTCGCCGGATGCCCGCCTCGCCCCGAGGCCCTCATCTTCGCGCTCATGCAGCTCCAGGAGATGATCAGGCGCGGCGCGCGCCGCCCGATCACGATCCAATGATCCGTGTCGCCGACGGCATCGCCACGGGCCGCGTCAGCCCGTCCGAGCTTCACCGTGCCGTCGCGGGCCTGCGGGCCGAGGGGTTCGACTACCTCGTCGATCTGTTCGCCTACGACACCCCGGACCGCGTGGCGCGCTTCGACGTCGTCTATCTCCTGCACCGGATGAGCGACGGCGCGCGCGCTCGGCTGCAGGTCGAGATCGCGGACCGGGAGCCGATGCCGACGATCACCGATCTCTACCCGAATGCCGATTGGTACGAGCGCGAGGTCTTCGACCTGTACGGCGTCCCGTTCGCGGGCCACCCGGACCTCCGCCGGATCCTCCTCCCCGACGATTGGATCGGCCACCCGCTCCGTCGTGACCACCCGCTGGGGGGGGAGGTCGTCGCCTATGGGCTGTCCGGCGACCCCCAGCGCGACACGATCGCGCCGCTGGTGTTCCCCGAAGGCACCGCGCGATGAGCGCGGCGCTCACCGGTCTGCCGCCACACGAGACGATGCTCCTGAACATGGGGCCACAGCATCCGTCGACCCACGGCGTCCTCCGACTGCTCCTGGAGCTCGACGGCGAGGTGGTCGTGGATGCCCACCCGGACATCGGCTTCCTGCACACCGGCATCGAGAAGTCGATGGAGTATCGGACCTTCCATCAGGCGATCACGCTCACCGACCGGATCGACTACCTCTCGCCGTACTCGAACAACCTCGCCTACGTGAACGCCGTCGAGAAGCTGTTCGGGATCACCGCCCCGCCACGGGCGAGCTGGCTGCGCGTGCTCCTTGCCGAGCTCCATCGGATCGGATCGCACCTGGTCTGGCTCGGCACGACCGCGATCGACCTCGCCGCCTCAAGCGTCCTCATCTACACCTTCCGCGAGCGCGAGGAGATCATGAAGCTCATGGAGGAGCTCTCCGGCGTCCGGATGATGACGAGCTTCATCCGCATCGGCGGCCTCCCGGCGGACGTCCCCCCTGGGTTCGTCGAAGGCGTCGGCCGATTTCTCGAGCGCATGACCGCACGGCTGCCCGACTACGACGACCTGCTCCAGGACAACCCGATCTTCAAGTCCCGCACCGTCGGGATCGGGCGGATCTCGGCGGCCGATGCGATCGCGCGGGGGATGACCGGCGCGAATCTCCGGGCCACCGGCGTGACGTACGACGTCCGGCGGGCCTTCCCCTACGAGGTCTATGCCGATCTCGACTTCGCGGTGCCGACCGAGACCGCAGGCGACTCGTACGCCCGCTATCGCGTCCGCCGCCGCGAGATCACCGAGAGCATCCGGATCTGCGCCCAGGTCCTCGAGCGTCTCCCCGCTGGGCCGATCCGGATCGACGATCCCCTCGTCGCCTACCCGTCACGCGAGAAGATCCACCGCTCGATGGAGTCGCTCATCCACCATTACAAGCTCGCGACCGAGGGGCCGATCCCGCCGCCCGGCGAGGCCTACGCGGCGGTGGAGTCGCCGCGCGGCGAGTACGGGGTGCACGTCGTCGCGAACGGGACGAATCTCCCGCAGCGGGTCCGGGTCCGCGCGCCGTCGTTCGCCAGCCTCCAGGCCTTGCCGCTGCTCGTCCGCGGGCACATGGTCGCCGACTGCGTGGCCGCGCTCGCCTCGATCGACTTCGTGCTCGGGGAGGTCGACCGATGAGCCTCTCCGCCGCGACGCGTGAACGCGTGCTGGTTCTCGCGTCCCGCTATCCGACGCGCCGGGCGGCGCTCCTCCCCGCGCTCTGGCTGGTCCAGGAGGAGCGCGGCTGGATCCCCAAGGAGGAGCTCGCCGAGGTCGCCGCGATCCTCGGGCTGGCGGCGGCGGACGCCGAAGGTGTCGCCTCCTTCTACTTCCTGTTCTCCCGGACCCCGACCGGGCGGACGGTCGTCGATATCTGCGACAACATCATCTGCCGCGCCAAGGGCGCCGAGGCGCTCCTCGCCGACCTCTGCGCCGCCCTCGGGATCGCGCCGGGCGGCACGACCGCCGACGGCCTGGTCACGGTCCGCCGGCAGGAGTGCATCGCGGCCTGCCACCAGGCGCCGGCGGCGCAGGTCGGCCTGGACTACCGCGGCCCGGTGACCGCCGCGGGTCTGCTCGCGGAGCTCGGGCGGTGAGCGACGCGTACGAGCCGGTCCTCCTCCAGCGGCGCGCGCTCGATCGGGCGCAGGACCTCGACGTCTACGAGCGCACCGGCGGGTATCAGGCGCTCCGCAAGGCGATCGGGTCGATGACCCCCGAGGGCGTGACGCAGGAGGTCATCGGCTCCAATCTGCGCGGTCGGGGCGGCGCCGGGTTCCCGGCCGGACGGAAGTGGTCGTTCATCCCCAAGGACGCGCCGGTGAAGTACCTCGCGGTGAATGCCGATGAGAGCGAGCCGGGCACCTTCAACAACCGGGTCTTCATGGACGCCGACCCGCACGCGCTGATCGAGGGGATCCTCCTCTGCTGCTACGCGGTCGGCATCGGCGACGCGTACATCTACATCCGGGGTGAGAACGTCGCCGGGGCACGGACACTCGAACGCGCCGTCGCGCAGGCGCGGGCGAAGGGCCTCGTCGGCCGTGGCATCCTGGGCTCCGCCTTCAGCTGCGAGATCCACGTCTTCCGCGGGGCCGGCGCGTACATCTGCGGCGAGGAGACCGCGCTCCTGGAATCGATCGAAGGCCGGCGGCCGCAGCCGCGCTCGCGGCCGCCGTTCCCCGCGGTCGTCGGCCTCTTCGGGAAGCCGACGGTCATCAACAACGTCGAGACCCTGGGGAACGTCCCGTACGTCATCGACCGCGGCGCGGCGTGGTTCAAGAGCATCGGCCCGGAGAACGCGCCGGGCCCGAAGCTCTACTGCCTCTCCGGCCACGTCCGGCGGCCAGGCGTGTACGAGCGCCCGATGGGCACACCGCTCCGCGAGCTCATCGAGGAGCACGCCGGCGGCGTCGCCGCGGGCCGGGAGCTCGGCTTCGTCATCCCCGGCGCCGCCGCTTCCACCGCCTTGCTGCCGTCCGAGATCGACGTCGCGATGGAGTACGACGCGCTGCGCAAGGCCGGCACCGAGCTCGGCGCCGGCGGGATCATGGTGTTCGACGAGACGGTCTGCATCGTGGACGCGCTCGCCCGCCTGGCGCGGTTCTTCCGTCATGAGTCCTGCGGGAAATGCGTCCCCTGCCGCGAGGGAACGGTCTGGCAGCATGTCATCCTCGAGCGCCTCGCCGCGGGGAACGGCCGGCCGGACGATCTCGTGCGGCTGCAGCAGGTGAGCGAGCAGATCGCGGGGAAGACCCTTTGCGCGCTCGGCGATTTCGCGGCGTCGCCGCCCCAGGGCGCGCTGCGGAAATTCCCCGAGCACTTCGCCGCGCACCAGTCCGGCCGGTGTCCGATCGGCGGGGCGGCCTGATGCCGGACGTGAAGGTCACGATCGACGACGTCACGGTGGAGGTTCCCGCCGGCACGCTGCTCATCGAGGCCGCCGGTAGAGCGGGGGTGCACGTCCCGCGGTTCTGCTATCACCCCAAGCTCTCGCTCGCCGGGGCCTGCCGCCTCTGCGCGGTGCAGATCGACAAGATGCCCAAGCTCCAGACGGCCTGCACCACACCCGTCGCCGACGGCATGGTCGCGCGCACGAACACCCCCGAGGTCGCCGGAGCGCGGCGCTCGGTCATCGAGCTCCTGCTGGCGAACCACCCGCTCGACTGCCCGGTCTGCGATGCCGCGGGAGAGTGCCCGCTCCAGGACTACTCGCACCTCTATGGCCCGGACGAATCCCGGACGACCTTCCCCAAGCGCCGCGCGCCGAAGGCCGAGCGGCTCTCCCCGCTCGTGGTGCTCGACATGGAGCGCTGCATCCTCTGCTTTCGCTGCACCCGCTTCATGGACGAGATCGCCGGGGACGCCGAGCTCGCCTTCACCGACCGCGGATCGACGAGCGTCCTCGGGACCTTCGACGGCGCGCCGCTGCGCTCGAAGTTCCAGGGGAACATCATCGAGCTCTGCCCCTGCGGCGCGCTCACGAGCGAGCCCTACCGGTTCGCCGCCCGCCCCCAGGATCTCGCGTTCGGCGACGCGGTGTGCAGCCATTGCGCCGTCGGCTGCGCGGTCCGCTACGAAGCCCGTCAGGGAAAGGTTGTCCGGGTGAAGCCCCGCCAGCACGAGGCGGTGAACGAGGTCTGGCTCTGCGACAAGGGCTACTTCGGCTACGAGTACGTGAGCGACGCGCCGCGCCTACGGCAGCCGCTCGTCCGGCGCGGGGACGAGCTCATCCCCGGCCGGTGGAACGATGTGCTCGATCACGCAGTCGATCGCCTCCGCGCGATCGCGACCCGCTCCGGTCCCGAATCGATCGGCGTCATCGGCGGCTCGCGCCTGACGAACGAGGAGGCGACGCTCCTCGCGCGCGTCTTCCGCGGCGGCGTGGGCACGCCGAACGTCGATCACCGCAGCGGCGCCCGCGCGACGGAGGGCGCGATCATCGATCTGGCCGGGCTCCCGGTCCCGATCGCCGAGGTCGAACGGGCCGACGCGTTCGTTCTCGTCGCATTCGACCCGAGCGAAGAGCTCCCGATCCTCTGGCTGCGGATGCGCAAGGCGCTTCGCCGCGGCGTCCCGGCGCTCGTCATCTCGGCGCGTCCGATCGAGGCCGAGCGCGACGCGTCGGACGTGATCCGCGCCGAGCCGGGCGGGGAGGCCGCCGCGCTCGACGCCCTGGCGGCGGACCCCCCGGCCTGGCTGCGCGACGCCAAGGCTCCGCTCTACCTCGCCGGCGCGGCCCTCGAGAGCCGGCCCGATGGCGAGGGCGTCGCGCGGGCGCTCGCGAACCTGGCGCTCGCGGTGTCCGGTCCCGATACGCTCGGGCGCACCGGCGTGCTCATGCGCGCTCCGAACGCGATGGGCGCGCAGCGGGCCGGCCTGCTCCCGGGCGTCGGCGGCGTGGCCGGCGGGCAGATTATCGCCTCGGCCGCCGAGGGCCGCATCAAGGCGCTGTACCTCGTCGGGGTCGACCCCCTCCGCACGTACCCCGATCGCGCCCTCGTGGAGAAGGCCCTCCGGACGGTCGAGCTCCTCATCGTGCAGGACATCGCGCCCTCGGCGACCGCCGGCAAGGCCCACGTCGTGCTCGCCGCCGCCGCGCTGCCGGAAAAGGAAGGGACGATCACGAACGTCGAAGGCCGCAGCCAACGGCTCGCGCCGGTCGTGCAGCCGCCGGGTGAGGCGCGGAGCGACCTCGCGATCCTCATCGACATCGCCGCGCGTCTCGATCTCCGCGAGCCGGCCTCGGAGTTCCTTGCCCGGAACGCCCGCCGCCTGCCGGAGACCGCGGCGGCGCTCCCCACCGCCGGCGCGCCCGGCCCCGGGACGGTCATGACCGCCGCTCCATCGGGCGTGCACGGCGTCTACGCCGGCGCGACGCCGCCCAGTCGCGGGGTGACCACCCAGAAGCCGTTCTTCGCTCCGGGCGGCTGGCCGCTCGGCATGCCCGGGTCGGCACGCGTCTCGCCGATCCGTCTCGGTGCCTCGCTCCCGTCGGTGCCGCTCTCCGCCGGCGAGGAGCTCCTGCGCACGGCCGACCAGCCGCACGGCACCGCCGAGCCGGGCGTGCGCGTCGCGCCGCGCCGTGATCGCCGCGAGCCATATCCGGCGGCGTCGGCGGCGCCGCCACGGGGCGGGGGGGACGGGCTCATCCTCATGACCGCCCCGCTCCTCCTCGGCAGTGGGACGATGCTCGCCCATTCCGCTCGGCTGCTGGACGACCACGCCCAGGGTGCGATCGAGTTGTCGCCCGACGACGCCGCGGCGCGCGGGCTCACCGACGGCGATCCGGTGGCGGTGCAGAGCCGTCACGGCAGGGTGACCGCGCAGGCCCGGATCGTCGCGGCGATGCCGGTCGGGCGCGCGTTCCTGGCCGAGAACGCCCCGGGCGTGCGGACGAACCTCCTGCTGTCCTGGAGCGACATGCTGCCGCGCGTCGAGGTCACGAAGGCATGAGCCTCCTGGCGAGCGCGGTGCTCCAGTCGGCGCTCCTGGTGTTCCTCATCTTCACCGTCGCGGCGTACGCGATCTTCGCCGAGCGCCGCGTCATCGCGCGCATGCAGGCGCGTGTGGGACCCGATCGGGTCGGGCCGTTCGGGATGTTCCAGCCGCTCGCGGATGTCGTCAAGCTCCTCACCAAGGAGGAGATCCGCAGCGCCGGCGCCTCGCACTGGCTGCACGTCCTGACCCCGATCCTCACCCTCGTCCCGATCATGCTCGTCTTCGCGGTCATCCCTGCCGGACCGACCCTGCACCTCGCCGATCTGTCCATCGGCTATCTGTTCATCGCCGCGGTGTCGTCCATCGGGGTCTACGGCGTGGTCCTCGGTGGTTGGAGCTCGAACAGCAAGTACGCGCTCCTTGGCGGCCTCCGGTCGAGCGCGCAGCTCATCAGCTACGAGCTCGCGCAGGGCCTCGCCGTCCTCGGGGTCATCGCCGCCACCGGATCCCTGTCGCTCGTTCGGATCGTGGAAGCACAGTTCCCGCTGCCGTTCGCGCTGGTGCAGCCGATTGGCTTCCTTGTGTTCGTCATCGCGAGCATCGCCGAGGCGAGCCGCGCGCCGTTCGATCTGCCGGAGGCCGAGCAGGAGCTCGGCGCGGGCTACCACACCGAGTACTCGAGCTTCCGGTTCGCCCTGTTCCAGCTCGCGGAGTACGTCCACGTGCTCGCCGCGGCCGCGCTCATCTCGGTGCTGTTCCTCGGCGGATGGTGGCCGTTCGACGGCGGATGGCTCGGTGTCGGCGCGCTGGCCCTCAAGATGACGGCCTTCGTCTTCCTGTTCATCTGGATCCGGGCCACGACACCGCGGGTGCGGTACGACCGGCTCATGGCCTTCGGCTGGAGGGTCCTCATGCCCGCGGCGGGGCTGAATCTCCTCCTCGTGGCGCTCTGGGTGGTGCTCGGATGAGCGTCACGCAGCCGTTCCGCGACGTGCTCGCGATCGCGCGAGGGATGCGGGTCACGCTGCGTCACCTCTGGCGTCGGCCGGTGACCCAGCGGTACCCGGAGGAGCGCCCGATCCTTCCGGCTCGTCATCGCGGCCGGCACGAGCTCGAGCGTCACGAGAACGGTCTGGAGAAGTGCGTCGGCTGCGAGCTCTGCGCGCTCGTGTGCCCGGCCGACGCGATCTACGTCGAGGGCGCGGAGAACCCGGTGAACGCTCCGATCTCGATCGGCGAACGATACGCGAAGACCTACGTCATCAATCTGTTGCGCTGTATCTACTGCGGATACTGCGTGGAGGCCTGTCCGACCGAGGCGCTGCAGATGAAGGGTGCCTTCGAGCTCGCGGCCGGCGACCGGGCATCGCTCATCGTGTCGAAGGAGCAGCTCCTCGCCACGCTCCCGAAGCACGACCCCGCGGATTCCTGGATGCCGAGCTGATGGACTGGATCGCGGAGTTGGGCGCCGAGCAGGGCATCTTCGCCGTCGCCGGCGCGGTCTGCGCCGTCTCGGCGGCGAACGCGGTGCTGCGGCGTGACCCGCTCACCTCGGCGCTCTCGCTCACGCTCACGCTCTTCTCGCTCGCGATCCTCTACCTCGGCCTGGGAGCCCCCTTCCTCGCCGGGGTGCAGGTGGCGGTCTACGCGGGCGCGATCATGGTCCTGCTGGTCTTCGTCATCATGCTGATCGGAGCCGAGCGGCGGTTCCCGCTGCCGCTCGGACGCCCGCCGCTCGGTCTCACCGGCGTCCTGATCGGCGGCGCGCTCTTCGTCGTGCTCGCGTTCGCCATCATCCGGGGCCAGCTTCCGACGAGCGTCGCCCCGATGCCGCCCGCGGCGGACCACGTCGGGGCGATCGCGGATCTCCTCTTCACCCGCTACCTCCTGCCGTTCGAGATCGCGAGCGTGCTTTTGCTCGCCGCGCTCATCGCGTCGGTATCGCTGGCGAGGCGCCGATCGATCGAGCGCGAGTGGCCGGGGAGCCGGTGATGCCGACCGCCGCCTACCTGCTGCTCGGGGCGTTCCTCTTCGCGCTCGGCGCGTATGGGGTCGTCGTGCGCACGAACGCCCTGGCGATGCTCGTCGCCGTCGAGCTCATGTTGAACGCGGTGAACCTGACCTTCGTCGCGGCCGCCCGCCAATTCGGCGAGCTCGACGGTCAGGTCATCGCGTTCTTCGTGATCGCGGTGGCGGCGGCCGAGGTCGCCGTCGGTCTGGCGATCGTCATCGATGTCGCCCGCCGCCGCGGCAGCGTCGATGTCGACGAGGCGACGGACCTGCGAGGGTGACGCTGGCCCTCCTCCCCCTGCTGCCGTTGGCCGGCGCGCTGCTCATCGCCCTCGCCGGAGGACGGCTCGGGCGACGGACGACCGGCGCGATCGGCACCCTGTCCATCGCCCTCGCCTTCGGCGCCGCGCTGTCGCTGGTCGCGGCGATCACCGAGCGAGCACGCCTCGAGGCGTCCCTCGGCCGGTGGCTCCCCGTGCCGGGCGCGGATCTCGGTCTGGTCATCGAGGGCGCCGGGCTCGCCCTGGTGCTCATGGTCACCGGGGTCTCGATGCTCATCGCGCTCTATTCGATCGGCTATCTGCCGGCGGGACCGGGGGCGCAACGGTACTTCGCGGCGCTCGACCTCTTCGTGGCGGCGATGCTGCTCATCGTGCTCGCCGGGAACCTGGTGCTCCTGTTCGCCGGCTGGGAGCTGGTCGGCCTGTGCTCGTACCTTCTCATCGGCCACGAGCGCGAGCGGCCGGCCGCGGCCCAGGCGGCGGTGAAGGCCTTCGTGGTGAACCGGGTGGGTGACGCGGCGTTCCTGGTCGGCATCTTCCTGTTCGCCGCCACGGCGAAGACGGTCAGCATCGGTGAGCTCGGTACCGCCGCGATCGAGCACCTGGGGCCCGACACGGGCACCGCATTCCTCGTCGCGAGCGCCCTCCTGCTGGCGGGAGCGCTCGCGAAGTCGGCGCAGCTCCCACTCCATGTCTGGCTGCCGGACGCGATGGAGGGGCCGACGCCGGTCTCGGCGCTCATCCATGCCGCCACGATGGTGACCGCCGGGGTCGTGCTGCTCATCCGCCTACGCGCGATCCTCGCCCCGGAGGTCCTTGTCGCGGCCGCGGTCATCGGCGCCGCCACCGCGGTGTTCGCCGCGCTCGTGGCCCTCGGACAGCGCGATCTCAAGCGCGTACTGGCCTGGTCCACGATCTCGCAGGTCGGCCTCATGTTCGTCGCCGCCGGCCTCGGGGCCGTCTTCGCCGCGCTGTTCCATCTCCTCGCGCACGCCTTCTTCAAAGCGACCCTCTTCCTCGGCGCGGGCGCGGTGATCCACGCCACCGAAGGTGAGCAGGACCTCGCGCGACTGGGCGGCCTCGGACGCCGGCTGCCCTGGATCGCGGTCACCTTCGCCGTCGGCGCCCTCGGCCTCGCGGCGATCCCGCCGGCCTCCGGCTTCTTCAGCAAGGAGGCGATCGCGGTCGCGGCGCTCGACCAGCCGCTGCTGCTCGGCGCGGTGCTGATCACGACCGCGCTGTCGGCGTTCTACGCCGCGCGCCTCTTCGTCCTCGTGTTCGTCGCGCCGTCCGGGGATCRGCGGGCGGTCCATCGGCCGCCGGCGGCCATGCTCATACCGCTGACGCTGCTCGCGATCCTCGCCCTCGGCTTCGGCGCGCCGGTCGCGGCGCACCTGCTGCCGCTCGGTCTGGGCCGCGAATCGGAGACGCCGCAGTGGCTGCTGCTGACCTCCGGCGTCCTCGCCATCGGCGGTGCGCTCCTCGGCGGGCTCCTCTACCGCCGTGGCCTCCCCCGGGCCGCGGCGCTGGAGCGGATCGCCGGCCGCGCGGGCGGGGGGTTCGGGGTGGATCGGTCCTATCGGACCCTGTTCGTGCGGCCGTTCGCCGCCATCGCGCGTGCACTTGACCGCGGCGCGGAGCGCGCGAACCGGCGTGCCGTCGACGGTCTCGCCGGTCTGGTCGTGCGCGGCGGATCACGCCTCCGCCGGCTGCAAGCCGGCTCGGTCCGCGGATACGAGGCCCTGCTGCTCACCGGAGCGGTGATCCTCCTGGCGTTCTGGAGCCTCCGCTGATCGAGCTGACCGCGCTGCTCGCGAGGGCCGGGGCCGGCGACCTCATCCTCGTGCCGCTCATCGCCGCGGTCGCCTGCGCGCTGCTCCCGCTCGGCGCGTTGACACGCTGGGTCGCCGCCGCCGCAGGGATCATCGCGGCGGCGCTGGCGATCGCCCTCGCCCTGTCTCCGGCGCCGGCGAGCGCGTCGCTGCGTGGAGAGACCGCGCTCGCCTGGGCGCCATCGCTCGGGGCGGGGTATCACGTCGGCGCGGACGGCTTCGGTCTGGCCCTCCTCGCGCTTGGTGGCGTGCTCTTCGCGGTGGGCGCGATCGCGAGCGGCACGACCCGCGGCCGCGGCTACTTCGCCCTCTGGTGCGCCCTTCAGGCGGCGGTCTCGGGGATCTTCGTCGCGCAGGATCTCCTGCTGTTCTTCGTGTTCTGGGAAGCGATGCTCATCCCGCTGGCGCTGCTGCTCTGGCAGTGGGGCGGTGAGGATCGGCGGCCCGCGACGCTCCGGTTCCTGCTGTACACCCTGGCCGGGAGCGCGCTCCTGCTCGTCGGGATCCTGGCACTCGGTGTCGCGATGGGCACCTCCGACATCGTCGCGCTCGCGGGCCGGCGCCTGGGGGCCGGCACCCAGATGGCGCTGGCCGCGCTCTTCCTCGCGGCATTCGCGGTGAAGCTCCCGCTGTTTCCGTTCCACGCTTGGCTCCCGCCGGCCTACCGCGCGGCCCCGCTGCCGGTCGCCCTGGTCCTGTCGGGCATCGTCGCGAAGACCGCGGCGTACGGGATCATCCGCCTTTGCCTCGGCCTCTTCCCGCTCGGGATGGAGATCCTCGCCCCGGGCCTCGCCGCGCTCGCGGCGGTCGGCGCGCTGTACGCGGCGGTGGTCGCGACGCGGCAGGACGACACCCGCTCGCTCATCGCGTACTCGAGCCTCTCGCACCTCAACCTCATCGGGCTCGGGATCTTCGCCGGTACGGCGGCGGGGGCGCAAGGCGCGCTCGTGGCCAGCGTGTCGCACGGGCTCGTCGTCGCCGCGCTCTTTCTCCTCGCCGGCATGCTCGCGGCACGCACCGGCGGCTTCGATCTCGGCGCTGCGGGGGGCCTTGGGACGTCCGCGCCGATCCTGGCGGCGACCTTCACCCTCGCGGTGGTCGCGGCGATCGGCGTTCCCGGGACGAGCGGGTTCGCGGGTGAGTTCCTCGTGCTCGCCGCGACGTTCGGCCGCTTCCCCGTCGCCGGAGCGCTCGCGACGCTCGTCGTCATCGCCGCCGCGGTCTACGGCCTGGGCCTCCTCCGCCGCGCGTTCACCGGTCCGCCGACACGGGTCGTCGCCGATCTCACCTGGCGGGAGCGCGGCCTCGTCGTGCCACTGCTGCTCCTGGTGATCGTGCTCGGCGTCGCGCCGCGCCTGGTGAGCGACCGCGTGCCCGGCGGGAGCGCGCCGGCCCACGCCGCGGTGACACCATGACCGCCCTGGATCTCGCGGCCATCGCGCCCGTGCTCGCCCTGATCCTCGGCGCGTGCCTGGTCATCGTCGTCGACCTGACGATCCGCCCCGCCGCCCGCGCGCTGTCCTGGATCGGGGCGCTGGTCGGCGTCGGGACGGCGGTGACGGCGGCCGTCGTGGGCGGGGGGGCGGCGGGGTTCGGCGGGGCGGTGATCCGCGACCCGGGCACGCTGTTCTTCGCCGTCCTGATCGGCCTGGTCACCGCCGCGGCGCTCCTCATCAGCGCGCAGACCCTCGTTCGTGACGCGCTGCCGGCCGGCGAGTACGTTTCCCTGCTCCTGTTCTCCGCCGCGGGTGCGACCCTCATGGTCGCGACCGGCGATCTCCTGGTTCTGTTCCTCGGCCTCGAGCTCCTCTCGCTGCCGCTCTACGTCCTCACCGCCATGCTGCGGGCGAAGGAGCACGGCGACGAGGCCGCGCTCAAGTACTTCCTCCTCGGGGCGGCGGCGTCGGCGGTGCTCCTCTACGGCATCGCGCTCCTCTATGCCGCGACCGGAACGCTCCGGCTCGAGGCCCTCGGCCGCGCGACGGTGGACCCCCTGTATCTCGCCGGGCTCGCACTCGTCCTCGGGGGTCTGGCGTTCAAGGCCGCGCTCGTGCCCTTTCACGCCTGGGCGCCCGATGCTTACGAGTCGGCGCCGACACCGGTCACCGCGCAGATGGCGGTCGTCGCCAAGGTCGCGGCCTTCGTGGCGATCCTGCGGCTGGTCGGCGCGACCGGCCGCGCGCCGCAGGCCCGGGTCGACTGGGAGGTCGCGCTGGCGGCCATCGCGGCGGCGAGCCTTATCCTCGCCACGCTSTCGGCGCTGGGGCAGCGCAGCGTGAAGCGCCTCCTCGCGTACTCCTCGGTCGCGCACGCGGGCTACCTCGCGATCGCCGTCGCCGCCACCGGCGCGACCTCCGGCCCCGCTGTCGCCTTCTATCTCGCGGTCTACTCCGGGCTCACCTTCGGCGCGTTCGCGATCCTGTCGCTCCTGGCGAACGACGATCCGACGCTCGCCGACCTCGCCGGCCTCTGGCAGCGACGTCCGCTCCCGGTCCTGCTCTTCGCGGTGTTCCTCTTCGGTCTCACCGGGCTTCCACCGACCGTCGGATTCCTGGCGAAGGTCTACATCTTCGAGACCGCCCTGCGGGCGCAGCTGCTCTGGCTGGTCGTCCTCGGGGTCTTCGCCAGCGTGGTGAGCGCGGCGTACTACCTGCGCGTGCTCTTCGCCTGCCTGGCGCCGGGCGACGCCGCCGCGGAGAGCGAGCCGCGGGCCCGGGTCGCCACCGCGGTCGTCGTCGTGACCGCCGGGCTCGTCATCATCGTCGGGGTCATCCCGCAGCCGCTCCTCGATGCCGCGGCGCTGGTGCGCTTCTAGCGCGTCGCCGTCGTGGAGGCCGGCTCGCGCCCGCGGGCGTAGAGCGGCGCTCGGCCACCAGGGAATGGTTCGGGCGTCGCGCATTGCGTTCGCTCGCTCGCTTGCGGCGGCTGGCAGCCCCAGAATTGGCCTGCGGGCCATTTCTGGGGCTGTAGCTCAGCGGATAGAGCGCCGCCGTCCTAAGGCGGGCGTCGTGGGTTCGAGTCCCACCAGCCCCTCACTCGGCACCCCGGTGACCTGCTCAAGGTACGGGAGCCAGTCAGGAACCGGCGTCGCCGACTCGAGCGCGTCGTCGCGCATCCGGAGCTCGCAGAACATCGTCTCGAGCACCCGCTTTCGCCGCGCCGGCAACATCTGGTCCCAGTCGTCAGCCAGGGTGCGGAGCGCCCGGGCCTGCTGCTCGAGCTGTGGCTCCGGGGCATGGCGGGCGTTCTCGAACTCCAGGCGGAGCCTGGCGACCTCGCGGCGGTACTCGGCCTCGTCGCTGATCGCGCCGGCCTCCCGGGAGACCCGCAGGCGGTCGATGCGCGTCTCGATCGTCTTGGCGCGCTGCACGCGGGTCGGCGCGGATCCGCGGGCCTTCGCGCGGCTCAGTGCCGGCGTAGTCTGCGAGCCGCCCGTCGACGCAAAGGTCGCGAAGCCACCGCCCCACTTCGGCCTCGAGCTCGTCGGCGGCCGCATGCGACTCGTCGCACCGCGCAGCGGTCACCCGGCGCCGGCAGCGGTACCGGCGAGCGCCTGGCCAGAGCTTCTGGGCGGCGGCGATCAGTCCCGGAGCGCCGTCGCCGACATAGCCGTCGCCGACATACAAGAGCGGCGGGCGCAGCCCGCGCCGGACGAGGTCGCGCCCGAGGTCGAGCCGGTCCTCCTCGCACTCGCGCTGCCCGAGGCGGACTGCCGGGAGGCGGCGCTCGCCCTAGGTGTCGTAGCCCCAGGCGACGAGCACGCCCTCTTTAGCCCCCGAGGGCCGCGTCGGCAGATAGCAGGCGTCGAGGAAGAGGGCGAGCAGCTCGACCCCGCCGAAACCCTTCGCGCAGAAGGCCCGATAGCGGTCGCGGAGCTCCGCCGCGATGTGGCTGGCCGTGCTCTTCGAGGAGCGGGCCGAGCCCCGCCTCGCGGCAGAGCGAGGCGATGTCACGGTCGGAAAGGCCCCGCACAGTGTCCGCCCTGGGCTACCAGCCGCTACGCGTGATTGTCGGCGCGTTCATCGCACCACCGGTACTGCTCCGGCGCGACGTTACCTTCCCGGTCGCTCCTTCGCTGCGGGACGCGTGGGCGCATATGGCAGCGGGATGAACTCGACACCGGGGCGGCGCTGGCTCGGCTGCGGGTAGAGTTCCATCAGGTCGTAGACCTCGCGGGGCATGTCGGTCAGCACCGGGAGCCCAAGCTCGCGCGCCTCGTCGACGGAGATAGGGTAATCGTGCGTCCACTGGCCGCAGGCGAGGTGGGTCGCGATGCGGTGCGCTTCCTCCGGCGCGTGATGCTCAAGCAGCAGCCTCTGAACCGTCGCGACGACCTGGTCCTGGGCCTTCCGCGCCACGTCTCCCATGATCAGCGTGAGGTCGTCGCGATTGGGGTTCGGCTGGTCGAGCGCGCGCAGCACGGACGCTGCCGGCCACGAGCCGCCCTGCTGCGTGCCGAGCTGCGGGTCGACCGGGCCGAGCACCGCGTTCGGGTCCATCACGATCGCATCGGCCGCGAGCGCGACGAGCGTCCCGCCGCTCATCGCGTAGTGCGGCACGAACACGGTCACCTTGCCGACCCGGCGCTTGAGCGCGAAGGCGATCTGCTCGGACGCGAGGACGAGCCCGCCCGGCGTGTGCAGGACGAGGTCGATGGACATGTCCGGCGGCGTGAGGCGGATGGCCCGAAGGGCCTGCTCCGAGTCCTCGATGTCGATGAAGCGCGCGACCGGGAACCCCAGGAAGCTCATCGTCTCCTGGCGGTGGATCATCGTGATGACCCTGCTCCCGCGGATGCGCTCGAGGCGCCCGATGGCCTGCTGCCGGCGCATCGCGAGCAGCTGCTTCTGGAACAGCGGCACGAAGAGCTGGAGCAGGAAGAAGAGCCAGATGATGCTGGTGAAGTCCACGTCGTTCCCCCTTGCCCATCAGCATCTCAGAACGGGAGCATGGCCGCAGTCGGTCTCAGTGGCGGGGGGTCGGATCGGTGGGCGGGACGGAGGGCGCGGCGCAGGCCGCCCCCGCCGTGGACGACGCCGCCTGCGAGTGTCTGCGCGCGGCGGAGGCGGCTGACTGCCGCGGCCACGACGCGACGAGCGCGACGACCACGGCGAGCATGGTCAGCCCGGCGAAGACGCCAGGCTGCGGCGCCAGGCCGAGCCACGCGTCGACCGCGTAGGGACCCGGGCCACCAATGCCGAAGGCGTACGCGCAGGTGAAGAGGACGAGCGGCAGCTCGGAGCCGCCTCTGGCGGCGAACAGCCCCTTCGTCCAGTGCACCTGCACGAACTGCGGCCGGGGCGGGGAGCCCCGGCCGCGGGAAACGACGGCTGGTCCGCGCCTATGCGGCAGCAGCGCCGCTGGCAAGCGCCTTGACCGTGACCTGCTTCGGCAGCACGCTCGCTGCCTTCGGCAGGATCAGCGTGAGCACGCCGTTGCGGAACGTCGCCTCAACCTTGTCCGGCTCGATCGCCACCGGGAGCGTGAACGCACGCTCGAACTTGCCGGCGATCCGCTCCTGGCGGATGTACGCCGCGCCCTTGTCCTCATGCTGCTGGGCGATCTCACCGGAGACCGAGACGCTGTCGGTGGTGGCTTGGACCTTCAGCTGCTCCGGCGCGATACCCGGAACGTCGGCGGTCAGGACGAAGCGGTCCGTCTCCTCGACCAGGTCGATCGGGACGGCCACGGCGCCTGGCACCGCGCGGATGAAGCTGCGCTCGAAGAGCTGGTCCATCGCCTGCCGCAGCGACATGAAGTCCTGCACCGGCATGAGCGGAAATGTGAGCGTCATACGACTCACCTTACCTTCTTCACCCGAAGTCGATGGCGGACATCCTGTCCGCTCTACGGAGTCAAACGAAGGGTGCGCGCATCCTTATTCCCGGGCCGAGCGCTTGCTCGTCCGATCGCATGGCAACAGGCCGGGGAAGCGCTTCGCCTGACGAGACCGCCAACACCTGCGCCGGCGTCCGCCTGGCGCGGGTCGCTGATCGGCCGTTCCGCGCGGCGCGTTCGCGCGCGGAACGGAGGCCGGCGTCGGGTGGCGCTGTGGGTACTGGTCCGAAAGACACCCCGTGCGATGCTCGACCCGTGCGCGACGACCGGCTGCGGGATCTGCTGACCGATGTGGTCGCTCGCGCGCCGTGCGACGCGATCCTCTTCTCCGGCGGGCTCGACTCCGGCGGGCTCGACACCAGCATCGTGGCGTCGCTGGCGCGCGCTCAGCGTCCGCTGGCGGTCACCGTCGTGGTCGACGAGCACGCGCTGGATCTCGCGTTCGTGCGGTTCCTGGCGACGACGCTCGGGCTCGAGGTCCGGAGCCCCTTCCTCGACCCCGCCGTGATCGACCATGCCGTCGCCTGTACCGGCGCCGAGATGGTCCTCGCTGGCGCGACATGGGACACTGGTCGCATGACGGCGATCGGCGCGACCGGACCGAGCCCGGCACAGCGTCAACGGCTCAAGCACGCGTTCGCGCTGCTTCTGCCGGCAACGCTCTTCGGATTCCTCGTGGCGGCGCAGTGGCAGGGGCAGCAGGAGCGCAGCTCGCTCGCGGTCCGTTACAACGCGCCGCTCATCGACGCGGCGTACGCCCTCCAGAACGAGCAGAACACGCTCAAGGGACAGCTGCAGGAGCTCCGGAAGCGCCTCGACGACATCCAGGCGAGCGCGGCAACGCAGAGCGGCGCCTCGAGCGAGCAGGAGAGCCGGATCCTCGACCTGAAGGCGAAGGCCGGCCTCACCGCCCTCACCGGGGACGGCGTCGCCATCACGCTCGATGACGCCCGCGCGAGCTCCGCGAACGCGAAGGATCTGGACAAGTCGATCTGCCACTCGACCGACCTCACCGACATCATCAACACCGCGTGGCGGGGCGGGGCGACCGCGATCTCGGTGAACGATCAGCGCGTCGTGTCCTCGACGAGCGTCTACTGCGTCGGCTCGACGATCATGGTGAACGGCACGCTCATGTCCCCGCCGTTCACCGTCCTCGCCCTCGGCGGTCAGAACCAGCTTCTCGGCGCGTTCGACGACCCCTCGCAGCTCCGCGACATCAAACAGCGGCGCGATGTCCAGGGCCTGGGATTCCGCGTCACTCGGGCCAGCGCGATCCACATCCCGGCGTACGACGGCGCGCTCACCGTCCGCAACGCCGTCGCCCGCTGAACTTCGTGCGCAGCAACGCCGGCGGGATCGCGGTCGCCGTGCTCGCCCTGTTCCTCGGCGTGCTCACCGTCTCGCAGTTCCGCTCGCAGGATGTGTACTCGCGCAGCCTGCAGCTCGAGACCCCGTCCTCGCTCACCACGCTCATCGCCAGCCTCTCCGACCGCAATAACTCGCTCCGCGACGAGATCTTCGACCTCCGCCTGCGGGTCGGGTCGGCACGCGATTCGGTCGCGAACGGGAGGGGCTCGCTCGTCGAGAGCGAGCGCCAGATCGCCCAGCTCAAGGTCTTCGCCGCGCAGAGCGCGGTGCACGGTCCGGGGATCTCGGTGCGCGTCGATGGACAGTTCGACGAGCGGGCGCTGAGCGATCTCGTGAATGAGCTCCGGAATGCCGGGGCCGAGGCGATCTCGGCGAACGATCAGCGGATCGGTCCGCGGACCTGGTTCGGGCCGGGCCCGGTCGGGACGATCACCGTCGACGGGTCCGCGGTCCGCGGCCCCTGGACCCTCAAGGCGGTCGGCGCGACCGACGTCATGTATGTCGCGATCACCCGGACCGGCGGCATCGTGGGCCAATTCGAGCTGATCTATCCGAAGACGCGGTTCAGCGTCACGAAGGAGCCGGCGCTCGACCTCGCGGCGCCCGTCGCGGCGCGCTAGCAGGCGGTGTACGCCACCGGCCTCGAGGCGCGACCTCCTAAACTTCTCGTCCTGATGCCCAAGGCGCCGCTCGCCCTCTTTCTGGACGACGTCGTCGTGCTCCGCAAAGCGCACCCCTGTGGCGGGGACTCCTGGCGCATCGTGCGACTCGGCGCGGACATCGGCGTCCGATGCACGACCTGCGGGCGACGGGTGCTCATCGCGAGGAGCGCGATCGAGCGGGACATCAAGCGCTTCACCGCACGCGGTCCGCTGGCACCCGCCGACTAGCGGCCGTGGATCAGCCCCAGAACGGCGCCGACCGCGGCGTGTTCCGCAATCGCGCCTTTCTCGCGCTCTGGGGAGCGCAGATCCTGTCGCAGGTCGCGGCCAACGCCATCACCTTCGCGCTCATCGTCCTCGTCGGTGAGCTCACGAAGTCGAACACCTCGTCATCGATCCTCATCCTGCTCGCGATCGTTCCCGCGGTCGCCCTCGGCATCGTCGCCGGCGTCATCGTGGACCGCAGCGACCGCAAGCGTGTCCTCGTGATCACGAACGCCCTCCGTGCCGTCGCGGTGCTGCCGCTGCTGTTCTTCGGGGAGAGCGTGCCGACGGCCTATGCCGTGAACTTCCTCGTGGCGTCGATCACGACCTTCTTCGTTCCCGCGGAATCCGCGACGATCCCGGCGATCGTCCGGAAGAAGGATCTCCTCGTCGCGAACTCGTTGTTCACCTTCACCTTCAACGGCGCCTTCCTCGTCGGCTTCATCATCGTTGCCCCGATCCTCATCGCCGTCGCCGGCTACCAGGTGCTGTTCACGATCATCGCGGCGATGTTCGCCGGCGCGGCGCTCCTCTGCCTCACCGTCCCGGACGCGATCCCGGCATCGGGACGGATGAGCGTCCACCTCGCCAGCGAGGCGGTCGCCGAGACCCGCCGCGACGTCGGCGAGGCGCTGCGCTACCTGCGGACCGCGCCGACGGTCCTCTGGGCCCTCGTCTACATCGCGCTCACCTACATGCTCATCGCCGTCGCCGGGGCGCTCGCTCCGGGCTTCGTGCGTGAGGTCCTCGGTCTCCCGGAGAAGAACGTGGTCGTCCTTGTCGCGCCGGCGGGGCTCGGCGTGATCGGCGGCCTCGGTGTCCTGAACGTCATCGGCGGGCGGATCCCGCGTCCGCGCGCGATCGGCATCGGCCTCGTGGTCGTCGGCGTCGCGCTCATCGTGCTGGCCGCGGCGCGACCGTTCGCCGGCGTGTTCCGGGGCGCAGCCGGGGGCGCGGTGGGGGAGGCCTTCCCGTTCTTCGTCGCGGTCGTCTCGAGCACGGCATTCGTCTTCGGGTTCGCGTACGCCGTCATCACCGTGCCGGCGATGACGCTCCTCCAGGAGGAGCTGCGGGACGACCTGCGCGGACGTGTCTTCGGTGTCCTGAACATGCTCGTCTCGGTCTTCAGCTTCCTTCCGCTCGTCATCGTCGGTCCGGTCGCCGACCTCTATGGCGTGGCACCGGTCTTCGTCGCTGCCGCGGTGGCGGTGACCGCCGCCTGGATCGGCGGCCGCGCGACACGACGAAGGCCTCGCGATGGCCACGGGCCCGCGACCGTCGATGACGCGCGCGCGGTGCGGGACGGGCGCTTCGGAATGTGACCGGCGATGCGGTCGCCGTCCGGTAGACTGACGCCACGTGACGTCCTCCACTCCGCGGGGCACGTACCTCCACTATCTCCGCCGGCACCGCACCCAGCTCTTCCTTGGAGCCGCCTGCGTCGCCGCGGGATCGGTCGCCGCGGTCGTGCCGCCCCGGTTCATCGGTGCCATCGTCGATGCCCTCACCACGGGCACCACGCTGGACGTCATCGTCCGCCTGGCCCTGCTCATGCTCGTGTTCTCGGCGCTCGAGGCGGTGTTCCGCGCGACGGGCCGATACCTCATGATGAACACCTCGCGATTCGTCGAGTACGACATGCGCAACGATCTCTTCGCCCATCTGCAACGGCTTCACCTCGGCTACTTCCAGCACCAGCGGATCGGCGACCTCATGGCGCGTATGACGAACGACCTCTCGGCCGTCCGGCAGATGCAGGGCCCGGGAGTGATGAACGTGCTCGCGACCACGATGACCTTCGTGTTCACGATCGCCTCGATGCTCACCCTTTCGGTGAAGCTCACGCTCATCGCCATCGTGCTCATGCCCCTCGTCTCCCTCACCTTTTGGACGATCGGCCGGCGCGTGCATCGGAAGTTCGAGCAGCTCCAGGCGCAGTTCTCGGAGATGTCGACGAAGGCCCAGGAGAACTTCTCGGGCATTCGCGTGGTGAAGGCGTTCTCGCAGGAGCAGGCCGAGGTCGCCTCCTTCGCCCGCGTCAACGAGGAATATGTGCGGCGGGCAATCGAGCTGCGCAAGACCGACGGGCTCATCTGGCCGACGATGTCCTTCATCCTCGGTATCGCCGTGCTGAGCGCGCTCTTCATCGGCGGACAGGATGCCATCGCCGGCGAGCTCACCCTGGGACAGCTCGTGCAGTTCGTCGCGTACGTCTACCTGCTGTCCTGGCCGATGATCGCGCTCGGGTGGGTGTCGAACCTCTTTCAGCAGGGCTGGGCCTCGCTCGTCCGGCTGCAGGAGATCTGGAATGCCCGGCCCGCGGTCATTGCTCCGGTCGATCCGGTCACCGCGCCGATCCAGGGCGCGGTGGAGCTACGCGATGTGAGCTTCGCCTACGGCTCGACGATCGTGCTCCGCGACATCTCGTTCAGCGTCCCGGCCGGAGGCTCGCTGGCGATCGTCGGGCACACCGGCTCGGGCAAATCGAGCCTGGTGAACCTGCTGCCCCGGTTGTTCGACCCGCAGCAGGGCGAGGTGCGCATCGACGGCGTGGATGTGAAGCGGTATCCGCTGGATCAGCTGCGCCGCGCGATCGGCTACGTCCCGCAGGAGACCTTCCTCTTCAGCGTGCCGCTGAGGGAGAACATCGGCTTCGGCGTCGAGGGCGGCCTCACCGCGGCGCAGCTCGAGTGGGCCGGCGACGTGTCGCAGCTGAACAAGGACGTCGAGGACTTCCCGGCGCGGTACGACACGATGATCGGCGAGCGCGGGGTCACGCTCTCGGGCGGGCAGAAGCAGCGAGCCGCGATCGCGCGCGCCGTCGCGAAGGACCCGCGCATCCTCATCCTCGATGACGCGATGTCGGCCGTCGACACCTACACCGAGGCCGAGATCCTCCGCCGCCTTCGCGGGGTGATGCGGGAGCGGACGAGCATCATCGTCGCGCATCGCATCTCGACGGTGAAGGATGCCGACGACATCCTGGTCCTCGACGATGGCCGTATCGCCGAGCGGGGAAGCCACCGGGAGCTGCTCGCGCGCGGTGGCCGGTACGCCGCGATGTACCGCCGGCAGCTCCTGGAAGAGGAGCTCGACGTGGACACCGAGAAGGATGCCCACGAGCGCCGGGTACGCGAGTCCGAGGCGCCGTCCCCGGGGGGCTGGCGCCCCCGTCCGGGCCACGGCATCGGGGAGCAGGCCTGATGTCGACCGGGTTCTTCCAGGAGGACGAGATCCTGGGCAAGGCGTATGACGCGCGCCTCATGCGCCGCCTGCTCGCGTACCTGCGGCCGTATCGGAGGCTGGTCGTCCTCGCGCTCCTCGTGCTCCTCGGTCTGTCGTTCGTCGAGATCGCGCCGCCGATCGTCGCCCGCTTCATCATCGACGGCGCGATCGCCCCGGCGGTCGGCCCCGCGGCGACGATCACGCCGGCGGAGGGCATCCGCCGGCTCGCGCCGCTCGGCCTCGCGTTCCTCGCGCTCCTCGGCGCCGGATCGCTCCTTCGGTACGGCCAGAACATCCTCACCACCTACGTCGGGCAGCGGGCGATGTACGACCTCCGGGTGCAGCTGTTCGGACATCTCCAGCACCTGTCGCTCACGTTCTTCGACCGGAACCCGGTCGGACGCTTGATGACCCGGATCACGAACGACATCGACGCGCTCACCGACATGGTCACCCAGGGCGTCGTGGCGATCTTCGGCGACGTGATCATGGTCGCCGGGATCGCCGTGGTGCTCCTCGTGCTCGACTGGCGCCTCGCGCTCATCACGTTCGTGTCGCTGCCGGTCCTCATCTTCCTCACCGGCTACTTCCGTCGGATGATGCGCGAGTCGTTCCGCTCGGTGCGCATCCGGCTCGCTCGGATCAACTCGTACCTCAACGAGAACCTCAGCGGTATGTCGATCGTCCAGCTGTTCACCCGCCAACGCCCGGCGTACCGACAATTCGACGCATTGAACACCGACCTGCTCGAGGCGAACCGCGGCGCGATCCGGGCAATGAGCCTGTTCTTCCCGGCGGTGACCTTCACCCGCTCGGCCACCGCCGCGGGCCTGTTCATCGCCGGCGGCAAGTGGATCCTCGAGGGCGAGCTGACCATCGGCACGCTCCTGGCCTTCTGGCTCCTCATCGACCAGTTCTTCCGGCCGATCCAGGATCTGTCGGAGAAGTACAACATCCTCCAGTCGGCGATGGCGTCGTCGGAGCGCGTGTTCCGCCTCCTCGACACCCCGGCGACGATCGTCGATCCACCGCACCCCACGCGGCTACCGCACGTCCGGGGTGAGATCAGGTTCGAGAACGTGTCGTTCGCCTACAACCTGGCAGCCGGAGGCGACCAGGTTGCCGCGGAGCGGCAGAACGAAGGTGACTGGGTCCTCCGCGACGTGAGCTTCACCATCGGCGCCGGAGAGAGCGTGGCCATCGTCGGCGCGACGGGGGCCGGGAAGACCTCGATCACCAGCCTCATCTCGCGGTTCTACGACGTGCAGAAGGGACGGATCCTTCTCGACCGGGTCGATCTTCGCGACCTCGCGCAGCGCGAGGTCCGGCGGCATGTCGGCGTCGTCCTGCAGGACCCATTCATTTTCGCCGGGACGATCGCGTCGAACATCCGCCTCGAGGACCGCTCGATCGGGGACGAGCAGGTGCGGGCCGCGGCACGGTTCGTGAACGCGGACAAGTTCATCGAACGGCTCCCGGAGGGATACGACACGGTCGTCACCGAACGCGGATCGACGCTGTCGGTCGGCCAGAAGCAGCTGCTCGCGTTCGCGCGGGCGATCGCGTTCAATCCGGAGATCATGCTCGTGCTCGATGAGGCGACCTCATCGGTCGATACCGAGACCGAGCACCTCATCCAGGACGCCTTGGCCAAGCTCATGGTCGGCCGTACCTCGATCATCATCGCGCACCGCCTCTCGACGATCCAGAACGTCGATCGGATCATCGTCCTGCACAAGGGACGCGTCGCGGAGATCGGTACGCATCGCGAGCTGCTCGCGCAACACGGCGTCTACCATCGGCTCTATGAGCTCCAATATCGCGCGCACGAGGGCGTCTCCTAGCGGCGCGATCGGAACCCTCCGCGGCCTTCTCGTCGCAGCCCTGCTGCTCGCCACCTGCGCCACCCCGGTCGTCGGTCCGCCGGCCGGCGCGGTCACCACCGGACGCGCCGCGACGACGCTGGGCTCCGATCGCATCCAGATCATCCACACGAACGACATCCACGGGCATCTGGACGTGACCGACCGCGTCGCCAGCGGCAACTCGAGCTTCAGCCAGGGCGGCCTCGTTGCGACCGCGGCGCAGATCGAGCGCCTCCGGGCCAAGGCGCCGGAGCGGACGCTCCTGCTCGACGGCGGCGACGCCTGGCAGGGCACCTACATCTCGAACGAGAACAAAGGCCAGGCGGTCACCCGGATCATGTCCCTGCTTCGGTATGACGCTCAGGTCGTCGGGAATCATGACTTCGATTGGGGGACCGAGAACCTGCGCCAGCGGGCGACCGAGGCGAGCTTCCCGTTCCTCTGCGCGAATTGCGCCGACACGTCGGGGGCGGTCCCCTCGTACCTGCGTCCGTACGTCGTGAAGGACCTCGGTCCGGTGAAGGTCGCGGTGATCGGGCTCATCCTCCCCGACGCCGCGTCGATCATCAAAGCCTCCAGCATCGCCGGGATCCGGTTCAAGGACGCCGCGAACACGGCACGGTCGTATCTCCCGGAGATGCGCACACAGGCCGACCTGGTGGTGGCCCTCACCCACATCGGCCTGGACAACGACCGGAAGCTCGCGACCGACGTGCCGGAGATCGACGTGATCGTTGGCGGGCATTCCCATACCGCCCTCCGTGCCGCCGTCACCGTCGGCAAGACCGTGATCGTGCAGACCGGCGCGTACACGGCGAACGTCGGGGACCTCGAGCTCGTCATCGACCCGGCGACGAAACTGGTGACCGCGGTGCCGACACGATCGAATGAGCTCATCGCCGTCGCCTCCACCGGCACCGCGTCGGAGGTGGTGAAGCAGATCGCCGCGATCGTGGATGACCGCCGCGCCGCCGGCAGGAAGTACACCGAGCGGATCGTCGGGAGGCTCGCGGCACCGCTCGATAATCCACGGGCCGAGTGCGGTCTGGGCAACCTGGTGACCGATGGTCTGCTCGAGTACGGGCGGCAGCAGGGCTGGAAGAGCGATCTCGCGTTCTACAACATGGCCGGCGTCCGCGCGCCGCTGCCCTCCGGCGAGGTCAGCTACGGTCAGCTCTATCAGGTGCTCCCGTTCACCAATGTCGTGACCAGCGTCGACCTCACCGGAACGCAGCTGCGAGCGGTCTTCGAAGCCGCCTCCGGCGCCGCCGGCCGGCTCCACGTCGCGGGGGCCACGTACACGTATCGCATCGCGAATCCGGCCGGCCAACGTCTGCTGTCCGCGATCGTCGGCGGTATGCCGATCGACCCGGCCCGGATCTACCACGTGGTCACGATCGATTACCTGCTCACCGGCGGCGACGGCCACACCGAATTCACATCCGGCACGAACGTGATCTTCGGTGACATCGAGGTCGATGCCGTGGCGGCGTACATGAGCGCGCATTCACCGCTCGATCCGAAGGTCGAAGGTCGGATCGTGCAGCAGTGATGGGTGGACGGGATCTGCTCGGCCTCGCCACCCGGACCGCCCGCGCCGCGGGCGCCCTCCTGCGCGAGCAGGCGCGGACCGCGCCGGTCAACGTGACGAGCAAGTCGAGCCGGACCGACCAGGTCTCCGATGCCGACCGGGCCGCGGAGGCGCTCATCGTGTCGACGATCCGGGCGGCGCGTCCGGGCGATCGGATCGTCGCCGAAGAGGGTGGCGGCGGGGAGGGCGGCAGCGGCCTGACCTGGTACATCGATCCCCTCGACGGCACCACGAACTTCCTCTATGGGATCCCGCATTGGGCGGTGAGCATCGGTTGCGAGGACGAGGACGGTCCGATCGCGGGCGCGGTGTACGACCCGCTGCGCGATGAGCTGTTCGCCGCGCAGCGCGGCGGCGGGGCGTATCTCGGTACCCGGCGCCTCGCGGTGCGCGCGCTCGCCGATCCCGGAACCGCGCTCGTCGCGACCGGGTTCAGCTATGACCCCGTCGAGCGCGGGGCCCAGACCGAGGTCGCCGCCCGCCTGGCGCCCCGGATCCGCGACCTGCGCCGGTCCGGAGCGGCCTCCCTCGACCTCGCCTGGGTCGCCGCCGGCCGCCTCGACGCCTACACCGAGGTGATGCGGTCGCGGTGGGACTGGTCGGCCGGCGCGCTCCTCGTCACCGAGGCCGGCGGCATGGTGAGCTGGACCGATCACCACGAGCTGGTGGCCTCCGGGCCGGCGATCCACGACGCGCTGCGCGCGCTGCTGCGTGACGCCCACGAGGGACCCGAAAAAACGGTCTAAACTGGTCCTCCATGGCTGTCGATCAGCAGACCCCCACCGAGACGGTCCACCCGATCGATTTCGAGGCAGACGTCATCCAGCGACGTCCGGCGACGACGCAGGCCGGCCTGGGGACCCCGGCGATGACCAGCCCCACTCCGGGCATCCTCGCGAGCGACGACAACATCGTCTTTACGACCGTGAATGTCCTGGTGAACTGGGCCCGTTCCCGCAGCCCGTGGCCCCTCGGCTATGGCCTGGCCTGCTGCGCGATCGAGATGATGGCGTCCGCCGCATCACACCACGATCTTGCCCGGTTCGGCGCCGAGGTGTTCCGTTCGAGCCCGCGCCAGGCCGACGTGATGATCGTCGCCGGCACGGTGACCCACAAGATGGCCCCCCGCCTCCGCCGGCTCTACGAGCAGATGCCGGAGCCGAAATGGGTCATCGCGATGGGGAACTGCGCCAGCTCCGGCGGCGAGTTCTGGGATAGCTACGCGACGCTTCAGGGCGTCGACACCATCGTCCCGGTCGACGTGTACGTGCCGGGCTGCCCGCCCCGGCCGGAGGCGCTCACCGAGGGCGTGCTGCGGCTGCGCGAGAAGATCGCAAAGGGCGGCTGACCCTGGCCACGCCGACGCGGGTCGACCCGGAGCGCGCGCGGATCGAGCAGGGCGCCAACCTCCGGCTGCCCCCGATCCAGAGCGACGAGGGCCTCGAGACCGAGGAGCTCATCCTGAACATGGGCCCCCAGCATCCCTCGACCCACGGCGTCCTGCGCCTGGTGCTGAAGCTCCAGGGCGAGAAGATCGTGGAGTGCATCCCGGTGATGGGGTACCTGCACCGCGGCCTCGAGAAGATCTTCGAATGGCGCACCTTCCACCAGGGCATCCGCTACGCCGACCAGGCCGACTACGTCTCCAACATGATCAACGAGCACGCCTACGCCGGGGCGATGGAGGCGATCGCCGGCATCGAGGTCCCCCGGCGCGCCGAGTTCATCCGGGTGATGGTCGATGAGATGTCGCGCTGCGCGTCACACCTGGTCTGGCTGGGCACCTATGGCCTCGACGTTGGCGCGACCACCCCGATGCTCTACTGCTTCCGCGACCGCGAGGAGATCCTCGACCTGTTCGAGGAGATCTGCGGCTCACGCATGAACTTCAATTACTACCGGCCCGGCGGAGTGCTCTACGACCTGCCGGTCGGTTTCCTCTCCAAGCTCTCGCGCTTCCTCGACCGCTGGGAGCAGCACATCGAGCGCGACTACGTCGAGCTGCTCGAGAGCAATGAGATCTTCCTCGAGCGGACGATCGGGGTCGGCATGCTCCCGGCCGACGTGGCGAAGGCCTACGGCGTGACCGGGCCGATGCTGCGTGCCTCCGGCGTCAGCTGGGACCTCCGGAAGGACCGGCCGTACTCGATCTATGCGGAGCTCGAGGCGATGCGCACCGTGACGTATCCCGAGGGCGACGCGTTCGCGCGCTACAAGACCCGGCTGGGTGAGATGCGCGTGTCGCTCGCGATCCTGCGTGAATGCGTCGAGAAGCTTCCCGGCGGCCCGGTGCGCTCCCGGCTCGGACACGTGTGGAAGTGCCCGAAGGGCGAGACCTACTACACCGTCGAGGGCGCGAAGGGCGAGGTCGGGATCTACATGATCAGCTCCGGTGGATCGGCCACGAATCCGTTCCGCGCGAAGATGCGCGGCGCGTCGTTCGTAAATCTCCAGGTGCTCCCCCTCCTGCTCAGGGGACGCCTGGTGTCGGACGCGGTCGCGATCCTCGGATCGTTCGACATCGTGCTCGGCGAGGTGGATCGCTAGATGCGGGGCATCCTCGCGGGCATGCGCCGGACCTTCGCCCACCTGGTCGGCGGCCAGACCGTCACCCGGAAGTATCCCTACGAGAAGCGGGAGCTTCCGGAGCGCAGCCGCGGGCTCATCGCGCTCCTCCTCGAGCCGGAGACGAGCATCTTCAAGTGCGAGTCCTGCCTCATGTGCGAGAAGGCCTGCCCGCCCCGGGCGATCTCGATCTCATACACGTTCCGCAACGGCTTCCGCAAGCGGCCGCCGATCGCTCCGCGGGCCTCCTACTACCGGATCCGGATGGTCCAGACCGCGCCGTACGGCGATCGGCGTCCGTTGTCCAACGCCGTGGTGACCGTCCCGGCCGAGGAGGAGCGCGGGCTCGACCTGTCCCTGGTCGATTCCGTGCTCCGGGAGACCCCGGCCGGCGCCGATCACCTCACCCGGGTCCTCTACGCCACGCATACGGCCTACGGCTATCTGCCCTGGTCCGCCGCGGAGCGGATCGCGGTGGCGCTGGACGTCCGGATGACCCACCTCTACACCACCGCCTCGCTCCTTCCGAACTTCCGCGGCGCGCCGGAGGGGCAGGGGACCGCGGTCCCGCGCGGGGGACGTCGCTACACCGGCAACGTCGGCGTGGCCGGCAGCTGGCCGGCGGAGAGCCCGGCGCCGGCGCACGACCGGCTGCGTGAGGACGAGGTCCACCACGTCCTGGAGCCGGCCTTTGCCGACTAGCGCGACGACGCGGATCCTCGACGCCACCGCGACGGGCGCGCTCGAGCGGGCCCGCTCGATGGAGCCGGACGACATCATCGCGCTCGTCGACGCCGCGGGCCTTCGCGGTCGCGGCGGCGCCGGCTTCCCGCTCGGACGCAAGCTCGCGGCGGTGCGCGCGGCCGCCGCCGGCGGCCCGGCGTACGCCGTCGCGAACGCGTATGACGCGGACCCCGGAAGCCCGCTCGCCGCGACGCTGCTGTCGCGGAACGGCACGCTCGTGCTCGACGGCCTCGCCATCGCCGCGCGGGCCGCCGGCGCCCAGATCGCGTACCTCTACCTGCATCCGGAGTCCACCGCGGCCCAGGAGGCGGCCGCCCGGGCCCTCGCGGCCCGCGCCGGCGCGTTCGGCGATCTGGTGATCGAGGTCGTCCATGGTCCGGGCGGATTCATGGGCGGAGAGGAATCGGCGCTGCTCGCGGTCCTCGAGTCGCGGCGCGCGATGGCCCGCCAGCGTCCGCCGTACCCGGCGACCCAGGGCCTCAACCTCCGGCCCACGCTCGTCTCGAGCGCGGAAACGCTCGCCGCGGTCCCGGTCATCCTCGCATCGGGCGCGGAAGCCTTCCGCACCACCGGCACCAGCGCCAGCTCGGGCACCAAGCTCGTGTCGGTCACCGGGGCGGTGGTCCGGCCCGGGGTCTACGAGGTCGCGTTCGGCACCACCCTCGGTGATATCCTGGACACCGCCGGCGGCCCGAGCGGCGCGCTCCGCGGGCTGCATGTCGGCGGTCCGACCGGCGGCATCCTGGCGCGTTCGCGCACCAGCGTGCCGCTGGACTACGCATCGCTGCGGGCGGTCGGCACGCATCTGGGCTCGGCGCAGATCCGGGCCCTCTCCACCGAGGTCTGCGTCGTTCGCGAAGCCGGCCGGCTCTTCGGCTACCTCGCCAAGGAGAGCTGCGGGATCTGCGTCCCCTGCCGGGTCGGGACCAAGCGCATCGAGGGGATCCTCGATGGGATCAGCTCGCAGCTCGGCCGCGACGACGATCTGCCCTGGCTCGCCGAGCTGGGCGACCACCTGGAGGCCTTCTCGCTCTGCGGCTTCGGGATCACGAGCGCCTCGATCATCCGGACCACGATGGCCGAGTTCCCCGACGACTACCGAGCGCACATCACCGACCGAAGCTGCCCGACCGGCACCTGCACCCCGCTGCGCGCGCGCCGCTATGAGACGATGGCGCAGCCATGACGAGCGAGAAGCGGCTCCGCCGCGCCGAGCGAGGTCCCACCGCCCCGAGCGTGTGGCGAGGCAGGCGGCGCATGCCGACAGGCCGATCTGCTTGAACAAGACGGCCCAGCCATGAGTCTCCTCGAGAGATACACCCAGCCGGCGGAGTCGCAGATCCCGACCGTGTCGGCGCACGGCGAGATCCCCTCCGGCCAGCCGACCTGCGTGATCACGATCGACGGCCGGGAGGTCACCGCGGTCGTCGGCGAGGCGATCCTCCGCGCTGCGCAGCGCGCCGGCTTCGCCATCCCGACGCTCTGCGACGACGAGAAGCTCGCACCGGCGGCGGCCTGCCGGATGTGCCTGGTCGAGATCACCGGATACGACCGCCCGATGCCGTCGTGCCATCTGCCGGTCGAGGCCGGGATGCAGGTGACCGCCGCGAGCGACGGGCTCTTCGCGATGCGCAAGCAGAACCTCGAATACATCCTCTCCGACCACAACGCCTACTGCATGCCCCCCTGCCAGATCGGCTGCCCGACGCACATCGACATCCCGGGCTACCTCGAGCTCATGGCGAAGGGCCAGCACGTCGAGGCGGCCCGCCTGGTGAAGGAGGTCCTCCCGTTCCCGTACGCGCTCGGCCTCGTCTGCCCGGCGCCCTGCCAGGAGGTCTGCCGCCGCGGCTTGGTCGAGGAGGAGATCGCGATCCGGCAATGCCACGGGTACGGCGGCGAGCTCGCGCTGGAGATGGAGGTCGCACCGACCCCGTTCCCGCAGGAGACCGCCACCGGGAAGCGCGTCGCGGTCATCGGCGCCGGTCCGGCCGGCCTCACCTGCGCCTACTACAGCGCGCTCAAGGGCCACGCGGTGACGGTCTTCGACATGATGCCCAGGCAGGGCGGCATGCTCCGCTGGGGCATCCCCGAGTACCGCCTCCCCAAAGTGAAGCTGGACAAGGAGCTGAACTCCGTCTGGCAGCTGCGCGACACCGAGTTCCGCGGTGGGCAGATGCTCGGCCGCGACTTCACCGTCGACGAGCTGCTCGCGCAGGGCTATGACGCGGTGTTCCTCGGCATCGGGGCCTGGCGGAGCAACGAGCTGCGGATCCCGGGTGAAGAGCTTCCGGGGGTGATCGAAGCGATCAACTTCCTCCGCCAGAACGCCGCGGGTGACCCGGTGCCGGTCGGGCAGGGGACCCGGGTCGTGGTCATCGGCGGCGGGTTCACGACCTTCGACTGCGCCCGCACCTCGCGCCGCGTCGGCGCCGACGTCACCGTCGTCTATCGGCGGTCGCGCAAGGAGATGGGCGCCCATTACAGCGAGGTCGACGACGCCGAGCACGAGGGGATCACGCTCGAGTTCTTCGCCGCGCCGGTGCGCGTCGTCGAGAAGGGCGGCCGCGCGGCCGGGGTCGAGTTCCAGCGGATGGCCCTTGGCGAGCCGGATGCCTCCGGCCGCCGCCGGCCGGTGCCGATCGCCGGCTCCGAGTTCGTCATCGACTGCGATGTCGTCATCCCGGCCATCGGGCAGTCCCCCGATCTCGACTGGTACGCCCGCGACCCGGGACTCCGGAAGAGCCGCCGCGAGACGATCGTCGCCAACGGCGCGCTCATGACCGACCGGCCCGGCGTGTTCGCGGGGGGCGACTGCCAGATGGGCGCGGTGACGGTCATCCAAGCCGTCGGCCAGGGGAAGCTCGCGGCCAAGGCGATCGACCGCTACCTCGCGGGCGACGACATGGCCCGCGTCGCCGCGGAGATCACCGAGGAGGAGCGGGTCCCCGAGCTCATCGACATCGTCCCCTACAAGCCCGAGGAGCCGCAGGTCCGCATGCCGTTCCTCCCGTTCGCCGACCGGGTGAAGAGCTTCGAGCTCATCGAGCGGGGGTACGACAAGGCCGCGGCCGAGAAGGAGGCCGAGCGCTGCCTGCAGTGCGTCTGCCCCGACGCCGGGCAATGTCACCTCCAGCGCCTCTCGCTCGAGCATGGCCTCACCGAGAACCGGTTCCACCGGGCGGGGCCGATCGACTACCACGATTACGAATACGACTTCAGCCATGACTTCATCCTTCGCGACCTGAACAAGTGCATCAACTGCACGCAGTGCGTCCGGATCTGCCGCGATGTGATCGGGGCCAATTGCTACGGGCTCATGGGCGGCGGCTATGACTCCATCGTCACGACCCCGTGGAACGTCTCGCTCAGCTACACCGATTGCGTCTCCTGCGGCGCCTGCGCCGAGACCTGCCCCACCGGCGCGCTCATGCTGCGCGAGCGCGATCTTATGACCTACGAGCTCGACGTCGTGCGCTGCATCTACTGCGGCGACTGCGTCGAGGTCTGCCCGCACGGCGCGCTCGGCGAGACGCCGAACTTCGAGCTCTCGACCTACCGTCGCTTCGGCGTCACCGTCCTCGCGAAGGAAGAGCTCGCCGGGGCGAAGGATTGGAAGCCGTCCGAGCAGATCCCGCTCGACGATCACAACGACACCCGCCCGCCGGAGATCCGGCCGCCGGGGCCACCGCGCTGGAGCGCCTGAGTGGACGCCAGCCGCTGACCCTGCGCGAGCGCCTCGTCGCCCGGATCAAGGCGCGCGGGCCGATCACCTTCGCCGAGTACATGGATACCGCGCTCTACGACCCGGAGGGCGGCTACTACACGACCCGGGTGAACATCGGCTTCGACGGCGCAGACTTCCTCACCTCGCCGGAGCTCGGGCCGGCCTTCGGCCGGGCGCTCGCCCGCGCAGCCGTCGACTGCTGGACCGCGCTCGGCCGGCCGGCGACCTGGGATCTGGTCGAGGCCGGCGCGGGTCGCGGCGTCCTCATGCGCGATCTCCTCGAGGCGCTGACCCGCGAGCGTGCCGACGCCGCCCGTGGCGCGCGGCCGGCGATCGTCGAGGTATCGCCGCGTCTCCGCGAGCGGCAGGCCCTGGCACTCGAAGGCCAGGAGCTGCGCTGGGCCTCGGTGGCCCACTCCATCGCGCCGATCCACGGGATCGTGCTGGCGAACGAGGTCCTCGACGCGTTCCCGGTGCACGTCCTGGTGCGGACCGAGCAGGGGATCCGCGAGGTCCACGTCGACGCGGTCGACGGCGCGCTCGTCGAGGTCCTCCGCGCGCCGAGCCATCCCGACCTCCGCTGGGCGGTCCCCGACGCGCTTCCGCTCGGCGGCCGCTGGGAGGTGAGCCTCGGCGCCGAGAGCTGGGTCGCGCAGATCGCCGCCGCGCTCGCGCGCGGCTATCTCCTGGTCGTCGACTACGGTGGCGACGAGGCCGAGCTGCTGTCGCGTGGCGGCGCGGGGACGGTCCGCGGCTTCGCCCGCCACCAGCTCCTCACCGACGCCGTTGCCGCCCCGGGCGAGCACGACCTCACCGCGAGCGTGAACTTCACCGCGATCCGTCGCGCGGCCGAGGGCGCCGGCCTGGTGCAGATCGGCGCGACGAGCCAGCGCGAGGCGCTGCTCGCCCTGGGGGTCCGGGAGGCCTACGGACGGCCCGCGTCTCCCCGGGATCAGCTTCGGGCGGCAAGCCGGCGGTCGGCGATCGACGTGCTCATCGATCGCGGCGGGCTCGGCGCGTACCGGGTGGTGTGTTTCGCGAAGGACATCGGGCCCGACGGCCTGCGGATGTTCGCGCCGGCGACAGGCGCCGCCCGATGATGCCTCGTTAGACTCACTCGAATGCGGGTGCGCGTCGGCTGCGAGTTCATCTGGGAGACCGAGAACGAGGTCCCCATGCTCATGCTCGTGCGTCCGCGCATCGACGCCGATCACGTCATCGTGTACGAGTCGACCTGGATGGATCCCGAGGTCCCGCTCCGCGAGTACACCGACCTGTACGGCAACATCTGCTGGCGCTACCTCACCCCGGCCGGTCGGTCGACCGTTCGGTATGACGCGGTGATCGAGATCCCGCCCACCGCCGACGCGATCGTGCCCGATGCCGCCCTGCACCCGGTGGAGGAGCTGCCCGACGAGGCGATCGTGTTCACCCTGCCGAGCCGCTACATCGAATCCGACCGGCTGCTCGATGTCGCCTGGGATCTGTTCGGGAGCACCCCGCGCACCTGGCGGCGGATCCAGGCGATCTGCGATTGGGTCCACACGAACATCGAGTTCAAGAGCGGATCATCGACACCGTCGACCACGGCGTTCGACATCTACACCCAGCGCGCGGGGGTCTGCCGCGACTTCGGTCTTCTGGCGGTGGCCCTCTGCCGCGCGATGAACATCCCGGCCCGCTACACCTTCGGCTACCTCCCGGATATCGCGATCGAGCCACCGGACGTCCCGATGGACTTCCACACCTGGTTCGAGGCCTACGTCGGTGGCCACTGGTACACCTTCGACGCCCGCCACAACACCCCGCGGGTCGGGCGCGTCGTGGTGGGCCGCGGCCGCGACGCGGTGGACTGCGCCCTTTCCACGGCGTATGGGGCGGCGCGCCTCGCCGGGTTCACCGTGTGGTCGGATGAGATCACCGCCGAGCGGCCGGGCGGCCCGCCGCCCGACGAGGACGCGGACACCGCGGAGGCGGCCGCGCGAACGCAGCGGTGAGCGGGCGACCGGACTGGTCGCGGGTCACGCGGGCGACCTACCGCGTCCGCCAGCACTACCGGTACGAATACAGCGGCCCGGTCTGGGACCTGCACCAGCGACTGCTCATGATCCCGCCCGATCGGCACGGCGGTCAGCGACTCCTCCAGCATGACCTCGCGGTCCGGGGCACCGAGGGGGATCACCGGACCACCTGGGAGCGTGACGCGTTCGGAAATCGCGTCGCCCGGGTCGTGGCGAACCGCGTCCCGGTGGCCATCGACTTCGAGGCGACCTATCGCGTCGAGCGCATCTGGACCGGACCTGGTCTGGTCTCCCCGGCGCCCTGGACGACCGCGGCAGGCCGGCTGGAATACGTCCGGGCCACGGGCCTGACCGCACCGGACCGGCAGCTCACCGAGCGCGCGGGCGACATCGCGCGACGGAGCGCCGATGGATACGAGCGGGCGGAGCGGGCGCACGAGTGGGCCGCGGGCGCGATCACCTACCAGTGGGGGATCACCGGGTACACCACCCCCGCGGCGATGGCCCTGCATCTCGGCCGGGGCGTCTGCCAGGATTACGCGCACATCCTCCTCGCCCTACTGCGACTGCTGAACGTGCCCTGCCGGTACGTCTCCGGCCAGATGCTCGGAGAAGGCGCGCCGCACGCCTGGGTCGAGGCGCTCGTGGACCGGGAGGAGGGCCAGGTCGAGGTCATCGCCTACGACCCGACCCACCGGCGCCGCGCGCGGATGGACTACCTCACCGTCGCCGTCGGCCGCGATTTCGCGGACATCTCACCCACGTCGGGAACGTACAGCGGTCCGGCGGCGGGCCGGATCTCATCGACGAAGCGTGCCGAGGTCGTCGACCTCGAGCTCGATCCGCCCGGCGACGCCGAGGCGGTGGCATGACCGCCGACCGGATCGCCGCCGACCGCATCGCCGCCACCCCGACCATGCCGGTCTACGACCCGGGTGGCTTCTGGGACGAGATGTTCGAGCGCCCGGGCGTCGTGCGGCCGCACTATGTCGCGCTCGCGCAGCGGCTCGCGACGCTGTCGCCGCAGGATGCCGGCCGGCGGCAGCGCGCGGCCGACCTCTCGTTCCAGTCACGCGGGATCACCTTCGCGGTGAATCAGGACCCGAGCGGCCTGGAGAAGACGATGCCGTTCGATCTCATACCGCGGATCATCCTTCCGTCGGAATGGCGGACCATCGAACGGGGTCTCGAGCAGCGCGTCCGCGCCCTCAACCTCTTCCTCCACGACATCTATCACGAGCAGCGGATCCTTTCCTCGGGTCTCATCCCGCCGGAGCTGGTGCTCGGGGCGGGCGGCTACCGGCGCGAGATGCGGCACGTCGACGTCCCGCTCGACGTGTACACCCACGTCGTCGGCAGCGACCTCGTCCGTGACCGGACCGGATCGTTCTACGTGCTGGAGGACAACCTCCGGGTGCCGTCCGGCGTCTCCTACGTCGTCGAGAACCGCCGGGTCCTCAAGCGGATCTGGCCGCAGCTGTTCGCCGACCACGCCGTGCGGCCGGTCGAGGGGTACCCGCAGGAGCTGCTCGGCGTCCTGCGCGCGGTCGGCCAGGGGATCGCCGACGAGCCCACGATCGTCCTGCTCACCCCCGGGATCCACAACTCGGCGTTCTTCGAGCACGCCTTCCTCGCCAAGGCGATGGGCATCGAGATGGTCCAGGGGAGCGATCTCTTCGTCGACGATGCGTCGGTCTACATGCGCACCACGAGCGGGCGCCGGCGCATCGACGTGATCTACCGGCGCGTCGACGACGACTTCCTCGATCCGCTGTCGTTCCGCCAGGACTCGCTGCTCGGCGTGCCGGGTCTGCTGGCGACGTACCGGATGGGCCGGGTCGCGCTCGCGAACTCGATCGGCGCCGGGGTCGCGGATGACAAGGCGGTCTACGCGTATGTGCCGACGATCATCAAGTACTACCTCGGAGAGGACGAGATCCTGCCGAACGTGAAGACCTACGTCGCCGCCGACCCGGCCGAGCGGGCCTACATCCTCGAGCATCTCGATGAGCTCGTGGTGAAGTCGGTGAACGCGAGCGGCGGCTACGGGATGCTCATCGGGCCCCACGCCGCGCAGCGGGACCGCGACGAGTACGCCGCGCGGATCCGGGCCGATCCCCGGGGCTACGTCGCGCAGCCGACGCTCGCCCTGTCCCGCCATCCCACCTGGTCCGTCGATCATCTGGAAGGCCGGCATATCGATCTGCGGCCGTTCATCCTCTTCGGTCGCGAGGTGACGGTGACGCCGGGCGGTCTCACCCGGGTCGCGCTGCGGAGCGGCTCGCTCGTCGTGAACTCGTCGCAGGGTGGAGGCGCGAAGGACACCTGGGTCCTCCGCGAGCCGGCCCGCGGGGAGGACGGCTAGATGCTCTGCCGGGTCGCCGACGATCTCTATTGGATGAGCCGGTACGTCGAGCGTGGGATCGCGGTGTCGCGACTCATCGACGTGACCCGTCATCTGGAGCTCGACGCGGGCGATGAGGACTTCTGGGCACCGCTCGTCGGGGCGATCGACCTCGCGAGCGATGACGTCCGGTACTTCCTCACCTCCGACGCGATGAATCCCGACTCGCTCGTGTCGTGCGTGCGCCAGTCCCGGGCCCTCGCCCGGGGGATCCGCGAGTCGATCAGCAGCGAGATGTGGGAGGAGATCAACACCCTTCACGTGTCGCTCACGATGCCCACCTCGGCCCGCCAGATCCAGGGCGAGGCCGGGTCGTTCGCGCGGCTCATCCGCGAGCGCCTCCAATACCTCCAGGGATTGGCCGAGTCCACCCTCGCGCACGACGAGCCCTGGCATTTCGTGAAGTTCGGCACGTTCATCGAGCGGGCCGACGGCGTCTCCCGCCTGCTGAATCGCCAGTCCCATCTGCTCACCGGGCGGGGGCGGACGGCGGGTGAGGACCCGAGCGGCCCCGAGACGGTGCGCTGGCTCGCGGTCCTCCGCTCCTGCGGCGCGGCCGAAGGCTTCGCGCGGTATTACTCGCTGCGGGTCGAGCCGGCGCGGGTGGTCGAGTTCCTGCTGCTCAACCCGATCTTCCCCCAGTCGGTCCGCTTCGCGCTCGCCGCCGCGTCGGAGGCCCTCGAGCGGATCGCCGACCTGCGCATCGCCGCGGGCAACGACCCCGGGCCGGCGGGCCGGACCCTTGGCCGGGCCCGCAGCCTGGTCGAGAACACCGCGGTCGACGAGGTCTTCGATCAGGGCCTCGCGCCGTTCCTCGCGAACGTCCAGCAGCTCATCGCCCAGGGGTCCGACGAGATCACCGCGACCTACCTCCGCGATCAGCCGCAGCCGGGACGCCTCGTCGGCGTCGCCCGCGCGGCGATGCTCATAGCCGCGCAGCAGCAGCAGTGAGGGTCGAGGTTGAGCACACGACCCGCCTGACGTACACCGCCGACGTGGTGGAGAGCGTCATGGACGCGCGTCTGGGCCCCCGCAGCGACGTGCATCAGCGCTGGGGCCGCTTCGAGCTCCGCGTCGTCCCCGCGGCGGCGGTCCGCCGATACAGCGACAGCTTTGGGAACATCGCGCACCTGGTGACGCTCGCCAAGCCGCACCGGGCGGTCGAGGTGACGATGTGCGGCGAGGTCGAGACCCTGCTGCGGGATCCCTTTCGCCTGCCGCGCGACCGGCCGCAGCCGCTCACCCCGGGCGAGCGCGCCGATTTCCTCGACCCCTCGCCGCTCATCCCACCCTCGGAGGAGATCGAGCGACTCGCCGCGCCGTTCCGCGCCGGCGCCGACGACGTCTTCGCGACGGCCCAGAAGCTCATGCGCCTGGTGTACGACCGCTTCGAATACGTGACCGAGGTGACCGGGGTCGGCACGACCGTTCCCGAGATCCTCGCGCACAACACCGGCGTCTGCCAGGACTTCGCGCATGTCCTCATCGCCCTCTGCCGCGCGTCCGGCATCCCGGCGCGCTATGTGAGCGGCTATATCGTGCGCGACGCCACGGCCGAGACCCCGACGCGCGGGGCCGGTGCCTCGCATGCCTGGGTCGAGGCGTACACCCCGACGCACGGTTGGCGCGGCTTCGACCCCACGAACGACCTGGTGGCGAGCGAGCATCACGTGAAGATGGCGGTGGGTCGCGATTATCGCGACGTGCCGCCCACGCAGGGCACCTTCCGCGGGTCCGCCGACGAGAGCCTGAACGTGGACGTCGTGACGCGGCTCCTCGTCTAGCGATATCCTGAGGGTCCCGCGACACCCGGGGGCTTAGCTCAGCTGGTTAGAGCGTCTGCTCGACAAGCAGAAGGTCAGTGGTTCGAGCCCACTAGTCCCCACCGCCCGATCTGCTCCGGGCGTGCGGCCGCTCTGCTCGCGGGCGTCTTGCGGCCCGGTCGGGCAACGCCCGCCCACACCCGATCCCAGCCCCGCTCGGCTGCGGCACCTTCTGGCCCCGTTGCCATCGCGATATCATTCGGTCGCGCGAGGACGCGGACAGCGCCCGCAGCGATCGACCAGCGAGCGAGCCGGGAGGGTGAAAGCCGGCGGGACGATCGCGCGGGAGACCACCGCCGAGCGCCGGCCGGAAGCGGTCGAGCCGAATGAGCGCCCCGCGCCGCCGGATCACCGGACCGCCGGAAGCGGGGAAGCTGGGTGGAACCGCGAGGCTTGCCTCGTCCCAGTGATCGAGAGCGATCACGCCTGGAGGACGAGATGGACAGGACCGAGCACCGATCGACCCGGACTCCCGACCACGGGAGCGACGCGCTGTACGCGCTGCGGCATTCGACCGCGCACGTGCTGGCCGGCGCGGTCCTCGAGCTCTTCCCGGAGGCGAAGTTCGGCTTCGGCCCGCCGGTCGCCGACGGCTTCTACTACGATTTCGACCTTCCCCGGGCGCTCACCCCCGCCGACCTCGCGGCGATCGAGGAGCGGATGCGCGAGATGGTGAAGAAGGACGCCGCCTTCCTGCGCAGCGAGATGAGCGTCCCCGAGGCGCTCGAGCATTTCCGGGCCCGGGGTCAGGACTACAAGGTCGACCAGATCGAGAAGCTCGACGAGACGATCGAGGGCGGGAAGGTGGGGATCTACACCCACGACACCTTCGCCGACCTCTGCCGGGGGCCCCACGTCGCCCGCACCGGGAACATCGGACCGTTCAAGCTCATGACCATCGCCGGCGCCTATTGGCGCGGGGACGAGCGCAACGCCCAGCTCCAGCGCGTCTACGGGACGGTCTGGCCGACCCAGGCCGAGCTCGACGCCCACCTCGCGCGGCTCGAGGAGATCCAGCGCCGCGATCATCGCCGGCTGGGCAAGGATCTCGAGCTGTTCGACATCGATGAGGAGCTCGGCTCCGGCCTGGTGCTCTGGCTGCCGAATCTCGCGATCGTCCGCGAGGAGCTGGAGACCTGGTGGCGATCGGTGCACCACGCGCAGGGCTACACCCTGGTGTACACGCCGCACATCGCCTCCGAGCGCATCTATCAGCGGTCCGGACACCTCGAGAAGTACGGCGAGAACATGTACGGGCCGCTGTTGCTCGACGACGAGCGCGGGGGGTCCGCGGGAGGCGGAGCCGCCGGGTCGACGTTCGGGGGGTCCGCGGGGGGCGGAGCCCACCGGTGGTCGTTCTGGATCAAGCCGATGAACTGCCCCGGACACGTGAAGGTGTTCCAGTCCCGGACCCGGAGCTACCGCGAGCTGCCGCTGCGGATCGGCGAGCTCGGGACGGTCTACCGCTACGAGCGTGGCGGGGCGCTCCACGGGATGCTGCGGGTGCGCGGCTTCACCCAGGACGACTCGCACATCTTCTGCACCTGGGCCCAGGCCCAGGCCGAGATCGCGAAGGTCTACGACCTGGTCCTCGAGTTCCTCGCCGTCTTCGGCTATCGCGACCCGGTCGTATACCTGTCGACCCGGCCGGAGAAGCGGCTCGGCACCGACGCGCAGTGGGACCAGGCCGAGCAGGCGCTCCGCGAGGCGCTCGAGATCAGGAATGTCGACTACAAGATGGACGAGGGCGGCGGCACGTTCTACGCCCCGAAGATCGACATCAAGGTCCGGGACGCGATCGGGCGCGAGTGGCAGGGGCCGACGATCCAGATCGACCTCCAGCTCCCGGACCGCTTCGACATCGCGTACATCAACGAGCAGGGACAGCGCGAGCGGCCGGTGATGATCCACCGGGTCCTGTTCGGGAGCCTCGAGCGGTTCGTCGGCGGCCTCATCGAGCACTACGCCGGGAACTTCCCGCTCTGGCTCGCCTGGGAGCAGGTCGCGATCATCCCGGTGCGCGAGTCGGCCCGCGGCTACGCCGATGAGGTCGCGGCGCTCCTCCGGTCGAACGGACTCCGGGTCCATCTCGACCCCCAGGCCGGCGACCTGCGGAACCGGATCAAGGAGGCCCAGGGCCGCAAGGCGAGCTACATGCTCGTCGTCGGCGACAAGGAGGCGGCCGCCCGGACGGTGTCGGTCCGCCGGCGAGGGGCCGGGCAGGGGGAGGAGGAGCGCGGCGTCGGCCTCGAGGATCTGGTCGCCCGCCTGGTGGCGGAGCGAGACAGCAAGGCCCTGCCGCACGACTTCGTCCGCCCCGCGGCGGACGCGCGGTCCGAGATCCTGTCCGAGGTCCGGGGCGCGTGACCGCCACCCTGCGCGGTGAGCGGGTCGCCCTCCGGCCGATGTCGCTGGACGACCTGCCGCTGCTCGTCCGCTGGGGGAGCGATCCGGAGTTCCGCCGGTTCCAATGGGGTCAGGGACCGGGGCGGTTCGACGAGGCCGCGGCGCGATCGTGGATCGAGTTCATGTCCCGTCCGCCGGAATCCGCGTGCTGGGTCATCGAGCACGCCGCGCGCGGGATCGGCTTCGCGAACTACCGGAACCTGCGGCCGAAGGGTCGGAGCGCCGAGATCGGCCTTGGGATCGGCGAGCCGGCGCTCTGGGGCCGGCACCTCGGCCGCGAGGCCCTGCAGCTGCTCGTGCGACACCTCGAGGACGACCTCGGGCTTCACCGGATCTCCCTCCACGTCGTCGCGACGAACGACCGCGCGGTCTGGGCCTACAAGGCCTGCGGCTTCGCGGTCGAGGGGATCGAGCGGGACGCCATCGGGACCGGTGACGGGACGTACGTCGACGACGTGGCGATGGCACGGATCACCGGCCGGACCCCGCCGGCGTTCCGCCCCTGGCCGGTGACCCTCACCGGCGACATCGTGCGGCTCATCCCGCTGCGGATGGAGCACGCGGCGACGCTTGAGGCGGCGGGCGACGAGGACGAGATCTGGGCCCACGTGCAGCCGCGGCCACGCGGCGTGGCGGGCTACGCGGCCTACATCCGCCGGGCGCTCGCTGAGCAGATCCTCGGGAACCACCTACCGTTCGCGGTTGAGCGTCGCTCCGACGGCCTGCTCGTCGGCACAACCCGGTATGCCCACATCGATCCGGCGAACCACACGCTCGAGATCGGCTGGACCTTCTACGGCCAGGGCGCCCGGCGGACGGCGGTGAACACCGAGGCGAAGCTCCTGCTCCTCGGCCACGCCTTCGACACCCTCGGGGCCAACCGGGTGTGGCTGCAGACCGACAAGCGGAACGAGCGCTCGCAGCGGGCGATGGCCCGCCTCGGCGCGACGAAGGATGGCGAGCTCCGGGACGAGCGGATCCTGGCCGACGGGACGCTCCGAACGAGCGTGATCTATGCGATCACCCGGCCGGACTGGCCCGCGGTGCGGTCCCGCCTGCGGACCTTCCTCGGCTTCCCGGACGAAATGGTATCCTGACGGTCTGAACGAAACGCTTTCTGCCGGAGCGGAGTTGAGCCGATAGCTCCCGAGCTCCGCGTCAACGACCTGATCCGCGTCCCCACCGTGCGCCTCATTGGCGCCGACGGAAGTCAGCTGGGTGTCGTTCCGACGCCGCGCGCCCTCTCGCTGGCGGTCTCCGAGGGCTATGACCTGGTGGAGATCGCGCCGAACGCCGTCCCGCCGGTCTGCAAGATCCTCGACTTCGGGAAGTACCGCTACGAGGAGCAGCAGAAGCAGAAGGACGCGAAGAAGAAGCAGCGCGCGGTGACCTGGAAAGAGATCCGGATGGCCCCGAAGATCGACGATCACGATATCGAGACGAAGACAAAGGCCGCCGCGCGCTTCCTCGACGAGGGCGACAAGCTCAAGGTCACCGTCCGCTTTCGCGGCCGTGAGATGGCCCACCCCGATCGCGGGCGCACGCTCCTGCTCGCCGTCGGCGACAAGCTGAAGGACCACGGGGTCATCGAACGGATGCCGCTCCTCGAGGGCCGTCAGATGATCATGGTGATGAACCCGATCCGGCGCGACGCCGCGGCGGCGGCCAAGCCCGCGGTCCCCGCGCCGGCGGCGCCCGTGACGGCGACCGCGGCCGCCCCGGCGGCAGTGCCAGCGGCGGCTTCGCCGGCCAGGCCGGCCACCACCAGCCTGACCGCCGCCCGACCGCCCGCCGCCCCACCGCCGGCCGCCCCGCGGCCGGCCCCGACCAGCGCCGCGCCGCGCCCCGCGCCGGCAGCGGTCCCGGCGCCCGCCATCGCCCCGACCGAGGTCCCCGCCGCGGCACCGGTCCGCGCCGCCGCCGCGCGCGCAGCCGCCGCGGCAGCCGCCGCGGCGCGCGCCGGATCGGCGGCCCCGGTCGCCACGACGCCCGCCGCGGCGCCGAAGATCGCGCCGGTGAAGCCGGTCGCGAAGGGCGCCATCGCGCCGGCCCGTCCGCGATCGGACGTGGGGAGCGGCGGCTAACGCGACGTCCGTCCTGCGGCGACGTTCGTCCTGCGGTCGCGCGACGCGCCCGCTTCCCGTACACTGAACGCTCAGCAGGTCGAAGGAGTGGGTTCACTGTGCCCAAGCAGAAGAGCCATAGCGGCGCGAAGAAGCGCTTCAAGATCACCGGCACCGGGAAGATCAACCGGAACAAGGCCTACAAGGGTCATTTGAACGCGCACAAAGGGGCGTCGCGCAAGCGCCGTCACGCGGGCAAGGGACTGGTGGACAAGGCTGACGCGAAGCTCGTCCGCAAGCTCCTGCCGAACCTGTAACGGGAGAACGTCATGTCACGGGTGAAGCGCGGCGTCGCTGCGCACAAGAAGCACAAGAAGCTCCTCCACGAGGCCGAGGGTCGCCGTGGCGCCAAGCGCAAGCTGGTCCGACCGGCGCGCGAGGCCGCGCTCCACGCCCTCACCTACGCCTACCGTGACCGCCGCGCCCGGAAGGCGCAGTTCCGGGCCCTCTGGATCGCCCGCATCAACGCCGCCTCGCGCGAGGGCGGGGTCTCCTACAGCCGGCTCATGGCCGCGATGCGCGTCGCCGGCGTGGACCTCGACCGCAAGATCCTGGCGGACATGGCGGTGAACGACCCGAAGATCTTCCGTCACTACGTCGACCTGGTCCGCGAGAACAAGCTCACCCCGCAATCGGCCCACAACAGCTAGAGAACGAGCCCAGCGCCATACGGCGTGCCACCGGGAGAGCAGTAGCGCAAGGCGCCCGAACAGAAAGACCGGCGAAGCTGAGAGCCGGTACGGGGCCAGCCGGCGTGAATTCGCTCCCGGAGCCGATCGGCAGGAAAGCCGGTCCGGGTCGAGCCCGATACCGCTCGCGATCGAGTGCCGCGACGGTCGGTGGCCGGCGCGGAACACGGGTGGTACCACGGAGGACACGGCCTTCGCCCCGGCAGGGACGAAGGCTTTTTGTTCGCCTGGCGGTCAGAAGCGATCAGAGGGGAGCGAGCGATGGGAACCGATGGCTGAGAGCGACGAGCTGGCCCAGCTCACCGAGCGCGCGCTGCGGGACATCGCGGACGCAGCGGACGAAGCCGCGCTCGAAGCGGTCCGGGTCCGTTACCTCGGGCGCAAGGATGGCGAGCTCACCCGGCGGGTGAGGGGCCTCGCGGCCGTACCCGCCGCCGAGAAGCCGGCCGCCGGCGCCGCGCTCAACCGTGCGAAGGCCGCCGTCGAGGCCGCGCTCGGCGAGCGGGAGCGGGCGCTTCGGGAGCGGTCCCTCGCGTCGAGCCTCACCGGCGAGGCGCTCGACCTCACCCTCCCCGGACGTCCGGTGCGGCTCGGCCGCCTGCATCCGATCTCGCGGACGATCCGGGAGATCTCGCGGATCTTCCTGGGCATGGGCTTCGAGGCGGTCGAGGGACCCGAGATCGAGTGGGACTACTACAACTTCGAGGCGCTCAATATCCCGGCCGGCCATCCCGCCCGCGACAAGTTCAACACTCTCTGGGTCGCGGAGGACTCGGTCGTCGCGGCCTCGATCGAGCGTACGGCCGCGGGCGGCGGATCGACACGCGCCGAGCCGGGCCGACGGGACATGGGACCGATGCTGTTCCGCACCCATACCTCGCCGATGCAGATCCGCACGATGGAGCAGCGGAAGCCGCCAGTGCGGGTCGTCGTTCCCGGGCGGTGCTATCGGTTCGAGGCGACCGACGCCACGCACGAGAGCGTGTTCTTCCAATACGAGGGCCTGGCCATCGACGAGCAGCTCACGATGGCCGACCTGAAGGGCGTTCTGTACAGCTTCGCCCGGCAGCTCTTCGGTGGCGAGCGGAAGGTCCGCTTCCGTCCGGACTACTTCCCGTTCACCGAACCGTCGGCCGAGATCGCGTTCGACTGCTTCGTGTGCGACGGCGCGGGCGTGACGGACAGCGGCCGGTGCGCGACCTGCGTCGGGTCAGGCTGGATCGAAGCCGCGGGATGCGGGATGGTCCATCCGCAGGCGCTCCGCCGGGTCGGGTACGACCCGACGAAGCACCAGGGCTTCGCGTTCGGCGGCGGTGTCGAGCGACTGGCGATGCTGCTCACCGGCACGCCGGACATCCGGCTGTTCCACCAGAACGATCTGCGGTACCTGGAGTCGGTGTGACGAGCGGACCGGGGACGCTCGTGTCGCATCCCGAAGGGCGTGGGTCCGTCCGCGCGCCGGGCAGCGGGGGTGCCGGGCCGATGGAACGTTGCCGGCGCTCCGGGACGGGACGGTAATGCCCACGATCCGAGCGCCGCTGTCCTGGCTGCGCGAGTATGCCGACGCCCACGGAACGGTGGAAGAGATCGCGAGCCGGCTGCACCTGAGCGGGACCGAGATCGATCGCATCGAGCGGCCCGGCGGTGGCTGGGATCGCGTGTGGGTCGGGCGGATCGGGGCGTTGGAGAAGCATCCGAACGCCGACAAGCTGCAGCTCGCGACCGTCGAGTACGGCGAGGGGCGCACGAAGACGGTCGTGACCGGCGCCACGAACATCAGCGCGGGCGACGTCGTCCCGTACGCCGAGGTCGGGGCCCGGCTGTGGGATGGGCACGGCGACGGGGAGATCACGCTCGAGCCGAAGAAGGTCCGCGGGATCCTGAGCGAGGGGATGGTCTGCTCCGCGAAGGAGCTCGGCCTCGGCCCCGACCATGACGGCATCCTCATCCTCGACCCCTCGCTCACGGTCGGGCAGCGGCTCGCGGACGCCCTCGGCGACCCCGTGCTCGTCATCGAGCTCCAGCCGAACCGGCCGGACTGTATGGGCCTGGTGGGCGTCGCGCGCGAGCTCGCCGCCGTCCAGCGGGTGGCGCTCCGGGAGCCGACGGGCGCCAGGCTCTCGCCCGAGCTGGATCCGAAGCGACTGGCGATCCGCATCGAGGATCCCGGGGGCTGTCAGCGATTCGCGGCCGCGTACCTCGAGGGCGTGACGATCGGGCCCTCGCCGAACTGGCTCCAGGAGCGCCTCCTCGCGGCGGGGATGCGGCCGATCCACAACGCCGTGGACATCACGAACTACGTCATGCTCGAGCTCGGCCAGCCGTTGCACGCCTACGACGCCGATCGGCTGAAAGGCGCGGCGCTCGTGGCGCGACGCGCGCATGCCGGCGAGTCGATCAGGACCCTGGACGGCGTCGATCGGCTGCTCACGCCGGACATCCTCGTCATCGCGGACGATGAGCGATCGCTCGGGATCGCCGGCATCCTCGGTGGCGAGGACTCCGAGATCCGGCCCACGACGACACGCATCGCGCTCGAATGCGCGAGCTTCGAGCCGCGAAGCATCGATCGCACCGCGCAGAAGCTCGGCCTGTCGCAGCAGAGCGCCGCGAGCGCCCGGTTCCGGCTCAATCTCAGCCCGGACCTGGTGCCGCAGGCGCTCGCTCGCGCGGTCGAGCTGCTGGTGGAGCACGCCGGGGGGACGCTGGTGGGGGCGGTCGATGTCTACCCGAAGCCGCGGCCGCGGCCGAGCATCCGGTTGCGTTTCAGCGACATCCCGCGGATCCTCGGTGTCGACGTCCCGCCGGACGAGGCGCTCGACGCGCTCGCGCGGCTCGGCTTCCAGTACGTGCAGTCGGGCGATGCGCTCGCCGTGACACCGCCCGCGGTCCGGACCGACATCGCGATCACCGAGGATGTCGTCGAGGAGGTGGCGCGGATCGTCGGCTACGACCGGATCCCGGTGCGGATCCCGGATGGCCCGCTGCCGCCGCACGAGCGCCACCCGCTCGAGGAGCTGCGGGAGCGGGCGCGCGACCTGCTCGTCGGCTTCGGGCTCCAGGAGACCGTTTCCTACTCGCTCATCGATGCCGCGTGGCTCCAGCGGCTCACCGCCGATGGCCGGCCGGTCGCCCCGGACCCGATCCGGGTGCAGAACCCGACCTCGGCCGCGCAGGCGGTCGCGCGACCGACCCTTCGCGCCAGTCTCCTGGACACCGCGGCCCGCAACCTCAAACACCGGGACGCGGTCGCGATCTTCGAGATCGCCCCGGTGTACCTCGGGCGCCCGGGGGACCTGCCCGAAGAACGGTGGACGATCGGGATCCTTCTCTCCGGGCGCGCGCAGGACCAGACCTGGCTCACCGCGCCGCGGGAGTGGGATCGCTGGGATGCGCAGGGCCTGCTCGCGGCGCTGGCACGCGGCCTCGGCGCCGGCGACTTCGGCGACTTCTCGGGACCGAGCGGCCCCGCGCCCGGGATGCATCCCGGCCGTTCAGGCACGCGGCTCCACGACGGTCGTCCGGCGATCATGATCGGCCAGCTCGACCCGCGCGTCGCCGCGCGCTGGGAGCTCCCGGCCGAGACGTACATCGGCGAGGTCGACCTCGCGTCGCTCCTCGCGGTGGTGCGGCCGCCCGTCGCGGTCATCCCGCCGCGCTACCCGGCGGCCCGTCGCGATGTCGCGTTCGTCGTGGACGAGACCGTGACGTACGGCGCCGTGCGCGACGCGGTGACCGCCGCCGCAAAGGACCTGCTCGAGTCCCTCACGCTGCTGGACGTGTACCGCGGCCCGCAGGTGGGCGGGGGCAAGAAGTCGTTCGCGTTGCGGCTCGTCTTCCGGTCGACCGACGCCACGCTCACCGAGGCCGACGTCGAGCGATCGCTCAAGCGGATCACCGGAAAGCTCCTGCACCAGCTGGGAGCGACGATCCGCTGACCGGGCGCCTGGTCAGGCCGCTCCGGCTCGGCCCGCGGCTGCCGCGGGCGTTCTACGACCGCCCGACGCTCGTCGTGGCGCGCTCGCTCCTGGGGAAGCTCCTCGTCTTCGATCACCCGGTCGGCCGGCGGGTCGTCCGGATCGTCGAGACCGAGGGCTATCTCGGCAGCGGCGATCCGGCGTCCCATGCCTATCGCGGGATCACTCCCCGGACCGCGGTGATGTTCGGACGGCCCGGTCACTCCTATGTTTATCTCGTGTACGGCATGTACCACTGCCTGAATATCGTGACCGAGCGCGACGGCGCCGCCGGCGCGGTCCTCCTTCGCGGCGCGGAGCCGCTCGCCGGCATCGATGCCGCGGACGACGGCGCGCTCGCCGGTCCGGGTCGCCTCGCCCGCGCGCTCGGCCTGTCGACCGCGCACACCGGCCTCGACCTCGGGCGCTCGGCGCTCCACGTCCACGACGCGCCGCCGGTCGCGCGGACGCGGATCCTGACCGGGCCGCGGATCGGGCTCTCCCACGGGGCGACGAAAGACGAGCCCTGGCGGTTCTGGATCGCCGGCTCGGCCGGGGTCTCCCGGGTCGGCTCCGGCCGATGATCGCCGAGAAGACGCTCGTCACCTTGGAATTCACCGCGGTCCGTGCGCTCCTGGCCGAGCGGACGAGCTTCACCCCGGGACGTGAGCAGGCCCAGGCCGCGGTCCCCGAAACGCGGCTGGCCGACGCGGAGCGGCTCCAGGACGAGACCGCGGCGGCCCGAGAGCTGCTCCGTGCCGCGCCCTCGGCCGGACTGCGCGGCGCGCACGATATCCGTGAAGCGGTCCGGCGCGCGGTCCTCGGCGGCGTGCTCGATCCCGGTCAGCTCCTCGCGATCGGTGACACCGTGCGCGCGGCCGGCGGGCTGTTCGCGGAGGTCCAGCCCTACCCGCCGCTCGCCGCGCGCGCCCGATTCGCGCGCCCGCCCGCGCCACTGGCCGCCGCGATCGAGCACGCGATCGGCGCGGCGGGAGAGGTGCTCGATCGGGCCGGCCCGGCCCTCGGGTCCGCGCGCGCGGAGCTGCGGGCCGCCCAGTCGCGGCTCCAGCAGCGGCTCGATGGCCTGCTGCGCTCGGGCGAGCTCACCCGCTACCTGCAGGACCCCATCGTCACCCAGCGCGGCGGGCGCTACGTCGTGCCGGTGAAGTCGGAGCACCGCTCCGCGGTGAAGGGCATCGTCCACGACCAGTCGGCGAGCGGCGCCACGGTGTTCATCGAGCCGCTCGAGATCCTCGAGGCGAACAACCGCGTGCGCGAGGCCGAGCTCGCCGAGCAGACCGAGGTCCAGCGCATCCTCGACGGCCTCTCGCGCGCGGTCGAGCGCGCGAGCGACGACCTGGCGGCGGTGACCACCGCCCTCGCCGCGCTGGACCTCATCCTCGCCCGCGCCGCGCTGGCCGACGCGTTCGGGGCGGAGCGTCCCCGCCTGAACGCCGACGGCATCGTCGACCTCATCGGCGCCCGCCACCCGCTCCTCATCGGCCGAGGCGACCCGGTCACGCCGATCGACGTCCGCCTCGGGACCGACTTCAAGGTCCTCGTGATCACCGGCCCGAACACCGGGGGGAAGACCGTCACGCTCAAGACCATCGGGCTCCTCGTCCTCATGGCCGCCGCGGGGATGCAGGTCCCGGCGGAGCGGGGGAGCGTGTTGCCGGTGGTGCCACGGATCTTCGCCGACATCGGTGACGAGCAATCGATCGCGCAGTCCCTTTCGACGTTCTCCTCCCACCTGCGCAACGTCGTGGCCACCCTCGCCGGTGCCGAGCAGGGCGATCTCGCGCTGCTCGACGAGGTCGGCGCGGGGACCGATCCGGACGAGGGCGCGGCCCTCGCGATGGCCGTCCTGGAGACGCTCCTCGCGCGCGGCGTGCTCGTGGCCGCATCGACCCACTACCCCGAACTCAAGGCCTTCGCGCTGAATACCCCGGGTGTCACGAACGCGAGCGTCGAGTTCGACCCGGAGACCCTCCGGCCGACCTACCGCGTCCACGTCGGGCTGCCCGGCGCGTCGAACGCGTTCGCGATCGCCGCGCGGCTCGGCCTCGGCCCGGACGTCCTCGCGATCGCCGAGCGGCATCTCGGCGATCTGCACCGCTCGCTCGAGCGGACCCTGCGCGAGGCCGAGCGTCAGCGCACCGCGCTCGCCGCCGCGCTCGAGGAGGCCCGCGTCGCCGGCGCGGATGCCGCCGCCGCGGCGACGGCGGTCGAGCGGGAGGCCGACACCGTCCGGCGGCAGGCCGCCGACACGCTTCGCCGCGCGCGGGTCGAGGCCGAGGAACTCATCCTTCAGGCCCGCCGGGCGCTGCGCGGTGCCGAGAGCGCCCAGGAACGGAACGCCCGCCGCGATCTCGTCGAAGAGGCCCGCGCCGCGATCGCCGACGTCGAGCGGGCCCGCGACGCCGCGGCACCTCCGACGCCGCCCCGCTCGCTTCGGCCGATCGCGCTCGGGGAGCCGGTGCTCATCGACGGCGTGAGCGATCCCGGGATCCTCCTGGCGATCGATGACAAGGGCATCGCCGAGGTCTCCGCCGGCGCGCTCCGCCTCCGCGTGCCCCACGAGAGCCTGCGCCCGGCGCCGGGCGCCGGTCCGGCGGCCCGGCCGGCGCGCGCGGTCGTCACCGCGAGCGCCGCGGCGGTGCCGCTCCAGCTGGATCTGCGCGGCGCGCGTGCCGAGGAGGCGCTCGAGGTCCTCGACCGCTATCTGAACGACGTCGCGCTCGCGGGGCACGACCAGGTCCGGATCGTCCACGGAAAGGGGACCGGCGCGCTGCGGACCGCGGTGCGCGAGGTCCTCGCCCGCCATCCCCTGGTCCGCGAGCACGCCCCCGCCGGCGCGACCGAGGGGGGCGACGGCGCGACGATCGTGCGCCTCTAGCCCAGACGCTCCATGACGATGCCGGCCACGGCGAGCGCGGCGTCGATCGCCGCCGGATCATCGGCCCCGATGTCGCAATCCCGCAGCTCCCGGCGGAGCGCCGGATGCGGATCGGCGAGCGCGGCGAGGTCCCACCAGCGGGCCTCGCTCCCGGCTTCGGCGGTGACCGATCCGGTCGCGCTGCCGCGGTACAGGAACAGCACCACGTCGAGTGCGCCCGGCGGCCCGTGCCGGACCTGGTAGCAGGCGACGAGCCGGGCAGCGGCAAGGATCAGACCGGTCTCCTCGTGCAGCTCGCGCGCCGCGGCGCCGACGATGCCTTCATCCCGCCGGGCCCCGCCGCCCGGGAGCAGCCACGCGCCGGCGAACGGTCCGCCGCGCTGCCGGACCAGCAGGATCCGGCCGCCGGGGTCCTGGAGCGCGACGAGCGCGCCGACCCGCGGCTGGTCGGACGTCACGGCGTACGGGTGGGAACGGGGCTCGGCGTCGGGCGCCCAGGGAGGGACGGGGTCGGGGGCAGCGTGATCGTCGCCGACGGGGTCGGCGAGGGCGTCGGGGTGAAGAACGGCGGGAGCGTGGCGCTCGGCCGCGGTGCGGTCGGCGACGGGGTCGTCGACGCCGAGGGGGATGGGCTCACGCTCGGGCAGGCGCCATCGAGGCGCAGATTCCAGGTGTAGCGGCCATAGGTATGCGCCCCGGCGATCGCTTCGCGGATCCAGCGGTCGCGATCGGGCTTCCAGGAGCCCGGGCCGATCTCCTTGATCTCCATTGCGACCTTCTGGCTCCCGTCGGCGGACGCGCAGCCGGCGCTGTACCAGTCATCGACCTTCCGCGGCTCGGTGCCCTTCACGAAGATCTCCCTCGAGGAGAACGGGGTGAGGCTGGATGGCAGGAGCCCCGAGCCGTACCCGCCGAATGCGCCGGGGGCCACGACGACGTTCGCTTCGACGATGTTCGGCGGACGCTGCCAATCGGTCACCGGGAAGCCGCTCAGAATCTCCTTCATGTACTCGCGCCACAGGATCCCCGGACCGAGCGCCGACGAGATCCCCTGCATCGCCTCGCCGTTGCTGTTGCCCATCCAGACGCCGGTGACGAGGGTGGGAGTGAAGCCCACCGCGTAGACGTCCTTCAGGTTGTCCGTGGTCCCGGTCTTCAGCCCGGCGGGACGGCCGATGTTCGTGAAGTTCCCGAAGATGATGTCACGGTCCGGCTGGGTGGTGTCCTTCAGGATGTCCACCATCACGTACGCGGTGTTCGCGTCCACCGCGCGCTTCTGCTCGAAATCCTTGTGCTCCCAGATCACCTTCCCGCGACTGTCCTCGACCTTGAGGATGAACGTCGGCGCCGTGCGCACGCCGAGGTTCGCGAGGGTCCCGTAGCTGCTCGCCATGTCCAGGAGCTTCACTTCCCTCGCGCCCAGGGTGAGCGACAGGCCGACCTTCGAGGGGTCGATCTCGGTCGTGATGCCCAGGTCGTGGGCGGTCTGGATGGTGTCCTCGATGCCGGAGTACTGCTGGAGGAATTTGATGGCCGGGATGTTGCGCGATTCCCGGATCGCCTGCCGCATCGTGACCGGACCGTGGTATTGCAGATCCGCGTTCTCCGGCCGGTAGTTGCCAAAGTCCGTCCGCGCGTCCACGACGACGGTCGCGGCGGTCGCGCCCTTCTTCAGGGCGGTGAGGTAGTTGAACATCTTGAACGATGACCCCGGCTGCCGCAGGCCGATCCCGGCGACATCGAACTGCCCCTGGACCTTCGGATCGGTGCGCGCGTTGTAGTCGACGGATCCGACGTAGGCGAGGACCTCGCCGGAGCGCGTGTCGAGGGAGGCGAGCGCGGCGTTCCACACGTTGCTCCCATGGAGCCGCTCGACGTTCTCCTTCACCTGGCGCTCGGCGACCTGCTGGATCCGCCAATCGAGCGAGGTCGTGACCCTGAACCCGCCGCGCGTGACCGCGCCCTCATCGCCGCCGAGGATGTCCGCAAGCTGGTTCCGGACCTGGAAGACGAAGTGCGGCGCCTTGATCGTCGCGACCCGCCCGCCGATCGTCTTGATCGGCTCGGCGTCCGCGGCGGCCTGCTGCTGCGGGGTGATCTTGCCGATGCTCTCCATCTGGTCCAACACGTATGAGCGCCGGGCATTCGCCCGTTCGGCGTTCTCCACCTTCGAGGGATCGAGGACCGACGGGGACTGTGGCAGCCCGGCCAGCAGCGCGGCCTGCGCCAGGGTGAGCTTCTTCAGGTCCGTGATCCCGAAGTAGGTGGCGGCCGCGGCCTTCACGCCGTAGGCGCCGTTGCCGTAATAGATCTGGTTGAAATAGAGCTCGAGGATCTGCTGCTTGGAATAGGTGCGGGTCACCTCGACCGCGAGGATCGCCTCCTTGATCTTCCGGGCGACGCTGTTCTCGCTTCCGATGAGGCGGAGCTTCACCAGCTGCTGCGTGATCGTCGACGCACCCCCCTGTCCGCTTCCGCGACGGGTGAGGTCCGAGAACAGCGCGCGGGCGATCCCGCCGAGATCGACGCCCGGATTGGAAAAGAAGGAATGGTCCTCGGCCGCGACGGTCGCGTCGATGAGGACCTCCGGCAGCTCACCGTACTTCACCAGATCGCGCCGCTCCTCCTCGAATTGGTAGAGCAGCTCGCGCCCGTCCCGGTCATAGATCTTCGTCGACTGCGGCAGGGGGGCCTTGCCGATCTCGTCGGCCGAGGGCAGATCCCGGGAGAAGTAGGCGAACGCCACGAGCCCGCCGACGACCGGCAGCGCGAGAACCGCGATGAGGAGCGCGATCAGGATCGGCGAGACGATGCCGAGGCGGCGCGGCAGCCGGCCCTGCGGGCCCTTGCCGCCCCGGTACGGTCCTCGGCGGAGTGCGTGATCACGCGTCGTCGAACGGGAGATGTCGCAATCCTAGACTCTGGGAATGCCCATCCGCCCGACCGAGCGCGAGCTCGACGAGTTCCTCACCCGCGCGGTGTCGGAGGTCTTCGTCCGCGAGGACCTCAAGCAGGCGCTTGCCGGCGGGGCGCGGCGCCTGCGGGTGAAGCAGGGCTTCGACCCGACGCGCCCGAACCTCCACCTCGGCCACGTCGTCTGCCTGCGCAAGCTGCGCACCTTCGCGTCGTGGGGCCACGAGATCGTGCTCATCATCGGCGACTACACGACCCAGATCGGCGATCCCACCGACAAGGACGAGACCCGACCGACGATGTCGCACGAGGAGGTCCTCGCGAACGCCCGGACCTACCTCGAGCAGTTCCATCGCATCGTGCCGCGGGAGGGCACGCGCATCGTCTACCAGACCGAGTGGTACGGCGGCTTCGGGCTGAAGGACGTCATCCACCTCGCCGCGCGCTTCAGCGCCCAGCAGCTGCTGGCCCGCGAGGAATTCCGCAAGCGCCTCGCGGCAAAGACGCCGATCCCGATCAAGGATCTCCTCTACCCGCTGCTGCAGGCCTACGACTCGGTCGCGATCGAGAGCGACGTCGAGGTCGGGGGGACCGACCAGCAGTTCAACGTGCTCGCCGGGCGCGAGCTGCAGGAAAAGGTCGGGCAACGGCCGCAGAACGTGTTCATCGTCGAGCTCCTCGAGGGCCTGGACGGCGAGAAGATGAGCAAGTCGAAGCCGGCGACCGGGATCTGGCTCACCGACCCGCCGAACGAGATGTTCGGCAAGCTCATGGCGATCAAGGACGAGCTCATGCCGCATTACTTCGAGTGGGCCACCGAGCTGCCGCTGGACGAGGTCCGCGGGATCCTCGCCGCGCTGGCGGACGGGACGTTCCATCCACGCGATGCGAAGCTGCGGCTTGCCCGGCAGATCGTCGCTGAGCTCCACACCCCGGCTGCGGCGGCGGACGCCGAAGCGGCATTCGTGCGGACGTTCCGCGAGGGCGCACGGCCGGCGGAGGTGCCCGAGCTCCGCGCGGTACACCCGGCGGCGACCGGGATCGTCGATGTCCTCACCCACCTTGCGGTCGTCAAGAGTCGCGGCGAGGCGCGGCGGCTCGTCGAGCAGGGCGGAGTCACCGTCGACGGGGCGCGGGCGACGCTGGCGACGATCGTGGACCTCGGGCGTGGCGAGACCGATCTCCAGATCGGGGCGCGGCGCTATTGGCGGGTGCTCTGGACGCCCCGGTAGCGCATCCGACCGTCGCGGTGGTGCCCTTTGGCGCCCCCGGCGCCGGCCCCACGGCCGGGGCGTGGGGCCGGCAGATCGCGCGGCGGCTGGTGGACCGTCTCGCCGGCGACCCCGGTCTCGAGCTGCGCCCGGTGTTCCTCGTCGCGCTGGCGGAAGGAGTGGCCGATTCCGGCCACCTCATCCTCGGGTCGATCCCGGACCCCGCCCTCGCCGCCGGCTACGGCGCGTCGCTCGGCACGACCCACGCGCTCACCGGCCGGCTCCGCGACGGTCGGCAGGGCCGCGGCATCGAGGCCACGCTCGTGGCGGTCGCGACAAGGCAGGTCGTCGGCGCCTTCGACCGCCCGCTCCCGCCGGGTGATCTCGCCGCCGCGGAGCCGGCGCTCGCGGCCTGGCTCACCGCGCTGCTCGGCGTCACTCCGGCCGTCGACGTCGTGACCCCGGTGGCCAACGAGAGCGGATACGCCGCGCTGCTGGAGGGTCTCGATGAGGAAGTGCAGGCAACCCTGCTGCGGGCGGGCGACCCCGGACGGGCGGACGCCGCGCTCGACCGCGCGGCGTCGCGCCATCTCGCCGCGCTCGCCGCGGATCCGGGCTGCCGACCGGCGGAGGAGCGGATCCTCGTGCTCGCCGCCGAGTCGGTCGAACGGGGGGATGAGGCCCGCTGGATCGGACCGCTCGCGTCGCTCACCGAGATCCTGCCGGAGTCATGGCGGGCGCAGTACCTCCTCGGTGAGCTGCGCCGCCAGCACGGCGACGCGGCCGGGGCGATCGTCGCCCTCGAGCACAGCGATGCGCTGCACCCGCTCCGGGACGCGGATGCGCTCCAGCTGGCCCTGCTGTACCGGGATCAGGCCGCGCCGCGGGTCGCCGCGGCGCGACTGCGCCGCATCCGCGCGGACAGCGCGGTCTACGCCGACGCCCAGGCCGCGCTCGGGATGATCGCCGCGGGCGAGGGCGACCTGAGCGGCGCGATCGCGGCGACGGAACGGGCGATCGGCGCCGGCGCGAGGGACGGCGCATTGTACGCACGTCTGGCGGAGTGGCACCTCGCGGCCGGCGATCCCGCCGCCGCGGAGGCGCTCTTCTCCCGGGCCGACCGGGCCACCCCGTCCTGGGAGCTTGCCCTCGCCCAGGCGCTGTCGCTTCACCGCGCGGGGGAGCTCGGCACGGCCACCGCCCGGTACCGCGACGCGCTCGCCGCCGGCGCCCCGACGGTGGCCCGCCTCGATCTCGCGCGGGCGCTCGCATCCGCCGGCGACCGCGCCGCGGCGATCGCCGAGCTGGAGACCATGCTGGGAGCCGAGGGACGCGGTGAGGCGGCGGCGCACGGCCGCCGGTTGCTCCTCGGACTGCGCTCGCCGGACCTCGAGCGCCGCCTCGAGGCGGCCGGCCGGATCGCCGTGTCCGGGGCGGACAGCGAGCTTGACACCGCGGCGAGCGAGCTCGCCGCGATCGGCGCCGCCGAGCCGGAGCTCTGGGAGGCCCATTTCGGAGCGGGCCTCGTCGCTCGGCGCGCCGGTGACCCCGGCGCCGCCGAGCGCTCCTTTCGCCGGGTCCTCGAGCTCTGGCCGGAGCAGCCGGACGCGCTCCACGAGCTTGGCGTCGCGCTCCTCATGGCCGACCGGACGAACGAGGCGGTGCGCGCGCTCGACACGGCCGCGGAGCTGCGCCCCGACGACGCCGGCTACCTCGCCGATGCCGGATTCGGGCAGCTGCGCGCCGGGAACCTCGACGCCGCGCGCCAGCGGCTCACGCGCGCGAGCCTCCTCGATGCCGCCGACCCGGTCACCCGTGCCTACCTCGAGGAGCTCGCGCGGATCGAATCCGCGGTGGGCCGACCGGGCTGATGGCGAAGCGGATCGTCGTGGTCGGTGGCGGCTTCGCCGGCCTGCACCTGGTGCGGCGGCTCGAGGGGCTGCTCCCCCCGGGCGAGATCGAGCTGACGCTCCTGGACCGGAACAATTACCACCTCTTCACACCGCTCCTGTATCAGGTGGCGACGGGCGAGCTCCCGCCGCACGCGGTCGCCTACCCGCTCCGGCTCCCCATCGCCCACGCCCGGCAGCGGTTCGTGCAGACCGAGGTCGAAGCGGTGGACCTGGAGCGCCACGCGGTCCGGACGGCCGACGGCGACTTCGGCTACGACCATCTCGTCCTCGTGCCCGGCTGCGTCACGAACGACTTCGGGATCCGGGGGGTCGCCGAGCACGCGCTGCAGATGAAGTCCCTCGAGGACGGCCTGGCGGTGCGAAAGCGCGTCCTCGGCGCGGTCGAGCGGGCGGCGAAGACGGACGACCGGGACCGCCGCCGCGAGCTCCTCACCTTCCTGATCATCGGCGGAGGCCCGGTGGGGGTCGAGCTCGCGACGTCCCTTCGTGACCTGCTCGACGATTCGCTCCGCCGGATGTATCCCGAGCTCGACCTGGGGACCAGCGCTTCGATCGTCCTCATCGACGCGGGGGAGCGGGTGATCGCGGCGATGGATCCGCGGCTCGGGCGCATCGCGACGCGGGCGCTCGCCGCACAGCGCATCCAGATCGTCCCGAAGACGTACGTCACCGAGGTCGGTCCGGGGATGGTCCGGACCAAGGACGGCCGCATCTTCCGGGGCGACACCGTGGTCTGGGCCGGCGGCGTGCGGACCCATCCGCTCGTGACCGCCCTTGATGGCGTCGCCCTGGCGGAGGACGGGCGGCTCAAGGTCGACGCGACCTTCCGGGCGGGCGGCCGTTCCGATGTGCTGTCCTTCGGTGACGCCGCGTTCTTCGAGCACGAGGGCCGGCCGCTCCCGCAGCTCGCGCAGGTGGCGGTCCTCCAGGCGCCGGCGGTGGCCCGGAATCTCGCGCGGCTCATCCGCGGCGAGCCCCTGATGCCGTACGCGTATCGGCGCAAGGGCGATCTCATCGCCCTTGGCCGCACCCACGCCGGCGCGGAGCTCGCCCGCTATGGCCACGTCGTGCTCGGCGGGCTGCCGGCCTGGACGGTCTGGCGCGCGAACTACCTCATGCAGCTCCTCGGCGTGCGCAACCGGTCCACGCTCCTGCTCGAATGGATGCTCTCGTACTTCGTCACCCGGATGGTCGCCGACACGCCGTAGCCCGAAGCCGCCTAGCGCGCCGTGGCCGGGTCCCCGGCAGCGTCGTGCGCGGCGACGACCTTCTCGGCGATGTGCGACGGGCACTCCTCGTAGCCGAGCAGGCGCGAGGTGAACACCCCGCGGCCGCCGGTCATCGACCGTAGCTCGGTCGCGTAGCGGAACGTCTCCGCCAACGGGACGTGCGCGGTGATCCGCTGGTGGCCGGCGTCGGCGCTCTCCATCCCGAGGACGCGGCCGCGGCGGCTGTTGAGATCGGAGAGCACGTCACCCATCTGGTCCTCGGGCACGAGGATCCCGAGCTCCACGATCGGCTCGAGGAGATACGGCTGCGCCTCCTTCACGCACTGCTGGAGCGCGAGCGACCCGGCGATCTTGAACGACATCTCGCTCGAATCGACCGCGTGGTAGGAGCCGTCGTAGAGCGTCACCTTCAGGTCCGAGAGCGGGTACCCGGCGATCACGCCCTTTTCGGCCTGCTCGCGGACACCCTTCTCGACCGCGGGGAAGAAATTCTTCGGTACCGAACCGCCGACGACGCGGGTCGCGAAGACCACACCGCTGCCCGGCTCGAGCGGCGCGATCTCCAACCAGACGTCGCCGAACTGCCCATGCCCCCCGGTCTGCCGCTTGTAGCGCCCTTGCGCCTGCGCCGATCCCCGGATCGACTCGCGATAGGGGACCCGCGGAGTGCGCGTTTCGACCTGGACGCCGAACTTGTCGCGGAGATGGTGGACCGCCACCTCGATCGCGGACTCGCCGATCGCTGACAGGATCGTCTCGTGCGTGGCGTCATCGCGACGAACGTGCAGCGTGGGATCCTCGTCGATGAGCTTGTGGAGCGCCGCGCCGAGCTTGTCCAGGTCGGCCTTGCTCGACGGCTCGATCGCGACGCCGAACGACGGATCGGGGAAGGCGATCGGGGCGAGGACGATCGGCGCGTCCTTGTCGCAGAGCGTCGAGTTCGTGTTGGAGGCCGCAAGCTTGGGCACCGCGCAGATGTCGCCCGCGCCGATCGCGTCGACCAGCTCCTGCTCCTTGCCTCGCAGCACCATGATCTGACCGACGCGCTCGGTCTCCTGTTTCGTCGCGTCGTAGACCGCGCTGTTGTGGCGGAGGGTGCCGGAGTACACCCGGACGTAGCTCAGCTTCCCGACGAACGGGTCGGCGAGCGTCTTGAACACGAACGCCGCGAGCTTCTCGCCCCCGACCGGCCGGCGGACGATCTCCTGGCCCGCCGGATCGCTGCCGCGCACCACGCCGGCCTCCGCGGGCGAGGGGAGCATCTCGACGATCGTGGACAGGAGCGCTCCGAAGCCGACCTTCTTCGACGACGACGTCGCGACCACCGGAAGCACGCTACCCTCGCGGACCGCGGCATGCAGGGCATCGCGCAGCTCCTCGTAGGAGAGCTCCGCGCCCTCGAGGTAGCGACTCAGCAGATCGTCCTTCGTCTCGACGATCGCCTCGACGAGCAGCCGACGGTACTCCCCGACGCGCTCCCGCTCGCCATCGGGGATATCGGGCCCGACGGCTTCCTTCGGGCCCCGCCGCACCGTCCCCTGCAGCAGGTCGATGGTCGCGCTGGTGTCCTGATGGGCCCCGATCGGGACGTGGAGCGGGACGACCCGGATGCCGTAGGACGCGCGGAGCTGCGTGAGCACGGCGTCGAAGTCGGCGTTCTCGCGGTCCAGCCGCGAGACGACGACGATCCGCGGCATCTTCGCCCGATCGAGCTCCGCCCAGACCGTCTGGGTGCCCACCTGCACCCCGGCCGACGCGTCGGCGACGACGATCGCCGCGTCGACGACGCGGAGGGCGGCCCGCTGGTCGCCGGCGAAGTCCGCGAAGCCGGGAGTGTCCAGGAGGTTGATCTTCGCGCCTTCGTCGGTGAATGCGGCGAGCGCCATGTTGATGGTGATGTGCCGCTTCTGCTCCTCGGGGTCGGTGTCCAGGATGCTGGTCCCGTCGTCGACCCTCCCCAGCCGGCTGGTGACGCCGACCTGATGGAGGAGCGTCTCGACGAGGGTCGTCTTTCCCGATCCGCCGTGACCGACGACCGCCACGTTCCGGATCCGGTCGCTCTGGGCTGGTCCGTTCGAAGCCATCTCACACTCCCCTGCGATTCGGCCGTCGGCATAGTATTCGTCGCGATGTCCGGTCACTCCAAATGGAGCCAGATCAAGCGCCAGAAAGGCGCAGCCGACGTGAAGCGGGGCGCCCTGTTCACCAAGATGACCCGCGAGATCATGCTGTCCGCGCGCGAGGGCGGCGGCGACCCGGACGGGAACTTCCGCCTGCGCCTGGCGATTGACCGGGCCCGCGCGGTGAACGTCCCGCTCGCGAACATCCAACGCGCGATCGACCGGGCCACCGGTCTGGGCGATGGCCCCCCGCTCGAGAGCATCGTGTACGAAGGCTACGGTCCGGGCGGGGTCTCGATCATGGTGGAGGCGGCCACCGATAACCGGAACCGCACCGCATCGGAGGTCCGGGCGGCGTTCACCAAGCACAACGGGAAGCTCGGCGAGTCGGGGTCGGTGCAATGGCTGTTCGAGCAGAAGGGCGTCATCGAGATCTCCACCGAGGAGGCCGGCCGGGATGCCGACGAGATCTCGCTCCTCGCCATCGACGCCGGCGCCGAGGACGTGGAGGTCAACGACGGCTCGGTCACCGTGTACACCGCCCCCTCCGCCTTCGAGCGGGTGCGCCAGGCGCTTGACGCGGCGAAGCTCCCGGTGAGCGACGCCGAGATCTCGATGCGGCCGTCGAACACCGTGCGCCTCCAGGGCGACGGCGCCCGCAAGGTGCTCCGGCTGGTCGAGGCGCTCGAGGATCTGGACGACGTCCAGCAGGTGCACGCGAACTTCGATGTCCCCGAGGACGTCCTCGAAACCGCGTAGCGCGCCGCGCGAGCGGGTCGTCCTCGGCATCGATCCCGGCACGACCGGAATGGGGTACGCGGTCGTCGACGTCGGCCCCGACCCGGCGACGGTCCGCGCCTGCGGCCAGGTCAACACCCCGGCCGGCGTCACCGCGGCGGAGCGCCTCCTGGCGATCGCGAACGCGCTCGACGCGCTCATCTCGCTGCACCGGCCCGGCGCGATCGCGATCGAGCGGCTCTACTTCAACAAGAACGTCCGCACCGCGATGGCCGTGGCCGAGGCGCGCGGCGTCGCGCTCCTCTGCGCCGCGCGGGCCGGCCTGACCGTCGCGGAGTACACCCCGCAGGAGGTGAAGCTCTCGGTCACCGGGTCCGGGGCCGCCGACAAGAAGCAGGTCCAGCGGATGCTGGCACTCGTCCTCACGCTCGCCGAGCCGCTGGCCCAGGACAACATCGCCGACGCCGTCGCCATCGCGCTCACCCATGCGCAGCGCGCCCGGTTCGCCGCGGTCGTCGCCGGTGCGACACGATGATCGCATCGGTGCGCGGCCGGATCGTGGCGCGGGCGGTCGACCACGTCGTGGTGGAGACCGGCGGGATCGGCTACCGCATCTACGTCCCGCGGCATCCGGAGGATGGCGACGTGCTCCTGTACACCCACCAGGTGGTGCGGGAGGACGCCCACCTCCTCTTCGGCTTCGAGACCAGCGAGGAGCTCGCCCTGTTCGAGCTCCTCATCGGCGTCTCGGGTGTCGGCCCGAAGGCCGCGCTCGCCCTCCTGGGGATGTCCCGGGCGGCGCAGCTCGCCGGCGCGATCGCCGCCGGGGACGCCGCGACCCTGGCGAAGGCTCCCGGCGTGGGCAAGAAGACCGCCGAGCGGCTCATCGTGGACCTCCGCTCCAAGGTCGGCGCCCTGGCACTCGGCGGCCCGGCGACCCCGGTCGCCTCCACCGGCCCCGGAGCGGATGAGGCCCAGGCCGCGCTCCGGGCGCTCGGCTACACGCCGGCAGAGGCCGCGGCGGCCCTCGCCGAGGTGCCCGCCGCCGGGACCGCCTCGACCGAGGAGCGCCTGGCGGCCGCACTTCGATCGCGGAATCCGCGGTAGGCGGACGACCGGGGTCGGGAACCTGGCCGGACGTTCGCTTTCCGCTCAGTGGTATAGTTGGTCCTGGCGCGCGGAGTTATGCCTGCGCGCCGCTCGAGCCGAGAAGGTGGGGCTGACCCACCTTTTTTGTCGCCGAAAATCGAACAGAAAGAACAGAAAATAGGGGAGCGCGCCATGAACCGCGAGCTGGTCACCGGCCTGGCGCAGCTCTCCGCCGAGAAGGGCCTCCCGAAGGAGGTCGTGAGCGACATCATCGCCCGGGCGATCAAGCGCGCCTACGGGGCCGAAGAGAACATCGACGTGAAGGTCGACATCCAGACCGGCGCATTCAAGGTGTTCCTGCTGAAGACCGTCGTCGACAAGGTCGAGGATCCGAAGCTCCAGATCCAGATCGACGCCGCCCGCCGGATGAAGCCCGACGTCGCGATCGGCGACACCGTGCCGCTCGAGGAGTCCGCCGCGGCGCTCGGCCGGATCGGCGCGCAGACCGCCAAGCAGGTCATCCAGCAGTCCCTGCGGGAGGCCGAGCGCGAGCAGGTCTTTGCCGAGTATGCCGACCGCGAGGGCGACATCATCAACGGGCAGATCGATCACTTCGAGGCGGGCTCGGCGATCATCGAGCTCGGCAAGGCGAAGGCGATCCTCCCGCGGACCGAGCAGGCGCCGCACGAGCGGTATTTCGTCGGTCAGCATCGAAAGGTGCTGGTCCTCGAGGTGCGTCGCTCGATCCACGGGCCGCAGATCATCGTCAGCCGCGCGCACCGCGGGCTGGTGAAGCGCCTCTTCGAGCTCGAGGTACCGGAGATCTATCACGGCCAGGTCGAGATCACCGGCATCGCGCGTGAGGCCGGCTCGCGGACGAAGATCGCGGTCCGCTCGCGGCAGGCCGGGCTCGACCCGGTGGGCGCGTGCGTCGGTCAGCGCGGCCTCCGGGTCCAGGCGATCAGCAACGAGCTGGGCGGCGAGCGGGTCGAGGTCATCCAGTACGACGACAAGCCCGAGGCGTTCGTGAAGAACGCGCTCTCGCCGTCGCCCGTGATCCGTGTCGACATCGTCGCCGAGGACAAGACCGCGTACGTCGTGGTCCAGGACCGGTACCTGTCGCTGGCCATCGGCAAGGAGGGCCAGAACGCCCGCCTCGCGGCGAAGCTGACCGGCTGGCGGATCGACATCCGAAGCGAGTCGGAGGTCCGCGCCGAGACCGAGCCGGAGCCGGAGCCGGAGCTCGAGACCCCGGTCGCCGCGCTCGCGGAGACGCCGGAAGACCCTGAGGTTATCCGTGACGATCTGGTCGCCGAGGTCGAGGCCGAGTCGCTCGCCGCCGACGAGAACGAGCTCGAGGACGAGGATCGGGCGCTGCTCGGCGGCAAGAAGAAGAAGGATCGCCGCTAAGACGGCTGAGCGGGAGGCGCGCCGGACCTCTCCCCAGCGGACCTGCGTGGCCTGCCGGCGGACGAAAGCGAAACGCGAGCTCGTGCGGGTCGTCAGGGCCCCTGACGGCACGCTCTCGGTGGATCTGCGGGGCAAGTCACCGGGACGCGGCGCGTATCTCTGCCCCGACGAGGCGTGCCTCGCCCGCGGGATCGCCGCGGGGAGCCTGGTCAGGGCCCTTGAGGTGACCATCGGCGAGGCGCGAGCCACGGAGCTGCGGACGGCCCTCGCCGCCGCGGCCGAGGCGAGAACAGGCGAGGGCGGGCTTCGTCCGACCGAAGCCGCAGGGCCCCCGCGAGCGGAGCAGGCGAAGCCGGCGAACCGAGCAGGGTCGGAAAGAAGGAGCCCGTAAGATGCCAAAGGCCAGACCGCGGAGATTCCCCCCACAGCGCGGCCCCCGTCCGCGCCGCCGTCCCGGCCGCGGTTCCCCCCCGCCGGCCGCGGCTCCGGAAGCCGTCGCCGCGGTCGCGACCCTGCCGTCGGGTGCCGCGCCGGTCGTGCTCCCCAAGACCACCCAGGTCGGGGAGCTGGCGAAGCTCCTCGACCTCTCGGTCGTCGATGTCATCCGCGCCCTGGTGAACATGGGGGTCATGGCGACCATCAACCAGACGGTCGATTTCGAGACCGCCTCGCTCGTCGCGGGGGAGCTCGGCATTGAAGCCGTCCAGGAGGAGGAGGTCGTCGCACCGATCGAGGAGGACGACGCGCTGCCGGTGGGGAAGGAGATCCTCTGGACCGACGATGACGCCTCCAAGCTCATCGCCCGTCCGCCGGTCGTGACCATCCTCGGTCACGTCGACCACGGGAAGACCAGCCTCCTGGACGCCATCCGCGAGACGAACGTCACCGCGCGCGAGGCCGGTGGCATCACCCAGCACATCGGCGCCTACCAGATCGAGCGCCACGGACGGAAGGTCACGTTCCTGGACACGCCGGGGCACGAGGCGTTCACCGCCATGCGCGCGCGCGGCGCGCAGGTCACCGACGTCGCGATCCTCGTGGTCGCCGCGGATGACGGCGTGCAGCCGCAGACGATCGAGGCGATCTCGCATGTGAAGGCGGCCGGCGTGCCGATCGTCGTCGCGCTGAACAAGATCGACAAGGCCGACGCGAACCCCGACAACGTGAAGGGACAGCTCGCCGAGCACGGCGTGACGATCGAGGAGTACGGCGGCGAAACGCCGCTGGTGCCGGTCTCGGCCCGCACGAAGCAGGGCCTCCAGGATCTGGTCGATGTCGTGCTGCTCGTCGCCGATGTGGCCGACCTCCGGGCCGATCCCAGCCGGCCGGCGATCGGCCGCGTCATCGAAGCCCACCTCGACAAGGGACGCGGCGCGGTCGCGACCGTGCTCGTCCAGACCGGGACGCTCGAGCGCGGCGACCTCATCGTCGCCGGCACGACGTTCGGCAAGGTCCGCGCGATGACCGACGATCTTGGGAAGAACGTGGGTCGCGCCGAGCCGTCGCGCCCGGTGCAGATCCTCGGCCTCCCCGATGTCCCGGAGGCCGGAGACGTCCTCCGCGCGGTCCCGTCCGAGAAGGCCGCCCGCGCGCTCGTGGCCTACAACGTCCAGGAGCGCGCCGCGGCCGCCGGCTCCGACCGCCCGGCCACGCTCGACGAGATGTTCGCGCAGGTGAAGGAGGGCCGGGTCAAGGGCCTCAAGCTCATCCTCAAGGCCGACGTCCAGGGATCGCTCGAGGCGATCAAGGGCGCGCTCACGAAGGTCCCGCAGGACGAGGTCGGGCTGCAGGTGATCCACGACGCGGTCGGCGACATCACCGAATCCGACGTCACCCTCGCCGCGGCCTCCGGTGCGGTCGTGATCGGCTTCAACAACAAGATCGATCCCGCGGCCAAGCGCGCCGCCGACCAGACGAAGGTCGACATCCGCCAGTACAAGGTGATCTATGAGCTCCTGGACGAGGTCGAGCGCTCACTCACCGGGATGCTCGAGCCGGTCATGGTCGAGACGGTCCTCGGCCATGCCGAGGTGCGCCAGATCTTCACCGCGAACAAGACCGTCATCGCCGGCTCCCTGGTGCTCGACGGCGTCATGCGACGGGCGGCCCAGGCCAGACTGCAGCGGGGCGGCGTCGCGATCTACGACGGTCACATCGGCACGCTCCGGCGGGTCAAGGATGACGCTCGTGAGGTCAACGCCGGCCTCGAGTGCGGGATCGTCCTCGACGGCCACAACGACGTCGCGGTGGGCGACATCATCGAGGCCTATGTCGTCCAGGCGAAGCCGCGCTGACCGGTCGCTAGCGGGTGGCCTACAAGCGGTCTGATCGGGTGAACGCGCTCCTCCAGCGGGAGCTCGCCACGCTCATCAGCGAGGAGCTCCGCGATCCCCGGATCGTGTTCGCCACGGTGACGAGCGTCGAGACGACGGGGGACCTCCGCCTCGCGCGGATCTTCGTCAGCGTCCTCGGCGACGACGCCGCGGCGCAGGAGACGATGCGCGCGCTCGATGAGGCGAAGCCGTACATCCGCCACGAGATCGGTTCGCGCACCGATCTGCGGTTCGTCCCGGACATCGAGTTCGTTTCCGATCGCTCCGCGGCGCGGGCGGCGCGCATCTCCACGCTGCTCCGGCGCGGGGCCCTGCCGGCTCCCGAGGTTGCCCAGGATGACGCGCGCCTGGACGAACGGGACCGGCGCGCCGATGGATGAGGTCCTCGCCGCCCTCCGGGCGGCCGCGCGGATCGGGATCGTGTCGCACCGCGACCCCGATCCGGACACGATCGGCGCCGGGATCGCCCTTGGCCTGGCGCTCGAACAGCTCGGGAAGCAGGTGAGCTGGCATTGCGCCGATCCGGTGCCGGATCAGATCCGGTTCCTCGCGACCGGCGACCGCTACGTCCGGACGCCTCCCGGCGAGGACCTCGATCTGGTGGTGACCGTCGACTTCGGTGACGCCGCGCGTGCGAAGTTCACGCTCCCGTCGCGCCCGCCGCTCGCGAACATCGACCACCACGCCAGCAATCCCGGATTCGGCACCGCGAACCTGGTGGACGTCACGAGCGCCGCGACGGCGGAGCTGGTCTCGCGGGTCATCGACGCCCTCGGCGTGTTCTGGACCAGCGAGATGGCCACCGCCGCGCTCGTGGGGATCATGACCGACACCGGATCGTTCCAGTTCCCGAATRCCGACCGCCGCGCGCTCGAGCGGGCGGCGATGCTCCGTGACGCCGGCGCCGACCTCCAGGCGATCACCGACAACGTCTTCCGCAACAAGCGCTTCGAAGCGCTCAAGCTCTGGGGCTTCGCCCTCTCCCGCCTGGTGCGCGAGGACGGGGGCGAGCTGGTGTGGAGCTGGATCGAGCAGGGTGACCTGCTGACCGCGGAAGCCGGCGATGAGGACCGCTCCGGTCTCATCGAGCAGATCGCCCGCAGCAAGGGCATGCGCGTCGCGCTGCTGTTCAGCGACGAGCACGGCGGCGTGAAGGTCTCCTGCCGTACGTCGGCCGCGGCGCCGTCGGTGGATGCGTCGGCGCTCATGGGACGGTTCGGTGGCGGCGGGCATGTCCGGGCCGCAGGCGCGCAGGTGCCCGGCGATCCGCGGAGCGTCCGCACGCGCGTGCTCGAGGCCGCACGCGCCTCGCTCGCGGCCGCCCGCCGACCGGCATGATCCGGGCACCGGGCGGGGTGCTGCCGATCGACAAGCCGCTCGGCTGGACCTCGCACGACGTCGTGGCGGTCGTCCGCTCGGTCCTCGGCATCCGGAAGGTCGGGCATGGCGGCACGCTCGATCCGCTCGCGACGGGCCTGCTGCCGGTGCTCATCGGTCCGGCCACGAAGTTCGCCGACCGGCTCCACACCGCGCCCAAGGTCTACGCCGCACGGCTCCGATTCGGCCATGAGACCACGACCGACGATCGCGAGGGCGCGCCGACGCGCGCGGCGGCGTCGCCCGATCTCGACGCGGCCGCGCTCGATGCCGCCCTGGCGCCCTTCCGCGGCGCGATCGCGCAGGTCCCTCCGGACTACGCCGCGGTGAAGGTCGCCGGCCGCGCGGCCTACGCCCGCGCGCGGGCCGGCGAGACGCTGACGCTCACCCCGCGGCAGATCGCCATCCACCGGCTCGCCGTCGCCCGGTGGGACGGGAACGACCTCGAGCTGCTCATCGCCTGCTCCACCGGCACGTACGTGCGATCGCTCGCGCGCGACATCGGACGCGCGCTCGGATCGGCCGCCCACCTGGCGGCGCTGCGGCGTCTCGCGGTCGGCTCGCTCGAGGCGCGGGAGGCGATCGGGATCGAGACCCTCCGCGCCGCGGGGCCCGCGGCGGCGCTCGATCGGATCGTGCCGGCGGACGATCGGATCCTGACGCTGGCCGCGGGGTACGGTGACCGGGACCCGGCCGATCTGCTCGGCGACCGGTGGTCCGCCTGATGCTCGTACGGGGGGCCGAGCGCGCCCTGCTCTGGCTGCTCCACGCCTGGCGCGAGCTGTCCCTCGACGCCAAGGTCGTCGGCGGGATGGCGGTCGGGAACTGGGTGCTCCTGTTCGCGAATCACACCACCGTGGCCGCGACGCGGGACGAGACGCTCTGGCGCCTGTTCCCCGCACCGGCGGGGGCGCTGTTCCTCGTCGCCTGCGGGATCCTGGGGTTCGGTTACCCGCTCCGCGATCGTCATGACGGACCGCGGTTCACCGCGCGCGATCGGATCGTGCATCTCGCGGCGATCCTCGCGCTCTTCGTGATCATCCCGACCATCGCGTCGATCCTCCTGCGCGAGACCGGGAAGCCGTACACCTACATCCATGACGGGGCGATCATGATCGAGGAGGCCGGGCGAAAGCTCCTCCACGGCCAGAACCCGTACGTCGCGGACTACCTCGACACCCCGCTCTTCTACTGGCCGATGGTGAACAACCCCGCGCTCTACCACCTCACGTACTTCCCGTCGCTGTTCCTGGTGACGACGCCGTTCGTCTGGCTCTTCGACCGGCTGGGGATCTTCTGGGACCAGCGGTATCTCTACCTTCCGGCGTTCATGGCCACCTGCGCCGTCGCGCCGCTCCTCGTCCGGGGCACCGCGCGGCGCCTGGCGCTCGTGGCGCTCGTCGGCCTGAACCCACAGCTCTTCCCGTTCGTCGTCGAGGGGCGCAACGACTTCTTCGTCCTGCTCTTCCTCTTCGGCGGGATCGTGCTGCTCCAGCGCGAGCGCCGGACGCTCGCCTGCCTGGCGATCGCCGCGGCCGCGGCGGCGAAGCTGCACGCGCTGTTCTTCCTTCCGTTCGTCGTCGTGTATCTCCTCGCGACACGGCGACCGCGCACCGCCGGCGAGGCGCTCCGGGCGCTGCAGCCGCTCATCCCGGCGGCGCTGCTCCTTGCGGTGACGTTCGTGCCGTTCCTGCTGAACGATTGGAACGCCTTCTACGACGACGTCGTCCGCTACAATGCCGGCGGCGCGGCCTGGACCTATCCGATCTCCGGCGTGGGGTTCTCGGCGCTCCTCCTGGCGCTCGGGATCATCGAGTACCGGCAGGCCGACTTCCCGTTCGCGGCGATCGAGATCGCCGTCGCCGCTCCGATCGCCACCTGGGCGCTCCTCCGGCTGTGGCGGGCTCCGACGATCGCCCTGCTCCTGTGGGGCTACGCCCTCTCGCTCCTGGCGTTCCTCTTCTTCGGTCGCTACTTCCAGGGGAACTACCTGGGCTACATCCTCGCGATCGCGACGCCGATCCCGTTCCTCCGCGCGCCCGAGGTCGCTCCGGCCACCCGGACGCGCCGGGGCCTCCGCGCGCGACCGGCGGCGGGGGCGCACCGGTGACCGTCGTCCATGACCTCAGCGGCTGGCCGCGCGGGCCGATTCACCTGGCACTCGGCGTGTTCGATGGCGTGCATCTGGGTCATCAGGCCCTTGTGCGGCGGCTCGTCGGCGGCGCGCAGGCCGCGGGCGCCACCGCCCTTGCCGGCACGTTCGACCCGCTCCCCGGGCGGGTCCTGGCCCAGGATCCGCCGCAGTCGACGCTCGCCGACGCACCCGAGCGGGCCGAGCTCCTGCTCCAGGCGGGGGCCGAYGGCGTGGTCATCTTCACCTTCGACAAGGCGTTCTCCGAGCAATCGGCCGAGACCTTCATCAGGCGGGTCACCGAAGCGGGCGACGTCCAGCGCATCGTCGTCGGACCGGATTTCCAATTCGGCCACGGCCGCGAGGGCGCGGTCGGCACGCTCGGCACCCTGGGCGCGCAGCTCGGCTTCGCGGTCACGGCGGTCGACCCGATCGCGATCGGCGGCGGCGTCGTCAGCTCGACCCGGATCCGCGCGGCCCTCCGGGCGGGTGACCTCGCGACCGCGGAGGCGCTCCTTGGCCGCCCGTATTCGATCCGGGGCACCGTCGTTCATGGGGAGGAGCGCGGGCGGACCCTCGGTTTCCCCACGATCAACGTCGCACCGCCCCAGGAGAAGCTCCTGCCGCTGGATGGCGTCTACGCGACCTGGGTCACCGTCGATGGACGGCGGTACCGCGGGGCCACGAGCCTGGGGGTCCGGCCGACCTTCGGCGGCGGGCCGCGGAAGCTCGAGGCCTTCCTTCTGGACTTCAGCGGCGACATCTATGGCCACGAGGCGACCGTCACGTTCGTCGCGCGGCTGCGCGACGAGGAGAAGTACGACAGCGCCGAGGCGCTCTCCCGCCAGATCGCCCTGGATGTGGAGCGGACGCGGCTCGCGCTCCGCTGACCGGGCGGCCCCGGGCCGGCGGGACCGACGCGCGCCCGGTCGGCGGGATCGCTACTTCTTCACGTTCGCGGCGAACGAATTGTCAAAGAGCGCCTTGCTGTCGACGGTGTCGGTGGGCTTCACGTTCCCGCAGAGCTTGCTGTTCGCCTTGCAGTCCTCGACGTTCACCGTGAGGACGTTGTCGACGCCCTTCTGATCGATGATCCCATCCGCGGAGAGATACCCCTTCGCGGCCTCCAGGGTCTTGATGTACAGCGCGATATCCTTGCCGGTGACGCTCTCCGGGAGCTTGGCGGCGACCTCCTTCGGCGGTGTCACAGCGAGGTAGCGGTTCGCCCGAACGAGCGCATTCACGACACGCTGGACGACGTCGGGATTCTTCTGGATGAAGTCCTGGGTCGTGACCGCCCCGGTGAACTGGTAGTCGCCACCGAGCAGCTCCTTGGTGTCCTTGTCGGACCGGTAGTCCTTGAGCACGAATCCCTTCCCCGCGCCGACGAACGCGGTGACGAACGGGTCGGAGTTCATGCAGGCGACCGCGCCGCCGGAATCGAGCGTGGCCGCCATCGTGCCCGAGCCGCAGGCGACGAACGTGTAGTCGCCTTCCTTCAGGCCGGCCTTGAGGAGCGCGTACGCGAGCAGCAGATGCGTGCCCGAGCCTTCGCCGGTCGCGCCGACCTTCTGCCCCTTCAGATCGGCGATCGTCTTGATCTTGTCCTTCTGGCTGTTCGCCACGACCAGGGCCACGCCGGGATCCTTCGCGAACGACACGACCATCTTTGTCGGCTTGCCCTGCAGCTGCGCCTTGATCGAGTGGTCCAGCGAGTTCCCGGTGAAATCGACCGAGCCCGACAAGAGCGCGGTGGCCGCCGCGGTGCCCGCGCTCGCGTAGGTCAGCTGCACATCGAGATTCTCGTCTTCGAAGTAGCCGAGGGCCTTCGCGAGATCCCAGGAAAGGTAGAGCAGCGACGCGGCCGAGCCGACCTGCACCTTCACCGTGACGCGGGGAGGCCTTGTCGCCGTGGCCGGCGTGGGCGCAGCCGCCGTGGCGGCGGCCGCGGCCGGTGGCGAGGCCCGCCCGCTCGGACCCGGGGACCCACCGCAGGCGGCCCCCAGCACAACGGTCGCCAGGAGGATCGCGAGGGCACGGCGTTTCATGATGGGACCTGCTTTCTTCGTATCGATCATCGTTCGCGGCGTGGCTTCCACCTCGACAGTCGGGCCTCGGCGACCTGCAGCAGGGCGTCCAGGCTGAGCGCCAAGGCCGCGATGACGACGATACCCCCGAACACCCCGGTCGAGTCGAAGAACGCCTCGGCATTCGCGATCCGGCGACCGAGACCCTCCGCCGATCCGATGTATTCGGCCACCACGGCCCCGGCGAACGCGAACCCGGCGCTCGTCCGGAGACTGGCGACGATCGCCGACAGCGCGGCGGGCATGAGCACCTGTCTGGTGACATCGCGGCGGCGCGCACCCAGCACCCGGACGTTGTCGACGAGCGTTTGATCGACATCTCTGATCGCCGTGAACGTGGCGAAGAAGACGATGAAGAACACCAGCGTGACGGCGAGGGCGACCTTGCTTCCGAGCTCGATGCCGAACGCGAGGATGAACACCGGGGCGAGCACCAGACGTGGGATGGCGTTGAACATCGAGAGGAGCGGATCGAACGCCTGTCCCAGCAGCCGGTTCCGGGCGAAGGCGTAGCCGATCATGAGCCCGAGCACGGTCCCGATGCCGAACCCGAGGATCGTCTCGAGGATGGTCACCTCGGCATCCCGGAAGAAGGTGGGATCGGCAAGCCAGTCCCCGATCCGGGGAACGATGAGCGAGGGGCGCGAGTAGAAGAACTTGTCCAGCACCCCGGCCTGACCGAGCCCCTCCCACGCCGCGATGAACCCGACGATGACGGTCATCTGCAGGACGCGGACGACCGCGGGACGCTGCGTGAACGGGACCGTCGCGGGAGCGCTCACAGTCCCGCCAGGGTCCGCTCGTACGAGTGGGTGACCTCGTCCCGAAGATCGTTCCAGGCGGCGGCATAGAGCGGCCCGAACTCCGGATGGAACCTGACCTCGGCGACGTCCCGGGGGCGGCGGAGGGGGACCGGGTAGCGGGCTTTGATCCGACCGGGGCCGGCCGTCATCACGACGATCTCGTCCGACAACGCGATCGCCTCCTCGAGATCGTGGGTGATGAAGAGCACGGTCTTGCCGGCGGCGCCCCAGAGGTCGAGCAGCTCGTTCTCCATGCGGTTCCGGGTCTGGACGTCGAGCGCGCTGAACGGCTCGTCCATGAGCAGCACCGCCGGATCGGCAACGAGCACCTGCGCCAGCTGGGCGCGTTTCCGCATGCCACCGGACAGCTCATGCGGGTAGCTGTCCCCGAAGCGAGCGAGGCCGACCCGGGCGATCCAATCCGTCACCCGTGCCTTCGCGGCGGCGCCGCGCTGCCCGCGGAAGTCGAGCGGGAGGGCGACGTTCTCGCGCACCGTCCGCCAGGGAAGGAGCGCGTCACGCTGGAAGATGAAGCCGACGTCGGTCCGCACCCCAACGACCGGCGTCCCGTTGAGCGTTACCGTCCCGCTCGACGCGCCGAGCAGCCCCGAGACGAGCGACAGGAGCGTGGATTTCCCGCAGCCGGACGGCCCGACCACGGACACGAACCGGCCGGTCTCGATGTCGAGATCGATGTCCAGGATCGCGGTGAACGGCGTCTTCCCGGTCGGCCGGTACACCTTGGACACGCCGCGCAGCTCGATCGCCGCGGTCATGCGACCCGCGCCGCCGCCGCGCGCTCGGCCTTCTTCACCCGCCCGGCGGAAGGCCGTCCGACGAGCTCCTCGGCGACGTCGGCGGCGGCGAAGATCGCGGCGCGATCGATCCCGGTCGCGATCCCGGCCTCCTCCAGCAGGTGCACGGCGTCCTCGGTCGCGCTGTTCCCGGTCGCGCCCGGCGCGAAGGGGCCGCCGCCGAGCCCGGCGATCGATGCGTCGAATCGGTCGATCCCGACGTTCACCGCGGCCCACACGTTCGCCAGGCCCAGGCCCCGGGAGTCATGGAAATGCGCGGCCAGCTCCGTCTGCGGCACCGCGGCACGCGGTCCGGCCGGACGAAGCGCGTGACCGCCATCTCGCGCACGCCCGCGTCGATGAGCGCCCGCGCGAGGCGCAGCTTGCCCGCGGTATCGACCGCGACCGCTTCGTTCTGGAGCCCGTCGCGGAGCCCGACAGCGATGATCGTGACCGTTCGCGGCAGCATCAGTGTCATCGGCGGTCGGGTAGGTATTGCTCGGCGGCGACCCCGGGATACGAGCCCGCGGCGGATCAGTCCGGCGAGGGCGCCGATCACCGCGAAGAGCGCGGCGACCTCGTCGGCGAGCGAAACGCCGGTGCGCGACGGCGGTGCCCCGGGCTGTCCGGTCGTATAGCGGATGCCGCCCATCGCCTCGGCGACCGCGCCGAGACCCGTCCGGCCGCGGTAGGGGCTGGTCTGGCCGAACCCGGAGACCCGGACGACCACGAGTGCCGGCCGGGCCGCGCGGAGCACGGCCGGATCGAGGCCCCAGCGCTCGAGGGTGCCGGGACGGAAATTCTCGAGGAGGACATCGCTCGTCTCGACCAGCGCCCGAACGAGGGCCTGGCCCTCCGGCCGGCGCAGATCGGCCGTCACCACCTTCTTGTTGCGGGATTGGACCCGCCACCAGAGGGAGGTCCCGGCATGGAGATGCTTCCACTCACGCAGCGGATCACCCCGTCCAGGGGCCTCAACCTCGATGACCTCGGCGCCGAGGTCGGCCAGGATCCGCCCGGCAAAGGGCCCGGCGATCACCATCCCGAGCTCGACCGCCCGGACACCGACGAGGGGGTCCGCGGGCGGCTCGGCGGGAACTTCCGCTGGTCCAGGCATGCGGTCCGATTATGTCCGCTTTTGTGACACCGTCGCGGTCATCGGGTAGAATGCCGTTGAAGAAAGAGATCCAAAGGATCCAGGAAAGGACAACGGGTGCCGCTCGCAGATCCGACCCCCAAGGGTGAGGTCATCACGACCTACCGCCAGCATGACCAGGACACCGGATCACCGGAGGTCCAGATCGCGCTCCTCACCGAACGGATCAAGCACCTGACCGAGCATCTTCGGAGCGCCAAGCACGACAACCACAGTCGTCGTGGGCTCCTGATGATGGTCGGTCGGCGCCGGCGGCTGCTCGCATACCTGCACCGTATGAGCCCGGAGCGATACCAGGAGATCATCGGGCGACTCGGTCTGCGCCGGTAAGCGGAGCGGCCTTCTGGCGATGGACCCCCCACCTCGGTGGCGGGGTCCTGTTCATTGCGACGGGGTGTCCCGAGAGAACGACACATGGCGATCACCCGCTCCCAGGCGACCATCAGCGAGCGGCCCTTCACCTTCGAGACCGGCAAGTTCGCCGCGCAGGCCGGCGGCGCGGTCACCGTCCGCTACGGTGACACCGTCGTCTTCGCCGCGGGGACGGTCTCCAAGTCGACGCGCCCCGGCATCGACTTCTTCCCGCTGACCGTCGATTTCGAAGAGCGCCTGTACGCCGCGGGGAAGATCCCGGGGTCGTTCCCGCGCCGTGAGGGCCGTCCGTCCGAGGAGGGCATCCTCACCGCCCGCCTGGTCGACCGTCCGATCCGTCCGCTCTGGCCAAAGGGCTTCCGCAACGACGTGCAGATCGTCGTCTCGGCCTGGTCGAGCGACCAGGAGAATGACTACGACGTCCTCGCCGTGAACGCCGCCTCCGCCGCGCTCCACATCTCGAACGCCCCCTTCGAGGGGCCGATCGGCTGCGTCCGCGTCGGGACCGTGGACGGGAAGCTGTTCCTCAACCCGACGATCCAGCAGCTGCAGGAGAGCGACCTCAACCTCGTGGTCGCGGGCACCAGGGACTCGATCATGATGGTCGAGGCCGGAGCCAAGCAGATCACCGAGGAGACCCTGGTCGAGGCGCTGGCGCTCGCCCAGCAGGGCATCGCGAAGCTCTGCCTTGCCCAGGAGGAGCTCCGCAGCGCCGCCGGAAAGCCCAAGCTCACCCCGACCCAGCCCGCGCGCGACGAGGCGAAGCTCGGCCCGGTCCACCGGTTCTTCGCCGATCGCCTGCGCTCCAAGCTCCGCAACCCGGACAAGGCCCTCCGCGAGGCCGGCATGGACGAGGTCCGCGACGAGGCGCTCGCCCTGTTCTGCGTCGCTGGCTCGTCGATCACGCCGGACGAGGTGAAGGCCGAGTGGGAAGGCGTGCTCGAGCACGAGTTCCGCACCGCCGTGGTCGACGAGAACCTCCGGCCCGACGGGCGCGGCACCAAGGACATCCGCCCGCTCACGATCGAGGTCGGGGTCCTGCCACGCACCCACGGCACCGGCCTCTTCCGCCGCGGCCAGACCCAGGTGCTCTCGGTCTGCACGCTCGGCCCGTCGGGCGACGAGCAGATCATCGACACGCTCTCCCCGGTCGACAGCAAGCGTTACATGCACCACTACAACTTCCCGCCGTATTCGGTCGGTGAGGTCCGGATGATGCGTGGCGCGGGCCGTCGTGAGATCGGGCATGGCGCGCTCGCCGAGCGCGCGCTCTTCGCGGTCATCCCGACGAAAGAGGAGTTCCCCTACACGATCCGCGTGGTGAGCGAGACGCTCGAGTCGAACGGCTCGTCGTCGATGGCCTCGACCTGCGGCTCCACCCTCGCGCTCATGGACGCCGGCGTGCCGATCAAGACGATGATCGCGGGCATCGCGATGGGCCTCGTCCTCCAGGACGGGAAGTACACCGTGCTCACCGACATCCAGGGGCTCGAGGACCACTACGGCGACATGGACTTCAAGGTCTGTGGCTCTGACAGCGGGATCACCGCCCTCCAGATGGACATCAAGGTGAAGGGCATCACGCTCGACATCATGCGCGACGCGCTCGCACAGGCACGCGAGGCCCGGCTGTTCATCCTCCAGGAGATGCGCCAGGTCCTCGACGCGCCGCGCGCCGAGCTGAACAAGTACGCCCCGCGGATCGATACGGTGAAGATCAACCCCGACAAGATCCGCGACATCATCGGACCCGGTGGCAAGATGATCCGCGCGATCCAGAGCGAGTCCGGCACGAACATCGAGGTCGAGGACGACGGCACGATCCGCATCACCGGCGCGAAGCCGGAAGGTCGCGACAAGGCCCGCCAGATGATCGAAGGCCTCACCAAGGAGGTCGAGGTCGGCGAGATCTTCGAGGGCAAGGTCACCCGCATCATGTCGATCGGCGCGTTCGTCGAGTACCTGCCCGGGAAGGAAGGCCTCGTCCGGGTATCCGAGATCTCGTCCGAGCGGATCGGACGGATCGAGGACGCCCTCACCGTCGGCAACAAGGTGAAGGTCAAGGTGGCCGAGGTCGACCGCCAGGGCCGCGTAAACCTTTCGATCCGCGCGGTCGCCGAGCAGGGATCGGAGTTCGAGGAGCGTTCGCGCGCCGAGCGCGCCCGCTTCGCGGAGCGCGGCGACAACGGCGGAGATCGCGGCGGGTTCCGTCGACCCGCGGGACCCGGTGGTCCGGGGGGCCCGGGCGGCTTCCGCCGGAGCGGCCCGCCGAGGTAGCGCCGTCCTCACGCTCATCCTGCCGGCATACAACGAGGCTCGCCGCTTGCCGGCGAGCCTCGCTCGCTGTACGGAGTTCTTCCTCGCGCGCGCGGTCGCGGCCGAGGTCATCGTCTGCGACGACGGATCGACCGACGGGACCGGAGCGGCGTACGCGCGRACCGTCGAGGCCCTTCCCCGGACCCGTCTTCGGTATCGCTACCTGGATCTCCCGCATCGGGGAAAGGGGGCGGCGATCCGCGCCGGCGTCACCGTCGCGGCGGGCGATCCGGTCGTGGTCCTGGATGCCGACCTCACCATCCCGATCGACCTGCTCGACCGGTTCACCGCCGCGCTCGCCGAGGGGGCGGACATCGCGGCGGCCTCGCGGTACATCCCCGGCTCGGTCGTCGACCGGCCCTGGTGGCGAACGCTCATGGGGCAGGTATTCCGCGCGTGCGTCCACGCGGTCGTGCCGATCGATGTGCGGGACACCCAGTGTGGCGGCAAGATGTACACCGCCGAGGCGGCGAAGGACCTCTTCGCCCGGTCGACGCTCGATGGATTCGCCTTCGAYGCCGAGATCCTGTTCCTCGCCCGCCGGCGAGGCTACCGGGTGGCCGAGATCCCGTTCCGGCTCCATCAGGAGGGTCCGACCACGATCGCCTTCCTCCGTGACTCCCCGCGGATGTTCCGCGACCTGTTCCTCATCCGCTGGAACGCCGCCCGGGGCCGCTACGGGCCGGCGGACGGAGTGACAGCGGGATGAGGGGACTGGTGATCACCGCCGACGATCTCGGCCTGTCCCCCGGGGTRACCCGTGGGATCCTCGAGGCCTGCCGCGACGGCGTGGTCCGCTCGGCCTCGCTCCTGGTGACCGTTCCCGGCGACGCGGAGGCCGCGGAGCTCGCGCGCGCCGAGCGCCGCCTGGAGGTCGGCCTCCATCTCGACCTGGTCGGCGGCCGGCCGGTGTCTGATGCCACGCGCGTGCGATCGCTCGTCGCCGACGATGGCCGGTTCCACCGGCTCGACGCGTTCACCGCGCGGCTCTTCACCGGCCGCATCCGCCCCGCCGAGCTGGCGCTGGAGATCCGGGCCCAGGCCGACCGGGCGGTCGCGCTCGGCGTCCCGGCGACCGCCTGGGATTCGCATCGGCACGTGCACCTCATGCCGGCGGTGCTCCGGGTCGTCGCTCCGATCGCGCGCGAGCGCGGCGTGCGCTGGCTCCGCCGCGCCAGGCCACCGCGCGCCGGTGCGGCGCTGAAGGCCCGGCTGCTCGGGCTGGCGACCGGCCTCGGGGCGCCGCTCGCGCGCGGGATCCCCGGCAATGACTGGTACGTCGACCTCTCATCGCTCCGTCAGCGGCCGGATGCCGCGACCGTGGCGCTCTTCGCCGCCTACGGCGGGCAGGGCGAGATCGGCGCGCACCCCGGCCACCCCGACGCCGCGCTCGAGGCCACCGGCGACCAGCTGATCCTCCGGCGGCACGACGATCTCGTGGTCCTGACCGATCCGCTCCTCCGCGCCGCCCTCGGGGACGACACGGTGCGCCACCGGGTGGCGGCGGGAGGCCGCTGATGGCGGGGTCGACGACCACCCCGGCGCTCGAGCGGGCGGTCCATCGGTACCGCGGCGCGCCACGGGTCGCGCGGTGGTTCGTGCACGGCCGCGCCTTCCTGTCCGATCTCGCGTTCGTCGAGCGGTACGTTCCCCGCCATGGGTTCGTGGTGGATCTGGGCTGCGGCCACGGCCTGTTCGCGAACGTGCTCGCGGAGGCCGGGCCGGGCCGGCGGGTCCTCGGGATCGACATCGACGAGCGGAAGATCGCGGTCGCGCGCGGTACGATCGACGGCCGCGAGGGCCTCCGCTTCGAGGTCGGTGACATCATCCACGAGCTCCCGCCACACTGTGACGCGATCACCATCGTCGACGTCCTCTACCTCCTCACCCCGTCGGATCAGGAGGCGGTCCTGCGCAAGGCCGCGCAGGCGCTCGCCCCGAACGCGCCGCTGGTGGTCAAGGCCCAGGAGCGCGCCACGAGCGCGCGCTACGCCTTGACCTACGGTCAGGAGCTCCTCACCGTCGGGCTCGGCTTCACCCGCCAGAGCGCCCGCCGCTTTCATTTCCCGGCGCGGGTCGAGGCCCTCGCGATGTTCGGGCGGGCCGGTTTCCTCGTCGACGTCGTCGAGATGCCGCGGCGCCCCTACTCGGATGTGGTCTACCTCGCCCGAAAAGCGCCCGCGCCCTGATAATCAACGGCATGACCGACCCGCTCGAGGACCTGGCCGGCGAGATCCGCGCCTGCACCGCCTGCCCGCTGCACCGGAGCGCGCGACAGGCCGTCCCGGGGGAGGGGAGCGCCGAGTCCGGCGTCCTCTTCCTGGGAGAGGCGCCGGGCTACAACGAGGACCTGCGCGGCCGGCCGTTCGTCGGGGCGGCGGGGCAGCTCCTCGATCAGCTCCTCGCCGGGATCGGCCTCCACCGGAGCAAGGTGTTCATCACCAATGTCGTCCGTCATCGCCCACCCGAGAACCGCGATCCGTTGCCGGACGAGATCGCCGCGTGCCACGTCTGGTTCGAGCGGCACCTCGCGGTCCTTCGACCGACGGTCATCGTGACGCTCGGCCGCCATGCGATGTACAAGTTCTTCCCCGGCGAATCCATCACACGCGTGCACGGAAAGCCGCGTCGAAAGGACGGACTCGTGATCTTCCCGGTCTTCCACCCCGCGGCGGCGCTCTACCAGCCGTCGCTGCGAGCCGATCTGGTCGCCGACTTCGCCGCCCTCGCGGCCTTCCTCGCCACGGTGTCGCCCGGCGTTCCGGCACTCCCGGCCGCGGCCGCCCCGACGCCGCCGGTCGAGCAGATGACGCTCCTTGGCTAAGCCGGGCGCGACCTCCCTCGCTCCCGGAACGGTCCGCGTCATCCCGCTCGGCGGGGTGGGCGAGATCGGAAAGAACATGATGGCGATCGAGCAGGGCGACGATCTGCTCATCGTCGATTCCGGGCTCATGTTCCCGGACGAGGAGATGCTCGGGATCGATCTGGTCATCCCGGACATCACCTACCTGGTGCAGCGAAAGCAGCGGATCCGCGGGATCCTCATCACCCATGCCCACGAGGACCACATCGGCGCGCTCCCGTACGTGCTCCGCGAGCTCGGCGACGTGCCGCTGTACGGCACCAAGCTCACGCTCGGGCTCATCCGCACGAAGCTGAAGGAGCACAAGCTCGCCGAGCGCACGACGTACCGCGAGATCACGCCCGGGACGCCGTTCAAAGTGGGATCGTTCATCTGCGACTCGTACAACGTCTGCCACTCGATCCCCGACGCGGTCGGGATGACCATCGAGACCACGCGCGGCGTGATCGTCCACTCCGGGGACTGGAAGTTCGATCACACCCCGGTGGACGGCCGCCAGACCGACTTCGCGCGGCTCGCCGAGATCGCGGCGAAGGGCGTGCTGCTCCTCCTGTCGGATTCCACCCGCGCCGAGGTCCCCGGCTACACGCCATCGGAACGGCACGTCGGCGAGCTGCTCGACGCGATCTTCGCCCGGGCATCCGGTCGGGTCATCACCACGACCTTCGCCTCGAACATCTCGCGGATCAAGCAGATCGTCGAGATCGCCGCCGCCTGGGGTCGCAAGACGGCGATCATCGGGCGGTCGATGGAGAACTACACCCGCACCGCGAAGGAGCTCGGCTACCTCGACTTCCCCGACGGCGCCATCGTCAACCCGGCGGACATCGGGAAGCACCCGGACCACGAGATCTGCATCATCACCACCGGCAGCCAGGGCGAGCCGACGAGCGCGCTCTCGCGCATGGCCCTCGGCGACCACCGCCACGTCGCGGTAACAGAAGGCGACACCGTCGTCATGTCCTCGAACCCGATCCCCGGGAACGAGGAGCTGGTGAGCCGGACGATCGACAACCTGTTCAAGCTGGGCGCGGATGTCGTGTACGACGTCTCGAACCGGCCACACGTCTCGGGGCATGCGAGTCAGGAGGAGCTGAAGCTCCTGCTGAACATCCTGCGCCCGGAGCACTTCGTCCCGATCCATGGCGAGTACCGGATGCTTGTCCGCCACGCGAAGATGGCGGTCGACGTGGGCGTCCCACAGGAGAACGCCTTCATCCTCACGAACGGTGACGTGCTGGAGTTCGGCGCCACGGGCGCCCGGGTCGCCGAGCGGGTCCACGCCGGACAGGTCTACGTCGACGGCCTCGGGGTCGGGGACGTCAGCCAGTCGGTCATGCGCGATCGGTGGTCGATCGGCAGCGACGGGGTCCTGGTGGTCGTCGTGACGATCGAGCATCAGACCGGCGCGGTCGTCGCCGGACCGGACATCATCACCAAGGGGTTCGTCCCCGATCAGGACGCGAGCGGCCTGCTCGAGGAAGCGAGGCAGAAGGTCCTCGACGGGTTGGCCGCCGCGCAGAACGGCCCGCACCTGGCCGAGACCTCGGCGCTGAAGACGGCGATCCACGAGAGCCTCGCGTCCTTCCTCTACAACAAGACGAAGCGCCGGCCGATGGTCCTCCCCGTCATCATGCAGGTCTAGGGGTGCGCCCTTCCCGGACGGGACAGTAGCCGTGGCCCGCAAGTCCACGGTGCGCCCCGCGCGCCGCGGCAGCCCTGCGGCGATGCAGGCCCGGATCCGGGCGGAGATCGGGGCGATCGCGCTCGGCCTCTTCGGGGTGCTCTCGGTCATCGCGCTCGTCGCCGGCCAGGGGACGCTGCTGCACTGGTGGCAGGAATCGCTCCTCTGGGCGCTCGGCTGGGGCGGGATCCTCGTGCCGGTCGCGCTGTTCGTCGCCGCGGCGGTGGTCTGGGAGCGCACGATCCTCCACCGGCTCCTCCTTCCGGGGAGCGGCGCGCTCCTGGTCGTCGTCGCTCTGCTCGGCCTGGCGCATGTCTGGTCGGCGAACGGCGGCATCGTCGGCCGGGGCATCGGCGGCGCGGCGACCGGCGCGCTCGGCTCCGTCGGGGGGCTCATCGTCCTGTTCACGCTCCTCGGCATCGGGGTCGTGATCGCCGCGAACCGCACCGTCGCCGAGCTCGCGCGGCCGGCGCTCGACCGCCGCCCGGGGTTCGCCCTCCGTCCCGGCGCGTCGCTCCCCGGTGGGACCGCGACGCGAGCCCCGGCGGTCGCCATGCCGCCCGCCGTGCGGCCGGCCCCAAGGCCCGTCGCCGAGCCGGACCCGGCGCTCGAGGAGGAACCGGTGGTCGTGCGGATCAACCTGCCGGAGGACCGTCCCGGACGCAGGCCGGCCCCGCTCCCGGCCGAGCAGGGCAGGCTGCCGCTCCCGCCGCCCGCGGCGCCGGTGGTCCCGGCCGGTCTGGAGGGGCTGCCGTCGGCGATGATCGCCGCGGAGGGCGTGCTGCACGCCCTCGCGGATCGCACCTGGACCGTCCCGTCGATCGAGCTCCTCGAGGCCGGGGACGACGCGCAGCACGGCGGAAAGGGCGAGATCGAGCGGAGCGCGCGGATCATCGAGGAGACCCTCGCGCATTTCAACATCTCGGCGAGGGTCGTCGAGGCGACGGTCGGGCCGGTGGTCACCCGCTACGAGATCAAGCCCGCACCCGGCGTGAAGCTCTCGCGCATCGAGGCGCTGAATGACGACCTCGCCCTCGCCCTCGCGGCCCGCACCCTGCGCATCGAGGCTCCCGTTCCGGGGAAGAGCGTCGTCGGGATCGAGGTCCCGAATCTCGCGGTCGGCGTCGTGTCGCTGCGCGACGTCGTGGAGACGCCGCCGTTCAAGGACGCGCGCTCCAAGCTCATCGTGGCCCTCGGCCGCGATGTCTCGGGCTCGCCGATCGTCCTCGATCTGGCGGCGATGCCGCACCTCCTGGTCGCTGGTCAGACCGGGTCGGGAAAGAGCGTCTCGATCAGCTCGATCCTCTGCAGCCTGCTCCTCAAGGCGACCCCGGACGATGTCCGGCTCCTCATCGGCGACCTGAAGCGCGTGGACTTCTCCGGATTCGCCGCGATCCCGCACCTCATCGCCCCGGTCATGACCGACGGGGAGAAGATCCTGAACGCGCTCTATTGGGTGACCGGGGAGATGGACCGGCGGTACCGGCTCTTTGCCCGCGCGAGCGCGCGGAACATCGCCGGCTACAACGAGCTGCGCGTCGGCCCGGACCGGATCCCCTACATCGTGTTCGTGATCGACGAGCTCGCCGACCTCATGCTCCAGGCGCCGATCCAGGTGGAGAAGCAGATCACCCGGGTCGCCCAGCTCGCCCGCGCCACCGGCATCCACCTCGTCCTCGGGACGCAGCGGCCGTCGGTCGACGTCATCACCGGCCTCATCAAGGCGAACATCCCGGCACGCATCGCGTTCGCCACCGCCTCGGCGGTCGATTCCCGGACGATCCTCGACCTGACCGGGGCGGAAAAGCTCCTCGGCCGCGGTGACATGCTCGTGCTGCGGCCGGACCTGGCGAAGCCGATCCGCGCGCAGGGGGTGTATATCTCCGACAAGGAGATCGCGAGCATCGCCGGCCACTGGGTCAAGCAGGCGGGAACTGGGTACGACCGCCACAACGAGGTGAGCGAAGGTGCGGACAAGCTCGTGCGCCGCGACGGCGGCGACGACGAGATCGACGACGACCGCTACGACGAGGCCGTCGAGATCGTCCGGCGCGCGGGCCAGGCCTCGGTGTCGATGCTCCAGCGCAAGATGACCGTCGGATTCGCGCGGGCCGGGCGCCTCATCGACGTGATGGAGCAGCACGGCGTCATCGGGCCGGCGATGGGGCCGGGAAAGATGCGCGAGGTCTACGCCGTCCGGCCGGCCGGCCCGCGTGGCCCGGATGGCCCTGGAGGCGACGACCGCTGATGGCACGCCTGGGGGAGCAGCTCCGGCAGCAGCGTGAGCGGATGGGACTCACCCTCGAGCAGGCCGCCGAGGACACCCGGATCCGGGAGAAGTTCCTGGTCGCGCTCGAGGACGGGGACTACCAGTCGCTGCCCGGGGCGGTCTACACGACAGGCTTCCTCCGCAACTACGCGGAATACCTGAATCTCGACGCGGGGGAGCAGGTCGCGCTCTTCCAGGGTGAACGGATCGCGCCCGAGCCGCCACGGACGTTCCAGCCGATGCGGCCGCTCGTGAAGCGCAGCTTCATCTTCACTCCGGCGGTGCTCGTGCCGATCGGCCTCCTCGCCGGGGTGCTGCTGTTCGGCGGCTATCTCTATTACCAATTCTCGAACTTCGCGGTCCCGCCGCGGATCGAGATCAGCGATCCGGCGGCCGACGCGGTCGCCCAGGCCGCCGAGTACCTGCTGAAGGGACGCACCGTTCCCGACGGCCGGGTCACGGTGCGGATCTCGCCCGGTCAGGAGACGATCACCGACATCCGCCCGGCGGCGGACGGCACGTTCAGCGTGCTGGTGCCGCTCAAACCCGGGCCGAATCACATCGAGGTCCAGGTGCTCGATCCCGCCGGGAAGCTGAATCAGGCCTCGCGGACCGTCCAGTACGTCGCGGCCGCGGTGAACGACAGCCACGCGCCGCAGCTCATCGTCGAGCAGCCGGCGAACGGCGGCACCTACACGAATGCCCCGGTGACGGTGTCCGGACGCGTGGACAAGTCGGTGGCCAGCCTGCTCGTGAACGGCACGGCGGTCACCGTGGGGCCCGACGGGAAGTTCGCGGTGACGGTGAACTTCGCGCAGGGCCCGCAGACCGTGCGGGTTATCGCCAAGACCGCGACCGGCGGCGAGGTCCAGGAGACGCGCACGGTCGCGGTCTCCTACACCGCGGCCGTTGTCACCGTCCGGATCGCCGGCGGCGAGGCCTGGATCCTCGCCACGATCGACGGGGCCCAATCGCCGAGCACGAACAAGGTGTTCCCGGCCGGACAGACGCTCACCTTCAGCGGGAAAACGGTGATCGTGCGCAGCGGGAACGGTGGGGTGACCTTCGTCAGCTACAACGGGCAGGATCTGGGCAAGATGGGAGAGGTCGGCCAGGTCGCCGAGCGGCAGTTCGCGTCGCCGTGATCATCAACGCGCCGCTCATCCTGGTGTATCTGCGGATGCTCGCCGCCGCCCCGATCGTCCTGCTCCTTGCGTCGCCCGGCACCGCCGGCGGCGCGCCGGCGTTCGCGATCTTCGTGCTCGCCGCGCTCACCGACGCGGTGGACGGGCGGCTCGCCCGGCATCTGAACCAGGTGACCCGCCTCGGGACGTTCCTCGACCCGCTCGCCGACAAGATCCTCATCGTCGGCACGCTCATCGGCCTCCAGGCGAAGGGCCTCGTCCCGGCCTGGATCGTCGTGCTCATCGTCGCCCGCGAGCTCGCGGTGACGAACCTCCGGGCGATCGCCGCCGCGCGGAACTACAGCGTCGGCGCGAGCCCGTACGGAAAGGCGAAGACGATCCTCCAGGCCGCCGCGACGGCCGGCCTGCTGCTGCTCCTCGCCGCGCCATCGCCGCCCCTCGCCGACGTCGCCTACGGCCTGCTCGCGGCCGCCGTCGCGCTCACCGTGCTCTCCGGCGCGGATTACCTCTGGAAGGCCTCGTTCGCGATCACCGGACGGGGCGTCCCGGAGCCCTGGCGGGCCGAGCGCGCCGCGCGGGTCGCGCGCAAAGCGTCGGAGGCCCGTGGCCGTGCCCGCTAGCGCCGGCCGGACGCGGGTCGCGCCGACGTACGCCGAGCTCGCCGATCGGATGGACGCGATCGTCGGTCGCCTCCGGCGGGCCAAGCTCACCGTCGCGTCGGCCGAATCCTGCACCGGCGGGCTCCTTGGGGCGGTCCTCTCCGAGCGGCCCGGGTCGAGCGACGTCTTCGCCGGCGGCGCGGTCGTCTACTCGAATGACGCGAAGGCGATCCTCGCCGATGTGCCACCGCAGCTCATCCACGGCCACGGCGCGGTCTCGTCGGTCGTCGCCGCGGCGCTCGCGCGCGGCATCCGCGAGCGCCTCGGCGCGGCGATCGGCCTGGGCATCACCGGCATCGCCGGGCCGGGCGGGGCCACGCCCGGAAAGCCGGTCGGCCTGGTGTACGTGGCGGTCGATGCGGCGTCGCGCCAGACCGTGAAGAAGCTCCAGTGGCCGCACGACCGGGCGGGGAACCGTCTCGCGAGCGTCGGGGTCGCGCTCGACCTCCTCGAGGAGGCGCTGGGGTGAGCGGGAAGCCGCTGGGCGTGGGGCTCCTTGGCCTTGGCACCGTGGGCAGCGCGGTCGCCCGGGCCTTCGCCGATCGCGGGCGGCGCATCGACGCCGCCGGCGGCCGGCCGATCCGCCTCGTCGCGGCGGCGGTGCGCGATCCCGCCAAGGCCCGCGACGCCGGCGACGTCCCGGTCGTCACCGACCCGTTCGCGATCCTCGACGACCCCGCGGTCGGCATCGTCATCGAGGTGATCGGCGGCCACCGCCCGGCGGTGGACCTCCTGAACGCGGCGTTCGAGCGCGGCAAGCATGTCGTCACGGCCAACAAGGAGGCGGTGGCCAGGGAATGGAACGCGCTCCACGAGACCGCGCGCCTGGCGCACCGCGAGCTCAGATTCGAGGCGGCCGTCGGGGGCGCGGTGCCCGTCGTCCGCGGCATCCGTGACCTCGGCGCGGTCCGTCCGCGGGTCCTGCGCGGGATGCTGAACGGGACGACCACGTACATCTGCTCGCGCCTCGATGCGGGAGTGCCCTTCGACGACGCGCTCGCGGAAGCACAGGCGAAGGGGTACGCCGAGCCGGACCCGACGAACGATATCGACGGCCTCGACGCCGCGTACAAGCTCTCGATCCTGGTCAGCCTCCTCGAGGGCCGTCACTTCCCGCCCGACCAGGTCCGGCGGACGTCGCTGCGGACGGCGACCGCCGCCGACGCCGCGGCGGCCGCGTCGCGCGGCACGCGCCTGCGCTACCTCGCGGTCGCCGACTTCGGCCTGAAGGCGACGAAATGCCGGGTCGGTCCGGAAGAGGTGCCCGCGGCGTCGCTCGAGGGCCAGGCCACCGGACCGACGAATGTCATCCGGCTCGAGTCCGATCTCGCGGCGACGCTCACGTGGAGCGGACCGGGGGCCGGCGGCGACGCGACCGCCTCCGCGGTGCTCGCGGATGTGATCGCGATCGCGCGGTCGCTGCGATGAGCGGCGCCCTCGTCTTCAAGTTCGGCGGTACGTCGGTCGGGTCGCCGGCGGCGATCGAGGCGCTCGCGCGGATCGTGGGCGCCGCGGCCGGTGAGCGGCTCGTTGTGGTCTCCGCGACGGCCGGCACGACCGACGCCCTGGTGGAGGCCGCGCGGACGGCGGCCGGGGGGGATGCCGCGGGGGCGCAGCAGATCCTCCTCGGCCTGCGCGAGCGACACACCGCTCTGGCGTCCGAGCTCATTGGGGCCGAAGGGGCCGCGGCACGCACCGACATCGTCGCGCTCACCGAGCGGACGGTCGCGCTCCTGCGAAGCGTCGCGCTCCTGCGCGAATGCAGCCCCCGGTCGATGGACGCGGTGCTCTCGTACGGCGAGCGGGCCTCCGCACCGATCGTCGCGGCCCTCCTCACGAAGCGCGGGGTCCCGGCGGAGGCCGTGTCGGCGGAGGGCCTGCTCATCACCGACGATGCCTTCGGCCACGCGAGCCCGCTCATGGAGCTCACCCGCGAACGGGTCGCGGCGCGGATCCTTCCGCTCATGCGCGGCGGGACGGTGCCGGTCGTCACCGGGTTCGTGGCCTCGACCGCCGACGCCGTGACGACGACGCTCGGCCGGGGCGGGTCCGATTACTCCGCGGCGATCCTGGCGGCCGCGCTCGGGGCGCGCGAGTGCCGGATCTTCACCGACGTGAGCGGGGTGATGAGCGCCGATCCGCGGATCGTGCCGGACGCGAAGCCGCTCGCGGCACTCAGCTACGCCGAGGCGGCGGAGCTGTCGTACTTCGGCGCGAAGGTCATCCACCCCCGTACGGTCCTGCCGGCGGTCGAGGCGGGCATCCCGGTGCGGATCCTGAACACCTTCGCGCCGGACGACCCCGGCACGACGATCACCGCGCAGACTCCCCGGGACACGGTGGTAAAGGCCACGACGTCCCTCGCCGGCCTCGGCCTGGTGACGGTCCAGGGCGCCGGGATGAGCGGCGTCCCGGGCTTCGCCGCGCGGGTCTTCGATACCACTGCGGCCGAGGGGATCTCGGTGCTCATGATCAGCCAGGCCTCGAGCGAGAACTCGATCTGCCTGGTGGTCCCGAACGGATCCGTCGCGCGGCTCGAGGGAGCGCTGCGAAAGATGTTCTCGCACGAGCTCGCGCGCCACGATGTCGAGAAGGTCGCGGTGGAGGCGCCGGTCGCGATCGTCTCGGCGGTGGGGGAGGGCATGCGCGGGACGCCCGGGGTCGCGGCGCGCCTCTTCGGTGCGATCGCGCGCGCCGGGGTCAACGTCATCGCGATCGCGCAGGGCTCGAGCGAGCTGAACATCTCGCTCGTCGTCCATGAGCAGGACCGCGCCGCCGCGGTCCGGGCCGTGCATCGGGAGTTCCACGAGGCCTAGCGCACCGGGTCCCGGCGCATCGTCGGGTCGGGATGCGGCACACTATCCCGTGATGCACAAGCGCAGCGTGGCCGTGCTCGGGGCGACCGGGACCGTCGGACAGCGGTTCATCACGCTCCTCGCGGCCCATCCGTGGTTCGACCTGGTCGCCCTCACCACCTCCGAGCGGAGCGCCGGAAGGCGCTACGCCGACGCGGTGCACTGGCACCTGCCCGAGCCGATGCCCGAGTCCGTCGCGGACGTCATCCTCGAGCCCACCCGGTCCGAGCTGGACGCGGAGCTCTGCTTCAGCGCGCTCCCCACGGACGCGGCGAAGGAGCACGAGGCCGCGCTCGCCGGATCGGGCCATCACGTGTTCTCCAACGCCTCGACCCACCGGATGGATGCGGACGTCCCGAATCTCCTGGCCGAGGTGAACTTCGACCACGTGCAGGCCCTCCTCGCCCAGCGGCGATCGCGCGGCTGGACCGGGTCGATCGTCACGAACGGCAACTGCACCGCCATCCACCTCACCCTGGCCCTCGCGCCGCTCCATCGCGACTTCGGGATCGAGCAGCTCGTCGTGACGACGATGCAGTCGATCTCCGGGGCCGGCTACCCCGGGGTCCCCTCGCTCGATGTCCTGGACAACGTCGTCCCCTTCATCGGCGGCGAGGAGGACAAGGTCGTCGAGGAGACCCAGAAGTTCCTCGGCCGCTGGGATCCCGCCGGCGGCTTCGTCCCGGCGCGCTTCCCGATGTCGGTGCATTGCAACCGGGTCCTCGTCCGCGACGGGCACACCGAGACGGTGAGCGTGCGCCTGTCCGGCGCACCGGGGATCGAGGCGGTGACGAAGAGCTTCCGCGCGTTCCGCGGCCGGCCGCAGGAGCTGGTCCTCCCGTCCGCGCCGATCCATCCGATCGTCGTGAGCGAGATCGCGGACCGGCCACAGCCGCTCCTGGACCGGGACAACGAGCGCGGCATGGCCTCGACCGTCGGTCGCATCCGCGAGGACGCGGTCCTGGGGACGAAGTTCGTCCTCGTGGGACACAACACCCTCCGTGGCGCGGCCGGCGCGTCCGTGCTCAACGCCGAGCTGCTCGTCGCCGAAGGCTGCGTGTGAGCGCGGAGACCTTCCTCGCGCGCCTGGACAACGCGCCGCTGAATCCCTTCCACTGGCGGCTTCTCGCGATGAGCGGGCTCGGCTGGATGTTCGACGCGATGGACGTCCTGCTCATCGGCTTCCTGCTCGCGCCGATCCGGAGTGAGTTCGGCCTCGACGCCGTGGGCACCGGCGCCGTGGCGAGCGCGGGGTTCATTGGGATGTTCCTCGGAGCGGCGGTGTCCGGGCGGCTCGCCGACCGGTACGGCCGCCGCAGGGTCATCCAGGCGACCCTGGTGCTCTTCTCCATCGGCAGCCTGCTCTCCGCGCTGGCGCCGTCCTTCGGGCTGCTCCTCGCGGCACGCCTGGTGGCGGGACTCGGCCTGGGCGGCGAGCTGCCGGTCATGTCGACGCTGGTGTCCGAGTTCGCCCCCCGCGCGTCGCGCGGCCGGTTCATCGTCCTCCTGGAATCGTTCTGGGCCTACGGCACGATCGCGGCCGGCCTCATCGCCGTCTTCGCACTCCCGGCGGTCGGCTGGCGCGGCGCGTTCGCGATCGGCGCGGCGCCGGCGCTCTACGTGGCCTACCTGAGGCGCGCCCTCCCGGAGTCCCCGCGCTACCTCGCCGAGCACGGGCGCGCCGCCGAGGCGGACGCGGTCGTCCGGCGCGTCGAGCGCGAGGGCGAGGGAGCGCTCATTACCGTCGCGCGTCCGGTCGCGCCGCCGCGATCCAGCGCCGCCCGCGTCGGCGACCTGTTCTCCGGACGCTACGCGCGGCGGACAGCGATGCTCTGGATCCTCTGGTTCGGCGTCGTCCTCACGTACTACGGGATGTTCGTGTTCGTCCCCACGCTCCTGGTCGAGCGCGGCCTCTCGGTGGTGCGAAGCAACGAGTTCTTCTTCCTCTCCACCCTCGCGCAGGTGCCTGGGTACTTCAGCGCCGCCTGGCTGGTCGAGCGTGTCGGGCGAAAGGCGACCCTCGTCACCTTCCTCGTGGGGACCGCGGTCGCGGCCTTCGGCTTCGGCAACACCGGCCTCGGCCCCGCCGCGAGCGCGATCGGACCGGCGTTCGTCTGGGCGGCGCTGCTCTCGTTCTTCGACCTCGGAGTCTGGGGCGTGGTCTACACCTTCACGCCGGAGCTCTATCCGACCGCGCTCCGCGCGACGGGCGCGGGCGCCGCGGCGGCGGTCGGGCGCCTGGGCGGGATCGCCGGTCCGCTCCTCACGCCGGTCGTCGTCGCCGCGGCCGGCCAGGGCGTGACCTTCGGGATCTTCACCGGGATCCTCCTCCTCACCGCCGTGGCGGTGTTCGTCCTCGCCGAGGAGACCCGCGGCCGGTCGCTCGAGGAGATCGCCCCCGCGGCGTAGCCCGCGCTGCGATCCCGGGGGAGGGCCGTCGCCGGCTTGACAGGGCTACCGCGTCCCTCATATTATCACGTGCAATGAGGATTGCACCTCAACCGAGAACGGGAACGACGGTCCTGGCGGCCCCGTACGTCGATCCGCGGGAGCTCGGGCCACAGAGCCCGCTCACCGACTTCGTGCGAGCGTACCTGCAGGACCTCGAGGATAAGGGCCGCGCCACGCTTACGGTGGCCCGCTACGCCGACTACCTCGGCGAGTTCATCGCGTTCTTCGGCCCGAAGGCAGCGCCGCGGGTGTGCGACATCGACGTCCGCTCGATCAAGGCCTTCGGCAGCAGCCTGACCCGTCGACCGCTCCGCGGGGGCCGGCGGACCGCGAAGGGCGCGATCAGCCCGGCATCCAAGAACCTGGTCCTCATCGCCCTGCGGGGGCTCCTGAAGTTCGGGGTGCTGCTCGAGCTGCCGGTCCCCGGGCCGGAGAAGGTCGAGCTGGCGAAGGCCACCGATCCAAATCCGGACGCCCGCCACCTGCAGGCAGAACGCCTCAAGCGGCTCATCGCCAGCTTCGACACCGCCACCGACGAGGGAGTGCGGGGACGGGCGCTCGTCGAGTTCCTCTGCGCGACGGGGTGCCGGATCAGCGAGGTCATCGGCCTCGATCGGCGCGCCCTCGAGCTCGACCGGGCCGCGAGGACGCCGGCGGACGGCATCCGGGTCGTCGACGAGGTCACGGTCTTCGGCAAGGGAAATCGTTTCCGCAAGGTCTTCCTCACTCCGCTCGCTCGCGAATGGCTGCAGAAATACCTGCAAGCGAGGCGTGATACCGATCCGGCGTTGTTCATCACGGATCGAAAGAAGCCTGATGGCTACCGGATGTCGGTCTGGACGGCGCAGCGGATCATCGCCGAAGCCGCGAAGCGCGCGGGCCTGATGGAGAATGTCTCACCGCACTGGCTCCGCCACGCCGCGATCACGCTCTGGGCCACCGAAATGGGCCTGCCCGCCGCGCAGCGCCTCGCCGGGCACAAGAATGCCTCGACGACCAGCCGCTACCTCGGCGGCTCGGATGCCGAGCTGAAAGCGCTGTTCAAGGAGCGGATCGGCTAGGGCTCCCGCC
>JRHI01000077.1_pt1 | contig 99454 bp, 128 predicted proteins | sample 215371 | NCBI WGS metagenome assembly JRHI01 (sample SAMN02929681, study PRJNA255918) | sediment metagenome | biome: cave system; feature: Ice Cave; material: Sediment; isolation source: sediment from deep within a dark volcanic ice cave with no known source of... ...
GTGAGCGGTACTGGTCCTTGCAGCGGCGCAGGTTGGAATGGTTGGTAAGTGCTTCCGCCAGTCGAACTGATAATGCTTCGCACGAATTGTGCTCGCGCAATATCCGATGGGAATCGGCTATTTGCGAACGTGTTGATGCGATCGATGAAGAACAACCCGGCAAGGCCAAGATTTGACGACGCGAGATAGGTCGCAAAACTTTGCAGGCGGGTAATCTCATTGCGAATGGCAGCAATGAGTCGATCTATATCTGCAACTTTGGTTGCTGTTTGTGCTTGCTGTACAAAACCTTGAGCGTCGTTTGCAAAGAGTGTTACTTGTCCAGCCAAGTCGATGTTGTAACCGAGATTTGCAGCTCTCATATCATTCGCGAGCGTCGTCAAATCCGCGACTTCGGCTTGGAGGCCAGTGAGGAGAGTGACTGACTGATTGACCGAACCGACGCGTCTTGCAAGAGGACTGTCGACCGACACAGCGATCGATGCCGAAACAGCGATGTAAATCGCTTCAATCGGTACATGCAGCAGATCGATTTCTCCTGGCTGCGTCCCTTGTCCTTGAACGACGTAGAGAATACTTTGGCCGCCGTATGTGCAATACGAAAACTGCACGCCGCGTACGTCAATCGACTGAAACGAACACTTTCCTAGAGAATAATGGCCCGTAGATCGCTGCCAACGCATTCCAATCGGCGCAGGAATTAGCGCAGCCACTTCGTCGAGCGTTGGATTCGATGGATGCAAATTGCCATACATCGATGATGTGATCGCTCCCACCCCAGAAGTATTCATCGCGATCCCCTCACGGTTCTTGGAACAAGCTCGCATCCATCTTCATCGAGCTCGTTTGGAATCGGGTAGAAGTTGTCGTCTTCGAAAACCAAACTGGCTGCGATGCGCTTGTAAACTGCAAGCGGCGCGGGTCCTTGCGGCGCACCAGGAATACCTGACAGCGACACGATGAATGCATCTTCGTCCGACAGGAGATTGAGAGGTACGTTCGGCGGCAGAATGAGCGGACAACGCTTGAGCGGATCGGTCTGTAGTACGCTCGCGAAAATTGCGATGTCACACGGACCTTGGATCTCGATGTCGAGCTCACCCCAAACCGAGCTGTCACGCCACGGGAAACGCAGATCGTGAAACGTAGCTAGATCTGGCGTGAGGATGCCATCGGGCGGCTGTCCACCATTTGGCGGCACGTAACCGCCAGCCTCGCTTGGAGCATTCTCAAAGAGAAGTGCTGGCGTCGTGCCGTAGCGGAATTGAAGTCCTTCAGCGTTCTCAACAGCTCCCGTGACGGGATCTGTCTTCAGCACCGGTTTTCCGCCTAGCGGAACGCGACGGACGTGCCACGAAATGTTGCCGTTCGTGAATCTCCAGAATGGTGATTCGACTTCGAGCTCGACTGGGTAGTTACACTGGTTGAGACCTAGACCGCCGGTCGCACCCGTAGCGCCCGTTCCACCAGTCGGACCTGTTCCACCAGTCGGACCTGTTCCACCAGTCGGGCCTGTTCCACCAGTCGGGCCTGTTGGACCGGTCACAACAATCGACTGACCGATCGTGACGAGCTGACGGATGCCAACGAGTCGTGCTTTCCTGTGAGCTTCGAAGCGCGCGATCGCGAGTAAGAACAGGTAGCGACTGCCGTTCGGCGGAGGCGTTGGAGGAACCGGTAGTCCTACGTAGTAGGGAGACCGGTAGGGATCTGCGCCTACGTTCTGAAGGGTCTCGTCGAATCCTGCGGTGCTGACTTCGTAGCGTGTGCCTCTCATGGAAGCACCACGTGGTTCATCGACGAGGCGTACCTCAGCTCCTCGGGCAGCTCACTCAGAGCGCTCGTCGAGCAGCTGTAGAAACGCACGCGAAAAACCATGAAACTCCTTCACCACGACGCCTTACCTACGCTCTGCTGCACGAACAGGAACTTTTCGACCAGACAAAGCTGTAAACCCAGGTAGATCTCGGAGATCTGAATCATTGTCACAGAGACATGCGACGTCAGGAATCCAGAAGCCCATCTTGCGGAGGCAGTCCACTGCCTTTTCAACGCAGAGATCGTCAATCGTGAAGTCGAGGAACTGCCACCCGTTGAACGTCATCGTTGCGATGTACGGCGGCGCATTCGGCTGCACGCTTGGCGGCGGCTGCGTGAGAGCAAACTCGACCTTGATCGATTGCTGTTTGTAGAGCGGCCAACCTGCTGGCCAGCGAGCAGCGAACATGAACGCGAAGTTTTCGAGCGGTGTGAACGACGGCGACACGAGATAGCGCGGTCCCGAATGCACGGTGACACGCGTCGAAATACCTGGTGCCTGCTTGAGTGATGCGTCGTACAGCGTCTTCAGGATGTTGCCGGAGAAGACATTCGGCTGTTGAAGACTGTAGGTGATGTTGTCGATCCACGTCCGCTGCGAAACCGTCGTGTCGAGATCGCCTTCGACAGGAATCTGCGGAACGGCAAAGCTTGAGAAAATAGCTTGCGCGTTCATCGAGATCGGTACGCGAGGAATTCCCAGCACGATGCCGTAAGCGGCAACCGGGTCGACAATCGCTAGATCTTGAATGAACTGCGCTTTGGGTTCCAATTTCGAGTCCCTCAGCCACGATGTGAAAAGCAGGAGCTCATTGGCACTACGCGCTGCCGCTCGTGAGAACGGCAGCGCGTCGTGTTACTTCTTGCCGAGCTCAGCGCGGGAGGAGTCCCGCTGGAGAGCTGATGCTGTTGAACGTCTGGCAGTACGATGACTGGCGCAGGTAGTCACGCCACGCACCCCAAAGCTCGAATCCCTTGAGAAGGATGGAGAGCTTCATGACGCCGCCCTTGAAGAGAACGCGATCGGTCTGAACCTGCTGGTTCGCGAACGAATTCGTGCAGAGTCCGCAGACCGGGTCGAGCGTGAGCTCGAGGAACGTGTTCGGACCCGTGTTCGTGACGCCGTTGAACACAGAGTCGTACTGGATGTTCGCCTGGCAGCCACCAGCATTTTCGCTGATGGACATGAACTTCTGCATCTGGATCTGGTGGTATGCGTCCTGTGCACGCATGACCATGTTGATCGGAAGCCCTCTTTCGAGGTGCATCGCCTTGTTCAGCTTGCGGTACGGCATCGATGCCGAAGAGCCTGAGTAGCCAGCAAGGCCGCCCATGGTGTACGGGCTGAGGTCGAAGTCGCGGGTCGGATGAAAGACACCGATTCCTGCGCACGGTCCCGCGCCTGTTGCGCCTGTGGCACCTGTCGCACCACACGGATTGACCTGATTGACCGAACCGACGCGACGTGCGTTGATCGGAGCGAAGACAGAGCAACCGCCCTGCGCGCGGTAGCGATCGTTGACCTGGCGCACATAGCGCTGGATCGGGATTTCGCTATCGCCCGATGCTTCTGCGTTGGCGAACGGCGCGCAGTACGCGATGTCGGCAACGAGCTCGTTGATGAGGAGACAGCGGTTCGCGAGAATCCATTGGAACTGGTAGCCGTACATGAGGTGCCATGCGGCTTCCCAGTCAGCGACACCCCACTCCCACTCGGCGGGCGAGATGCCCGTGACGGGACCGAGCGCACCGAGCGCTAGATCTTTCACCGTGAAGACGTCCGGGCTCACCGGCGACGTGCCTACGGGGCATACCTGCACCGGAAGTGCCGGCGCGGGGGTAATCGCGATGGCGTTACCAATCGTCGAGAACGATACGGGCTCCCCGAAGATGTGGATTCCGAGGCCGACGAGCAGCATGTCGACCTGCAACGTGCCGTTCTGGATGAAGCTCGAGTCGACGCTTGTGACGCCGGGCACGGCCTTCGGGCTCTGAAGCAGATCGATCTCGTTTCCGAAGGTCGCCTGAATCTGAGCATCGGTGAGCGGTAGCTCGACCGTCCACGACACGTACTCGAGAATGGGCACCTGCGAGAAGCCCATCGAGAATACCGTTGCACAAAGCTCGTCGCACGGGGGCTGTCCGAACCCGATGAGGCGACCTGTGGTGTTAGCGCGATCTGTCTGTTCCATGGTTCCGATTCTTCCTTTGACCCGCCGCCATAAGCAGACGCTAGGTCATCAGTGCTTGTTTGGGTTTGTACGAAGTGGTGTTTCCTGATCAGTCAGGAAACGAAACGAACTGCGGTTTCAGTTGAGCGCCATTGGCTGGSGGAGATCCAACTGTTCCGAGTGGACCAGAAGGAGGAGCGGGCGGAGCAGATCCAGGAACGCCGGCAACGAAGCCTTCGAACCCATTGCTGCCGTAGCCGTACGATTGCGGACCCACCACATCACAGAGACGTGTGAGTGGCGTAGGCAGGCAGTCGATTGGACCAGGTCCGACCGGCGGGAATCCTGGTGGTGCCATCGGCATGCCCGGTTGCATCGGCACGCCTGGCATCGGAGGAACGGACATGGTACCCGCACCCGAAGAGACTGCGGCAGATCCAACCATTCCGAACGGACCGTAGTCCGCGTATCCACCCTGGGCATTGCCGCCCCAGCCGTTGTTCCAGCCGTCGCGGTAGTCGCCGCCGCCGCAACCCGCTACACCAGCCGGGCCACGAATGCCCATGGGTGCACCGAGACCGAAGGGAAGGCCGGCAATGCCGACATCCGCCTTCCATGCAGCAGCCGCAGCACCTGCTGCTGCACCTGTCATACCGGCTGCTGCCGCTGCATCGTTGGCTGCAATGGCTTCGCCGTAGAGGCGCTTGCCTGTGTCACTCTTCGCCATGAGCTTCGCGAACACATAGCTCTTGATGACTTGACCGACGAGATGGAGGCCCGATCCAAGGCCGAGGCCCTGAAGTGCGGCACGTCCCATCGGCTGCCTGACGAAGTACGCTCCGATGAACGGAAGCGCTGTGACACCAGCCTGCGCGAGAAGACGTACGAGCCCAGGCGCTGCATCGACCGCAATCGCGTTCGGGAGCATTGCCTGCTTTGCCGCGTCGGTCGACGTGGCGAGATAGCGATCGAGAACGTCCGCCATCGCCCAACCGACACCGCCCGAAACCATCGCGAGCGCGAGCTCACCACCTGTAAGCGGGTTCTGAAGGAACTCGCGGCCCTCGCCACCTTCCATGTCCATCATACGACGGTGCATGTGATGACGGTGGTGACCGTGGTGACCGTAGCGATCCATCGCGTACGGGCTGTCGAAGTCCTCGAACATCAACTGGTCACGTGCCGGCGGGAGACGACGGCTCGTCGGGACGCGACGGCTGCTCGAACGACGTGGGACGCGACGGCTGCTCGAACGACGTGTGCTGCGACGACCACGACGACGGCTTGCGCGCGGCTGCTGAATCACGACGCGAACCGTGGACGGCAACGCACGCGAACGTCCGTGCACCTTGCGACGAACCACGGCCGGAACCGTTGCGCTCGTGCCACGACGACGCGTGCGGCGCTTCGCGCGACGACGCGGGTTCTCCTGCACTGTTTCACGTGAGTAGCGACGCTTCGCGCGCTTGCGGCGACGCGGATTGGCTGACTCTTCGTGCGAGAGATGACGCTTCACGTAGTGGCCACGACGTCCACGCGATCCCTTGCGGCGATGGCCCTTGACCATGTGACGACGATGCCCCGGACGCTTGCGCTTGTAGCTGCGCTTGCTGCGGGTCTTGCGAGCCGTCTTGCGCTTCGCGCGGCGACGGGGGTTCGCCGTCTCGTAGAGAACCGTATCTTCGCGTGCGGTACGACGTGCCTTGCGACGCTTTGTACGGCGACGCGGATTTGCCACTGCCATGATTTCCTCCCGTGCCTTGCGTGCTTTGCGTGCCTTGCGGCGTTTTGGACGACGTGGATTTACGCGAAGTGCTTCCTCACGTGCGATGGCGCGCATCTCCTCCTCATGGGAGTAGTGGCGCTTCACGAAGTGGCCACGACGACCGCGAGATCCCTTGCGGCGGTGAGCCTTGACCACATGACGACGGTGGCCAGGAATCTTGCTGCGCTTGACGCTGCGACGCTTGACGCGACGCGGAGCTGCGCGACGTGTTGCGGTCTTGCGTTTTGCGGGACGCTTCGCTGCTGAGCGCTTTGCTGTCTTGCGCTTCGCCTTCTTGCGCGGGTTCGTGATCGGTTCAAGGAACCGCCCGTAGTGATCACGCTTGCGACGTTTTGCCGCGAGAGACCTGCGACGCTTTGCTCGTGCCATTGGAGCCCTCTTCTTGAATGTTCGACCTTGACGATCGAGCACGCGAGGTGATTTCGAAACGTTACCGGCCTTATTTGTTGACGTCAACGAACTTTTTCTTGCCGTTCGAAAAGAATGCGCCTTGCGGGATCTAACGGGCGACTCGACGACGGCCATAGCAGCGTGCGAACTCCCGTTGTTCCGGAAGTCCTTCATTGCTTCGATGTATGACGCTACTTTGTGGGCCATTCGTTCGACCGGTTGCTCAACACTTAGGGAGCTTCTCGGTTCGACGTAAAGGATAGCGCCTTTTCAAACGGCAATGCAAATACTTGTTGAATCGCCTGTGAGATGCACGGCGGATCGAGAATTTGGCTGGATTAGGGCGTACGAAGACGCTCACAAACGACCTTGAGAGGGCCGTACTTTGTATAGAGAGCTGAACGCAGTCGCGTCTTCAACTCAATCCGTCAAGGCGACGCTATACCTTGATCATCTATGCGGCATCCAGACGGATGCGAAATCTTGTACCACTCCCCACATTTGTACAGGATCACTCTTCCTGGAAGAGGGTTCTCTTTGCCATAAATGTGGTAATATTTTGTCTTTCCGCCGGCACTTTTCTCTCCCGCTCGCAGATACCAGATCTGCACCACGTCCCCATACTCAGTCCACGGACCATCAATAGGCGGGTCGACACGAGCGAGCGTCGCTTGATAGCGTTTGCCGAAGTACGCCTTGGCTCGCGCGTTCTTCGAAATGTCTACTGACTTGCGCGTCTTTTCGTACGGGCCGAAAAATAGATCGCAGTAATGAAGATTGTACCCATCGTCATGCATCATGCCGTGTTCTGGAGGAAGCGTGATGATCGTGCCGGTTCCAACGGGATCTCCACCTTCTCGAGCGACGTTAGAACGATCTCCCGCCATCTCGAATCTGATGTTGTTACCTTTGATGAGAATCATGGGTAGGTCTCGGGAACGACAAGGGAGCCACGAATAGTTACCAGCGCTCGGCTGCCATTGGGAGCATCGGCGCAGCTTCTGTACGCGTTGCTGCTTGGCGTCGTTTTGCTGTCGCTTCTTCGAGTGCTGTGCGTATTAGCGGGGTCAGAACCACGATTCCGGCGACCGTCGCACCGCCGATAGCGGTCCACATGACGATGCTGCCGATGTTCTCAACGATCTTCGCAAACGGATCGGCTTTTTTGTTCTCGGCGTTAGCCTTTGCCTCGTTCACGCGTGCTTGACTGACCGTCTGCAAAATTGACGCGGTCTGCTCGGGTGTGAGTTTGCCTGATGCGAGCAGATCCAAAACCGTCTTGGTGTTGGCTTCTTTTGCGAGAGCGACAGCTGTATCGGCCAGCTTGGCGGTCTTGAAATAATCGGTGACCACACAAATCGCGATTCCGATAATCGCGATGATGCCGAGAATGATAGGCAATACGCCGACGCCCACACCTTGAATCGTTCCGCTCTTCTGTTCTTGCGTGATTTGTGTCGGCGTGAGGATACGTCCTGCTTTTTCGGTGAACCCGCCGAGAAGCGCACCAGCTTTGTTGAAGTAGCCGAGGATGGAGTCCGTGGCTGTCTCATAAACCGTACGAAGACTCCAAGGATCGCTATCTTTGGCTTCAACGTAGGAAAGTCCTGACTTCTGATCGATCAGGATTCGACGCACACCATTGAGAGCTTCATGTCCTGCGGCCACGAGCGTGTCTCCGAGCGTCAAAAGACTCGAGGACATGTTCGACATGCTCTTCGTCCACACGCCCCCAATCGGTGCGCTTGCAAGGCTCGTTATGCCTCCGGGCGGCTCAGGATCGTAGGGGTTCTCCGGTCGCAGAAGTCGTCGGGCCTGTTCGACAGAGTCGAACGCTGCACGAAGGTCGTTCGTAGATACTTCGAGCGTGTAGACCGCAGATTGAATCTGCGAAGTTGCGACGTCGAATATGACCTGACGCTGCTGATCTGTAAGTGTTGTTGGGATGTCACCAACGCCGACAGACCGTTCGCGCGTGAGATACACATTCTTCATCACTAGCGAGTGAAAATGCTTGGAGTCGGGTCTGGCGAACGGGAGCGCGCCCAAGAGTCCAGGATGTCGTCCAACACCGACGAAATCGCCACCGCTCAGAGACTGACCTGGCACTGCGATGTCCATCGGATCGATCCACTGCTCTTTCGTCGCAGGGAAGGCTTGTCCGACGTCTTTGTTGCTGCTGCTTGGGTCGACGCGGAACCACTCTTTCGTCTTCGTGTCTTGAACCGCTGCAATGACATGCGTAGGCACACCCGAAGCATCGAAGGACTGACCAACGACTTTCGCAGGAAGACCGATGCTCATCACCGCAGAGGCGTAGGCGATGACCAAGTCGTCACAGTCCCCGCCCTTGAAGCAGAGTCCGTGGTTGTCGAGACAGAGCGTCTCGTGTGCTGCCTGCATGAACTCTGCATTGACGGCGTCTTGTACGTACGTCGTCGCCTTCCGAAGAGCTTTGAGTATGGATTGCGCCTGACCCTTCGCACTTCGCGGCTCACCATCCTCTTTAACAGCGCGAATGGCCCATGCACGAACTCGAGGGTCGAGCCGACCCTTGCGTACACGAGCCGCGACTTCATCGAGGCTTACCTGTGCGCCCTGAGCTCCGTTGGGGTGGTCTCGCATCTCGATCGGGATTGATGCGCCCAACGCAACGCGTGCAGCTTCGACGGACGGTGCGAATCCACTCATCAGTTCCTCACTTATAGATGTGTACCGACCACGCGTATCCGAGCTCGTAGTGGTACCCGCCGAGACTCTCTAGGAAGTTTCTGAAGTCTTCCTCGATCTTCCATCCAGCTTCACCGTATTCGCTGTTGAGCACCATGTAGAGCGGACCTTCGGTCGTGATCGATACAACCGCGTCGTTTCCGTACTTCTCGCCACGCGCTTTCCACTGTTCTTGTGTATAGACGCGTGCGTCGTACATGAGCTCCATGTCATGCCCGTCGCTTTTGTAGTCTTTGAGCCACTTCTCGATGCGTGCAGCGAGCTCGCTAGATCCCTCGCTTTCATGCAGATACGGGCGCATAAAGTACGGGTTCTCAGCCATCGAATGAGTGGGACGGTACTTTTTGAAGTACCACCACGCACCGGCGCCGAGCGCTGCGACAACAACACCTCCAACGACCCACGGCGTCGCACTTGACGTTGCAGCACCCGTAGCTCCGGGCGGCGTCTTGCACATCGCATTGATCGGTATTTCCGATCCGTCTGGACACATCTTTGTCTGTGGGGTGCCGCCGCCGATTGGCGGTGTTGGCGGCAGATTGCCTGGATTGATCGGAATATAGATCGGCAGAGGCCGTGGTCCGCCAGGAAGCGCTGCCTTCACCGCTTCTGCGCGCTGGATATCTACCGGAAGCCGGTCGGTTGCGAATACGTTGATCTTGTCTATCCACGCGGGGTCGAAAGCGCGCTGATGGAAACCATTGTATGTCACGATGTCGTTCGCGGTTGTCATCGCGCTTACGAGACTTTGTATGCGTGCAACTTCGCGATTAAGATTAGCGATGATGACATCGAAGTCGGCCGATGTTGTTGCTCTCTTCGCTTGATCCAAATAAAAAGCGAAGTTGTTTGAAACAGTTCTCACACTTCCAGGCCAGTCGAGCCCCGAACCGCCTCCGACAAGCGCTTGCTGCATAGCGTCTGCAAGCGCTGCCGTGTCAACGACTTCACCCTGGAGCCCGCTGACGAGATCGAAAATTGTGATTGGGGCGCCGACGCCATATTGAATCGAGTTCATGTGCTCCTCAGTAACGACGTCGATAGATCATGTTCTCGGTCGCCGAAACAGGATGAGGCTGTTTGAAGTACCACCACGCACCGGCACCGAGGACTGCCGCAGCGACAACGCCTCCGATAATCCACGGCGTCGCACTCGATGCTGCACCTGTCGATCCGGGCGATGGCACGATAGGTCCTGGCACGATGGGTCCCGGTCCGGGTCCGGGTCCAGGTCCTGGTCCGCCGATCGGTGGTCCTCCACCAATCGGTGGTCCTGGACGAGGATTGATCGGTACAGTGGGCGGTAGCGGGAACGGTGATGGCGGTGTTGGAGGGCCTCCAGGAAGAGGCATGCTTCCACCGTTCGAGCGGATAATACTTTGCAAAAATTGCGCTCGTGCAATATCCGCAGGAAATCTGCTGTTCACGAACGTGTTGATGCGATCGATGAAGAACAGCCCAGCAAGCCCAAGATTTGAAGTCGCCATAAACTGCGCATAACTTTTCAAACCGGCGATCTGGTTGCTAATGCCGGCAATTAGTTGATCTAGAGCTGCGATACTTGTTGCAGATTGCGCCTGCTGCACAAAACCTTGAGCGTTGTTTACAAGCAACGTTATTCCAGGAACCCAACCAACGAAGCCTTGACCAATATTTGCAGCTTCTATGTCGTTCTTGAGCGTCGTCAGGTCTGCGACTTCGGCTTGAAGACCGGTGAGGAGAGTGAGCGGTTGTTGTGGGGGATTGCCTGGAGATGGAAGCGGAACAGCTCCGACGCCGGTAGGAGGTCCCCAAACACCGGCATTTTGAATGTGCTGCATCGCACTGTCCCACGTCTCACGCAGCACTTTGCATTCGCTGATGGCCGAGAAGACAGGAACTCCTCCGGGGTAGACGCAGCCGCATCGACGGCTGCATCCACAGCGTCCAGCACAGCCACATTGGCGGTTGCAGCCGCAACGTTGACCGAGACAGCGGTCGCAACGCCGAGCGCTACAAAGGCTGCAAGTCTGTCGATTGCAACCGCACCCGCACTGAGAAATCTCATCCGGATCGTCAGCGAGACCGATCGGCTGATTCATGCGGCTGTGTTTTTCTGGAAAGGAGTTCATATCGATCCTCACGCGTTGAGCGGACCTGTGCAGCCTTGCTTTGTCAGAAAGTTCTGAAGCTTCGTGACGACTTCCTGTACACTCGAGCCGATCGCAAGCTGCGGACCGTTGCTGATTGAGTTCGGAAGACTCGGACCATTTGCAGTCTGGCACTGCGGAGCATTTCCAGCGAAAAGCCCGCTAGTTCCGTATGGGATGACAGCGATGGGGATGCCCTTGAACATCGTGACCGCCGGCACTCCAGGAAGCACTGTTGCTGACGTTCGAATCAAGTAGACTACCGTGTTAGGATCGATCAGCGTTGCCGCCGCGCCCGTGTACGCGCCACCCATGACATACATGTCCGATTGAGCCATTGCTGTCGGAAGTGGCATCTCGTCCGGCCATGCACCGCTCGGAATCCCGCCCGTACCGCCACCGAAGTAGATGAGCGAGAGCCCACCTGCTGTGGCGTTGGCTTCAATTTGCGCTCGAGTTGCCTGTCCGATCGGACCTGCAATGAGATAGAGATTCGGATTTCCAGGTGTTCCCGGCACAAGTGCTTTCGACATCACGGGCGTGACGTAGGACACGACTGGTGAGGCTCCTGATCCCAATCTGGCCCCTGCCGATTTCGCCATCACCTGCTTTGTGATGATCACACCGAGAGCGCCTGCGATGAGCGCACCACCAGCAGCGAGACCGATTTTCTGATTCTCTGTGAGCATGATCCTGTTCTCCTTAAATTCTGGTACGTCGACGACCACTGGTTCTTGCTGGCAGCGCGCGAGGATTCGAACGGGGCATGAGAGCGCGCGCTCCAGGAAGTTGTGGAGCCACGGGTTGTGCGGTCATCGGATAGCGCTTCGATGCAGGCTGCTCGCCAGCTCCGACTACGGGACCAGCTTTCTTCTTCTTCTGCTGTTGCGTCGAATACCACCACCAGAAACCGCCACCGACGACGGCGAGTGCAGCGAGACCGGCAATGATGGTTCCAATAGGAATCAGCGGTTTCTGCGCTCCCATCGCTAGTGGAGCCGGAGCAGGAGGCGGAGGTGCAGGAGCCTGAAGAGCTCTCAGCTTCGCAACGACGGTGGCGGTAGCTGTTGTCGGATCGGTACCTGGAGCGACACCAGCCGCACTGAATATCGAGATCATATGCGAGTTACCAGCATCGATCTGAGCGTTCAGTGTTTCGATATGCGACTGAAGTACGTTGGTGTTCGCAACCTGACCTTGGATCAACGCAGCTGTATCACCTTGCGATGTAGTCGCGTTCTGTACGTCTGTAGGCAATCGGCTATCTCTGAACGCGTTGAGCTTGTTTCGCCATGCTTGCTCACCGGCCCATGGAGTGTTGCCAGCCATCATGCCGACACCAGCGGCATTGAGTTCCGCGATCAGAGCAGTCATGTCGGTGACTTCACCGCTTAGTGCGCCGATTAGTTTGATGAAATCATCGTTGACCTTAGTGAGCTGCGTAACAAATGGATCAGCTGCTCCAACGCCAACTGACATCTGTGGCGCCTCAAAACCATCGGATGGCGGCGCTTCGACGCCAACAGGTGGCTGATGCGCTCTAGAACCAACAAAACTGTTGGCGATGCTGTTGACGTTCATGATCCTCTTAGCTCCCAACGAGACTTTCAATAATTTGATCCGTGCGTATTTCAACTATTCCGTAGCTCTCACGTATTTTTTTGAACTGGTACGGACCCGGTTTGAATCTCACGATCTTGTAGTTGTTACGCCATAAGATCGCTGTGTTGTCCGGTTGTAGCAAAATTTCTTCCCACGCCGGGCTCACTCCCAAACGTACACGAATTGCAACGCGGCGTCTTGGCGGTTGCCGACGTGGTTTCGGGTGAAATGTGTAAGGAGGAACCCCTCTCGGAAACTCAGGTGCAATGTTTTCAGGCGAAAAGATTGGATTTTCTAGCGCGGGTACGACTCTATGAAGGAGACTTTTCGATGCCTGACCGATCGTCATTCCTGATCGATTTGCGTACCACCAAAGCCCTCCGAATGCGGCTGCACCGATCACTGCGGTACCGATGACGACCTTGGTGGCAGTGCTTGTAGTGGTTGGCGGTTTAGGAACTAGCCCACCTATGAGATGAAGACGCGAGAGGTGACCGACTTGCCGGATACCAGGCGTGATCGAAACTTGCTTCTTTGTTCCAGTATTGATCCAAATGTCAGTGTTTTGTATTTGGTCGTCGCTGTTATGCACCATCTGGTCGACGAGCTTTTCAAAGTACGAACCAGTGCTGTCCGCTCGAATGCACCACGGAGCGCCTTTTTCGTGCGCGAAGTTCCACATGCGGAGCAAGTGGCTCAGGACTTGGGGGCTGGTGGCGGGAGGCTTGAGGCCGTTGAACCAGTATTCGGCGTTGGCTTTCCACGCTGCTTGAAACGCTTGTGCAAACTCCTGCGGGGCTAGTGATGCGCTGTCGAGATGTTCGATAGTTGAAAACTCATCGAAACCTTCATCAATCGGTCTTTTACCCTCGTGCGCAATTGGCCAGAAATGTGCGCCGCGCCATCCGCTCGACCTCAACGAATCGGCTGCTGTACCTTCGTAGGTAGAAAAGTTGTAGGAACCTCTCTTTGCAGCAGCAAACCATCCTGCATCTTGCGGATCGTTCAGATTGGGAAAGTGTCGCCAGTACGGATTAGGTCCGTCCTTCAACGAAGGCGACTTGACCTTGTTCGCCTCAGTACAAGCATCGTTCAGGACGCATCCGAAGACACATGGCGGGGGGTTCGTGATGGTCGAGCCGCAGACAACTGTTTGCGGACCTTGCGGACTACCGAGCCACTTGTCGAGAAGAGCAGCAGCAATAGCAACGCCTCCAACGACTGCCGCGCCAACACCCGCTGTGGCGATGCCGCTGGCGACGAGTGCTCCCATCATCGTCCCAGTGAACATCTGAATTATTTCACCAGGAGGAACACCATTTTGCGTCGCCTCGATGAGCCCTTCGATCTGGCCCACTGCTCCAGCGATCGTACGAAGACCTGTCGCGTACTTCCCAGCCGCGTTGTAAATTTCTGAACCGGAAAACCCAGCGCCTTGTGGACCTGAAAGCTGGTTGACCGAGGTGAGCATCGCGTTTTTCGCGAGGCTTACGTTTCCGCCCTCAGACGTAACCTGTTGCTCGACTACCTTCCACGCTGTCTTGAAGGCATCGTCCTTCATCCACTCGTCGAAAGGGAGATCTCCGAGTCCAATGCCCGACAGGGTGCCACGAGGCATTTGCCACGCTTCTGGCAGATTTAGCCTCTCGCCGACGATGAGTGCGGCGAACGTCGGCTGGCCGTAGCTGTACGTGATCGGCTTGTGCGGATTCGCTCGAACGAGCTCCGTGTATCGAAACGGGTCGCCTACGAGCCGCTGCGCGATTTGCATAGCGCTGTCGCCGAGCCCAACGACGTAAGTGGGTTCTCCAAACACAAGGAGAATCTACACTAAACGAGCGAATCCGTCCTTCAAGAAACCTATCGTGGCTTCCTTGTCGTTCAGCAAGTTCATTTCTTGCCGATTTGCGCGACTTGCCGATCAGCGTTGCTGCTGAACGACCTGACGAACGGCCGCTGCTGACGGCACGAAACTCATCGGAGTTGGTGCCTGCGGTTCGGGCTGCGATTGCGGCATGTGCGCACGCGGTATCGATGCATGTACTGGCATCGGTGGACGTGCTGGCATCGGTGGACGTGCTGGCATCGGTGGACGTGCTGGCATCGGTGTTCGTGGAGGCGGCGCTGCACGATGCTGTGGAGGCGCGAAGTGCTGCGGCGGAGGCTCGTACTGCGGCGGTGCGTACTGCTGCTGCTGCTGCTGCACGTGTTGCTGCTGCATGTGTTGTTGCTGCACGTGTTGTTGCTGAGGAGCAGCAAGTGCAGGTGCTTGATAGCCTGGCATGCCTCCCTGCTGCATCTGCTGTGCATTGAGGAGGCTTGTCACGCCTTGTGCGAGACCTTGTAGCCAAGGACCGACATTTCTTACGTTACCGAAGACTGTACCGAACATATTCGGTGATCCATCTTCATTGAGCGCAAGAATAGCTGCGTTCTCGCCACCTCCGAGAGGCATCACGAACGGCTTCGGTTGACCAGGAAGAGGCGGAGGCATTGGATTTTCCTCTTCTTCTTCCTCTTCCATCATGGGAGGTGGTCCGTCAGCGTTGACCATATTTTTGATCTGTGAAAACGCTCTCGTCATGCCGGCAACCACACCGACGGTCTGTTTGACGTTTTGCTCCAATTGATCCATTGGATTGAGTGAAGCAGAAGTCGGGGCAGCTGCGGGCGGCGGTGCACCTAGACCTTGATGCTGTGGAAAACGCGCATCACGTACAGGTGCCGGAGCGCCGTTCCATTCTGGTCTTTGCTGCGACTGCGGTTGTGATTGCGGTTGCTGCGTTTGCTGAGATTCCCACTGTTCGCGGGTGAAAAGCTGCGGCTGCGGCGGTTGACGCTGTTGCGATTCCCACTGCTCGCGAGTAAGGAGTTCAGGTTGACGCTGCATCGATTCCCACTGTTCGCGTGTGAGTAACGCTGGCGCAGGACGTTCGATCGGCTGTGCGTACGCAGATCCATACGGTTGTCCGTACGGCTGCTCGGCAGGTTGTGCATACGGATTGGATGCTCGCGAAGGGGCGGCCATCGGAACATGCGCACCGAAGCCCACAGGTTGCTGCTGCGGAGCTTGCCACTGTTGAGGAGGTTGCGGCTGTGAAGGTTGCGGCTGCGCTTGCGGAAGCGGCTGCTGCATTTCACGGCGCTTCATTTCGGCGAGCTCGCCGAGTGCTTGTGCAACTTGGAGTTGGTTTTGACGTAGAATTTCTTTTGTTTCTCTGAGCTCTTCGTACGTCGTAGCAAGAGCTCCGTAGACTGCGGGATCTGGCGGCGCTGGATAGTTGAGCGGCTGACCGTACTGCTGTGAGTAGCGCTGTTGCTGCTGCTGTGCGTACTGCGGCTCAGGAGCAGCTTGTTGTACCGGGGGTGGAGCAGGCGGTGCAGCAGGAGCAGTGGGAGCCGCAGGTGCAGCAGGAGCAGCCTGCGCAGGCGGTGGCTGCTGCGGAGGAGGCGGCTGTTGGTATTGCTGCTGCTGCGGGTACTGTTGCTGCGGGTACTGCTGTTGTTGCGGGTACTGCTGCTGATACTGAGGAGGGTATCCCTGCTGCTGGTAGCCAAATGGATAGCCACCCGGAAGCGCAACCGGCGGAAAGTTCGGATGAGGCATTTCTGGTCCCTTCACGATGGCAGGCTCGTCTGACGCGTCGGGCATGTGCAAGTAGCCGCGACCTCTTTCGCTGCCGTTCGCTTCCTTGAATCTCACGCTGTAATTAGCAGCCAGACTGTTCTTGTGAATAGTTTTGGCGACGTGCTCGTAGAAGGCTGCAACATCCTTCACCGACGACATTGGGAAGGGCTTGAAATCTACGGGTGGCCCCGATTCCGCAGTGCGTGAAACGTAGACATAGATATACGTGTTGGGCCACGCCTGTTTGATGAGATCGAAGACATGCAGCGCGTCTGATTCACCCCAACGAATGCTTTTTTCGCCGAGCTGCTTTTGTCGCATCTTCTTGGCGACGGCTTTGTTCGTCTGTGCAGATTCTGGCGAAACCGCGCCTACTTTGCGGGCTTCTTCGACTGTCATATCAGCGCCGCTCGAGACAGATCCATCATCGTTGGTAGGCACACCTTCAGGGAATGCGGCTGCTGTTACATCGCCGACGACGACATCGAGTCCTTCAATAGAGCCGTTCGAAGTGACAATATTTTTCTTGGGGCGGGGCATGCAGCCTCCTCAGGCAAATACAGGTTGGGCGGCCGTAATCTTTGAAACGAGTGCCGCACCGAGAGTGTGAGTGAATCGATCGCGAAATGGAGCCGCGATATCGGCAGCAACGACTGCGCCTACGTTCGCGGGAGACTTCGGATCGATATTGCCTTTGAGGTTGATGGCTGGCGCAACCACGGTCTGGAGCGGGAAAAACTGAAAAAACGACGGCCCGAGCATCGCGATTCGAGCTCCTGTGCCGCAGCGACCCGAAAAGATCGTGATGGTGCCGACATTCGATCCAAACGAACCTACTGTGAGAATCTGGATGTTCGTAATGGTCGCGTGATTCAGCGCACCAAGATCGACAGGTGTTGTGCCGTTGAGCATAACTGTCTCTGTAAACGGTTCGGCACCCAATTTGTCGAAGTAAGTGATCTGAATAATTCGTGCACCGAGACCGTCGAGAACCGGAGGACTACCTGGAGTAACGCACACGAGCACGCCTGGATGATCGTTTGGGCTGCTCGAAACAACGCTTCCTTGGAAGTTCTGGATGGACGGTGTATTACCGCTGCATGTGCCTTGAAAGGCGAGCGTTCCCGCGCCGTTTGGCCCTGAGAATACCGAGATGAGGCCATCCGCAGCGCCAAGAGATCCCGTAATCCCTACACGGATCGACGTAATCATAGCGAGGCTGTCTGCGGAGAAATTGACAGGCGTTGTACCTTGTAGGGCTACGGTTGCTGATTGCTCGAGCCCTGCTTGATCGATGTAGAAGATCTGCACCGTGTGTGCGCCGGTACCGTTCGGAGAGTCATTCGGGCTCGACGATACGATCGCGCCGTTGAACGTACCGGACACGATCGGTACAGGTGTCTGGAACGATTGAAACGGTGCCAGAACCGAGTAGACGAGCGTTCGTTGAACCAGTCCTCCAACGAACGCAGTTGTATCACTTATGAGAGTTGCTCCGATCAACACGAGATCGTCTTGTCCTAGTGGAACAGCTGCCATCGCAGCCACAAGACTTGCAGGCGTGACAGATCCAACAGGCTTCAGTGTGTAGACGAGCGTTACGGTTGAAAGTGCCATGACGCTCTTCTATCAGGAACCAGGTGTTTCTGGCGGCTGTACTGGAATAGGAGCAGCTTGCTGCGAAAGGTTCGGCATGTAATTCGGTGCCGGCGCAGGCTGTTGCTGCGCTTGTGAAGACGGTTGTTGCTGAGGCGAAGGCATGTAGCTCGCAGGCGGCGGAGGCATAAAACCTTCTGGCGGCGGAGCGAAGACTTGCTCTTCTTCCCCTTCTTCCTGTCCTTCCTCCTCCTCTCCTTCCTCTTCCTCTTCATCTTCCTCTTCCGGAGGAGCGTAAAATGCAGTTTCTGCTTCGTTCATACCGTGTTGCCATGTATCGAATCGTGCGATCGCAGCCACGAGTTTTACGGTGAGCGGCATGAGCGTGAAGTGAAGACCGCGTTTGAGGTTGCTGAGCTGCGTGCCCGGTTCAGGCAGCGCATAAACCTCTATGACGCCGTTTAGAAGGAACATCTTCACGATACGCGTACCTGATTGATCTCCCGGTACGGGTTCGTTCACTTGCCACACAGTGCCGCCGTGCTCGACGACGCTCATGACCCGCTCTTTGCGGTCTTCCATCTCTGCGAGTTCTGCGGCTTGTGCTGCGTCCATGTTCTTGATCTCCATGTTTGAAAACATCTAACGATTATTTCCAAGAGCGCCAGCATCTCGGAATGAGTAGTACCCAGGTTCACCGTTGGATCCTGAGATGCCAACGATCAAATGGTCCATGAACATTATGTCGTTTGCAGCACAAGCTTTTTCAACAGCCTTCGTCACATCCTTATCGGCGTCGCTCGGTTTGATCTTTCCAGAAGGATGATTGTGCGCGATTGCGATGGATTGCGCGCCATAAAGCTGTGCAAATGCGAGTGAGTAACGAACCGTGTCCTGAATCGGCGTTAGAACTCGATCTCGCCCTCCGCGTGCAACTTCAGCGATACCGCGAAGCATGAGTTGCGTGTCTAGCGCGATAACGTAATAGCATTCTTGATCTTCTCTCTCGAGTTGTCCGCGAATGATTTCGTATAGCTGCTTGCTCGACTCGATGCGTCCAAGCTGATTCGCAAGCTGCATGCACGCTTTCATACGTGCTGGGTCTCGTTCGATACGCACCCACGGCATGCAAATGCTCGAAGGCTTCTTGCTCATCGGCCGCATGTCGCTAGCTGCAAGAGGCTCTGCAACAGCATCGAGAGGCTCACTTGCCTCTGCGATGGCATCGAGCGGCTCCCTCATCGATGGAGCGATCTCCCGTGCGTTGATTTTCAGCCGTTCAACAACGACTCCAGTTGGAACAGTCGAAGTTTCCTCCTTTTTGTGCGGACAACCTCGGTCGCACGCTTCCTCCACACCTTCGTACAAATCTTCGGGAGTTAGAATCGGATTGGCGGTCGTCATTGATAATGAGAATACCGCAGCGAGCCACAAGGCTCAAGAAGCGCTATTCAGMMWGRCSNGRRMWTWGAYNTSTGNCMKRAMKSRTKTWMAGCANGSATGRMGAAGTAAATCGTTGCCAATAGGCAACGCTCGTTCGGATTCGTGCAAAAACCTCGAGAAATTCGCGATGTAGGCACGAACGGGTTTTCTCTGTAGTATCCGAAATATGGCGAAGCAGATCGGAACCATCGGCGACGTAGGCGTGCCTGAATACGACGGCGGGTTCGTCTACGAGACTGCGCCTGGGGAATACGAGATCGAGTGGGTCTCCGTACCCGAGGATTTCGAAGATCCCTCAGCTCGATGGACCATCTACCGCGTCGGTCTCGACCCTGAGATTCCTGACTGGGGCGACTTGCATGCTGTCGCACGCTCGATGGGTCAGAGTTTGATAGATCTCGCGAAGGCGTTCCAAAGTACTAATCCGATGGAGCGCGCATGGGCTTACGAATCATGGGCGAGGGCGAGCTATTACGGCTGGTATGAGTTCGACCAATACCCGCTCGAACTCACCGTTGAAGAAGTCGAGAAGCGTTTCAGCGTCGAGCTCGTCTCTCATGACGAGAAGGAGATCGATCTCGATAACCTCGATGAGTTCACGCAGAGCTACATCGAGACCGCGCTGTGGGCAACGACCGACAACTCGCACGACGATGGCGGTGACCCGCTCGACAAGAACTACGACATCGACGACATCGCACCTGAAACGCTCAAGCAGATGGCTGAAGACGCGAGAGCGTTTCAGCGAGACAACGCTAAAGATCTATCAGGGTTAGATAACGAACAAGCAGGACATGATTTTTTTCTTACGAGAGAAAGACACGGCGCCGGATTTTGGGATCGCGGTCTGGGAGATGTTGGCGATCGATTGACAGATGCTGCTCACGCCTACGGCAGTTTCGATCTCTACATCGGCGACGATGGTAAGATTCATCACAACTGAGGCCACACGATGAGGCGAGTACATCGAAGAAAGCGCTACGCAGCAGAGCCACCGCGTTTCGCCTCACGTGACGAAGTCGATCATGGAAGTGCTGGAGACTTGCTCATCATTCTCGCTGGTTGCGCACTCATCGGCACGGCTGGATACTTTCTCTTCCGCGAAGGCGGACCGCTGCATCACCTCGGAGCATAAGATGAAGAAGCAAAAACGTCGCGTTAAGCATCGAGGCAGAGAAGCTGGAGAAGCTCTAATGCCGTTCGGCGAGCCTCTGGTTACAGATCACTTTCCAAATCCACCTGAAGAGGAACGCGGCGGCGCAGCACTGTTCTGGGTTATCGGCGGTCTCGCGCTCGCCATTGGCGGCGGGTATCTCATCTACTCGTTGAGCAAAAACCCTCCAGTCACCGTGATCCCTCCTGTCAAAGGTCCGCCACCCGGCAAGTTCGTCGTTGGCGCAAGCGCGGTCGACAGTTCAACACCATGGCACGCTTGGAAACAAACGTTCGAAGGTGCTGACGAAGCAGTCATCATTTACAACGGCAACGAAGAGAGCGTTGCGAAGACGTACGCCGACTACTGGGCGAATCGGGGATGGCGCACCGGCTACTATCAGGAATGACGTCGTGCGTGTCGTTCAGACAGGCTTCGGAGATCCGCGTCCACTTGTTCTTGTTTTTCATCTGAGCGAGCACGTCGATGCAGCGCTTCGTGCAGCAGCGGGACCGAACGCTCTCATCGCAAACGAAACGGTCTCAGGCTCTACGTACAACAACATTTCATCGCTCGAACAAATCAAGGCAGATCTCACAAAACAAACTGGAGCTCGGTTCGCTCCAATAGTCGTTGCCGGTTTCTCCGCAGGTGGATTCGCCACGCGCCGAATTCTCGAGCTCGGTGGAGATCCCGATGCACTTGTCGTCGCAGACGGCACGTATGCCACCGACCCATCAGACTGGGCAGCGTGGCAAGCGTACGCAGAGAGAGCGAAGAAGAGAGAGCGCGCCTTCATCGCTTCACACACAAGCCTCGTCGTACCGTCATCGACATGGCATGTCCTTCAAGCGATCAGCAACTTCGATCTGCCACTTGGCGCGAACGTTACGAATCGTCCTGCCGGCGTACCTGTTCTCCCAGAGCCTGGTCCCGTGCGCAACGAAGCCGGAAACTTCGTCATCTACTCCTACCCAACTGAAAACAAAGCAGGCCACGAGTATCAAGGTGATCAAGTTCTGCCGATGATGCTCAGTGAAGCGCTCTCGCGTGTGAGCACACCGAGAAAGTCACTGCTTCCAGCTGTAGTTGTTACACTCGGTCTCGCAGCTGTAGGCGGACTCGCTTACATGCTGCTGCGGCACGACAAGGGAGCCACGAAGGTATTTGCATGAGACACACCGTTGTTCATCCGCAACTCAAACGCACCAAAGTTGTCGCCTCGACAACTTGACTGAGGTCCCGTTGTTGCGCGACCGCGCTCCACTCGGTCGCTAAACTCAGTTTTCATTCGTGGCTTCCTTGTCGTTCAGCCGGTGTAGTGATCTTGCCAATTCTCGTCCCAACCCGGCGGCCACGCCCATGAGCTCTTGTCTTCGTTGTTGCCGTCGAACCAAGAATCAGGAAGGTTCAGCACTTCGCCTACTCTAAGCTCGCGGAACGTGATGAAGCCGTTCGGGTATGTGAATCGAGCTTTCTGCGGGTTAGCTATCACCAACGATCGCACACACTTCGGGCAGCCCGTATAGTGAAGAGCGATCCGAAGCGCGGAAGCCCCAGGCCGTACAACTAATTGGCGCATGTCACTTGTCCTCGGAAGGTGGTTCGTTTTCGTTTGCAGTCGATGCGGTTAGAATGCGTTGGCTGAAAGATTGAAGCTTGCTTGCGGCTTCAGCCACTACAGTTTCAAGTGATCCTGCTCCAGTTTCAACAAGAACAGCTTGACCAACCGAAACTTGTACAACCCAAATATCGTCGCGATCAGGCACTCCGCGAAACCTGAGTTCTGCGTGAGGGCTAATCGCACGCGTAGCTTCACACAACCGGCGAAGCCGTCTCATGATTCAGGCGTTGACGAGCGCTAGAAGCGTCTCTTTGTTCGTAACACCGATGTGACGCTTCGATTCTTTTCCGTTCTTGAAAATAACCACGGTAGGTACACCGCGAATGCCTAGCTTGACAGCGGTGACAGGAGACGCGTCGAGATCGATCTTGCCAACTTTGATCTTGCCGAAGTTCTCATCTGCGATCTTTTCAATGACCGGCGAGAGCATTTTGCATGGACCGCACCACACAGCGGTGAAGTCGAGGAGGAAAGGTACCTGTGCGTTGAGTACCTCAGCATCGAAGTTTGCATCCGTGATTTCTAGAACATTTGCCATGTGAAGATCTCCGCCCGTGGATTGTACGATGTATTTCGGATACTTTAGCGCAAGTAGCGATGACACGTGACTACTGCATCTGCCCCATCGGTCCCGACGGACTTCTCTACGTCGAAACGCCTAATTTTGAGGCGCTTCGAACGTTGCTCATTCAGCAACGATTTCGCGGCCAGGCTCACTTCCGAACGGTGCAAGGCTACGTTCCATACAGCGGTGGAGGCATCGCATTTCCAGCGATCTATCTCAGAATGCTAGGCGTTCAGCCTGTCTGGTACCTGAACCAGGGCGGCAAGTACGAGCGCGCTATCGAACAGCTTATCGTCGACAACGTCTACGCGGATGAGTGGGAAATCAGAGAGAATCACGACGTGCATCCGAGTGAGTGTGAGTGGCAAGGACAATCTGGATTGCGTTTCGATCCCTCACTCATCGCATTCGTATGGCTCGGTTACGAACGTAGAACATATCCTGTGGAAACGCGTGCAATGCTCTTGCGTTCGATCTTGCCGCCGCACATTGATGTACTTCATGAGCCGCCGGAGAAAGTGTGGGGCTCGAGTCCGTGCAAAGGACGACACTAGCTTCGAACAATCATCCGTACGTCACGGTTGTAGCTGTAGCGTTGTTCTGAGCGTCCCACCACGTTGCACCGATCGATCCTGCTGTAACTGTAAGTGGATCGCAAAACGCGTATGGCTGAGCGCCAGGAGGCACTGGGTTGTCGGACGCCGTGTCTGTGATTCCGCCCCACCGAGCTCCTGGTGGAAGCGTCAAGGTGATGCAGTCACCAGGATTGTACCCACTGATGTGCAGATGTCCGTTTGGTACGAGTTGAATCGTGTGCGTCGGCTTATCATTTGATGCCGGAGCTCCGTGGGCACGCACGCCGAAGAAGTGCCAGAGGATGTAACCTATGCCTCCAAGAATCGCGAGTCCGCTGGCGATACCGATCGCTGTCTTGGCGGAACTCGAGAGCGGGTTCGAGAGCGGCATGTTTTTCGTCTTCGGTGCGGTTTCGATAATGATCGATTCGGGGCACGGTACTTTAGTGAAAGTGCCTCCATTCAGAGCTCGAACAGCGTAGATGCACTGGCCCCACTCATCGAGCACGCGGATCACGTTTGTGTTTAGCGGTGTTCTATTCGCATGACGCAATGCTAAATCGTCAGCGTAACTCTTGGCAACATTCACCGCTTCACTTCGGGGCTCAATTGCCGTCGTCATTGTTTCCGAATTTTGCTCTAGATCGGATTTACGCACGATGTCCCAGCCGGGCCTCATTGTGCCGTTGTCTTCAATGAAGCCGTACATAGTTTGGCGGATGCGAAACGTCGTCTTCGAGAGTCCGCTGATTCTCGATAGCGTGGGCGCAGGCGTAGGAGACGACTGCTCTGGAGGAAGTGCAGATCCCGTGAGCCCGAAGCGTGCAACTTCGAGTGAGGCCCATCCTTCAAAAATGCCGTCACGAATTTTTTTGTCGGCATCGTCGACAAACGCCTTCAGCGCGGAACGCATCAAGTCGATGTCGTAACCCGAATCTTTCCAGTCATCACCGACGAAGCCCCACGTAGAGTCTGCTTTTTCCCAGTCATCTTCTTCAGTCGGTCGCCACTCCGAGATGACGCCCCATACTCCATCGTTCGCGATTCGGCTTTGAAGCTCTTTCTTCTCGAGAATGAGCTCGTTCTTCTCTGCGATTGCAGCCTCTCGAATTCGATCGTCGATGTCGCTGTAGTCGTACGAATCTTGATCGGCAATAATATCGAGTTTGACGACGTAATTCTCTAGCGACTTGAAAGCCGCGATCGTGTTTGCTGCACTTGTTGCGTATTCAACTGCCATCCCCTTTGATCGCAGGCGCGCAAACTCACTATCAACGAGCTTTTTCACGCTGTTCATAGCTGAGCTGAATTGCGGCATCGCTCGCTCGACTATAGCGCTACTTACGTTGCGCGTTGAGTTAGAAAATCTCTTGTCGATGCAAAAGAGGGTCTCGGGTAAGATGCATGCATGGCCCGACGTAAGCACGTGAGAACGATGAACGGGAAGTCGACGAATGGCATCGCCGGCCCCTCATTCACGGCGCTGACCGCTGAAGAAAAAATCGAGATCAAGTATCTCGCTGAACTGCGGAAGCGGTGCAGGAGCGATTGCTGGTTGGATCGGAAACGTACCCGAGGCAGATGGCGGTGTGTGCATGATCAGTTCGCAGTTTTGTTAGTGCACTCAGCACATTTGTCGCTGTGCTCGATGACGTTCACACATTCGATCGTGCCCTGAAGCGCAGTCTCCAGAATGCCGCGCAAAAGACGATTGTAGTCGTTGACGGATGAGTAACCGAGTCCGTGCGCAGCGGTATGCACTGCTTCACTGATGAGATAGGTAACGATGTCGAGCGTTGCGTGATCTGCTGCATCGTCTTCGTTTTCGTTGTTCTCGACACGAGCGGCTTCGTATTCGACACGCAAATCACTGATGACGAGACTCAGAACATCGATACGGCGATCGATGTCTTCGGATTCAGGCACCGTTTCGATCTCGTTTTTTGTGTCTTCTACTATCTTTTTCACGGGTGCCTCTTCGGTAGGTGAATCTGACTCGCCTTACTCATCTTACACTTCAGACCAGCACAACCCATCTTTCAGATCGATGGGAAACTTGACGTTGTATCCGTTGACCAGCACTGGCCTATCGGCTTCTTCTTGAATGATGTTCTTCACGTTGTCTACGAGTGCGTCAGGCACTTCGAAAATTCCAGCGTCGTGAATCTGTCCCGTTAGTCTGACAGACTTGCCAAACACTTTTTTCAAGTGTTTCCAGATTCGAAGCAGGAGAGCGTTCATAACGTCGGCCGCTCCAGCTTGGATCGGGGAGTTCGCGCAATCTGAAGGTGATGGTGCGTGTCCGAGCCAGCGAACGCGACCTGACATGAAGCCGATTTTGATATAACCGTGTTTGCGGCAGAATTCGACATCGTGATCTACGCGCTCGAAATGCTGGTAGTAGGCGCGATGTAGTCTTTCGAGCATGGCTGTTACTTGGCCAAACTTCACTGGAAAACGTCCGTCAGCACGGATCGTTTCAAATAGCTTGTCGGCTCCAGCGAGATAGTTGACCGCGAGCCCGCAGATTTTGCTCAAGGTCCGCATGTTCTTACCTTTGCCGTTTTTGGCTTCATACGGATCCATCAGCTCAGGTAGCTCACCGAATAGAATGATTGCATTCGCGGTATGAAAGTCGCCGCTCTCGATTGCCTTGATCATTTTTTCGTCGCCAGCGATGTATGCGGCTACACGCGGTTCAACCTGCGACAAATCGAAGCCGACAAGTCGATGTCCGGGTGGTGCGATGTAGATCTTGCGAATCTGCTGCTCAGGTTCTTTGTCTTCTACACGACGCAGATTTTGTAGATTCGGCTTTCGACAGCTTTCACGTCCTGTAGGTGTACCGAAGCTGCGCCATCCAGGACGCACGCGACCATCGGCCTCTATGATCAGGTTGTCGAGATACGTCACACGCATCTTGCTGCATGCACGAAGCGTCACGAGTTTCTTGCAGAAGTCGCCGTAAGGTCGGTCTTTCGCTGCTAACGCCTGCAAAACTTTCTTGTTCGTACTTGGCAACCCTTTCATCGTGCGCTCGAGCATCGGAGCGCCGAATTTCTCGAAGAGTATTCTGCGGATGTCGGCAGCTTTGGTTGGCGCGAAATCTTCGCCGCCGTTGAGCTCCTTCATCTCGCTGTACAGACGCTCTTCCTTGAGCTTGATTGCAGTAGACAACTCGTTTTTTAGTGGCTGATCGACAAACACACCGTTCATCTGCATTTCACGACAGAGAGTTGCGAGTTCCTTGTCGTGCGCGTAAAGAGACTGCCATCCCGACAGATCTACCTTCATCTCTTGCCAGAGACGTGCAGTCAGGAATACGTCGAGCGCGTTGTACTTGAAGAGCTGCTCCTCGTTGTCGAGTAGCTTCGGAAGCCCTTTCTCGTCGCCCGAGCGCTTTCCGAACTGAATCTTCCACGGCTCGGCATCGAGATAGAAACTAACAAGATGATCGAGGCGTTGCGGAAAGTGGCTCGCGTAACAATGATGCGCGATGAGCGTGTCCTCGAGCTTGTCGAGCGGGATGATGACTCCATGTTTTTCTAGAACGATCGAATCAAATGCGAAACCGTTGTGAAAGATCGTTGTGCGTTTCGCGAAGAATTCGTTCAATAACAGCTTGAATCTTAGATCCCACGGGACGACTACCGTGTGCTTCACATCCGAAATGCCGATGCAAAGAAGTGTGGCCTGTGTCGGCTGGTCTTTGCTCGTCTCGATGTCGCACGCAACCACAGGACCGAACCACGCAAGAACCCGCCGGAGCTCCTCGACGGTGCGTGGAACCGTGACGCCTTTAGGTGCTTCTAGCTCGAGTTCTCCGTGTATACGTTTCGCAATTCTCCTAAAATCGCGACTGAAGAGCGGCGCTTGAGTTTGATCGTAAAGAACGTTTGCGGGATGAATCGTAGGTAGGATGTCGCGATCGTTTTTGTTCCAGACGAAGCCTCGCGCGAGACCTATACCAATCTTTCGACCGTAGACCGCCTTGAATGCAAACGCGCCCATCGGGATGACAGGAACGGACTTCGGGTAGCTATCGATTTCACGTTGAAGACGCGGCGCACAACACTTGATTGCTAGTGGGCGATCTTCATCACGTCGCATTCTACAAAGAGCAGAATTGGTGATATGCATACGCGAGCGATCAAGACCGTGCTTGACCAGCATCTTGTCAACCTTGCGCCCTGAGGGTCCGATGAAGGGGATCTTTTTGCGTTCCTCTTCTCCGCCAGGTTCTTGGCCTACGAGGATTGCATCAGGAACTTCAACGTCTGGAATGGTCGGTGGCACGACAGGGAAGCCACGAAGTGGACACGCGTCGCAGTTCGCGCCGTGCGCTCGCGCGTCATAGATCGGTAGTTTTTTTGCCGGCTCCTGAGCTCGAGCCTCACTCGCAGGATGAGTTGGAACCGTAGTAGTTGTGCGCGCCATCGGCGGGCGCCACATAGCAACAGACTTCGTCATCGAGAGCGCTCCTTCTCGCGCTTCGCAAGCCCTGTAGCTTCGCTTAACTGGGGAAAATTGGCAACGAGCGAACGAGCCGCCGGTTATAAATCGTGCTTCTTGTCGTTCGTGTTCGAAGCACGTCAGAGGACCGGTCTATCGCTCAATTGATCCTCTGAATCGACATTTTAGTTCACAACAGATTCCAACTTTTCATTTGACAACATTATTCATCTTGCACCGCAAACTTGGTAGGATGACGGAACTCCGTGTCTTTCCGAATTGGGCGCACTCGCGCACAGCACAGCTACCCAGAACCGAGACAATGCGTCTTCGGTAAGTTTACGACTGGTCCGACTGGACCGACTGGACCGACGGGTCCAAGCAGCGGACCAGGATCGCCAGGACCCACAGGAGCTTCATCAACACTGCCGTCAGCCAGATCTTGAAGCCTCAAAATTGTTGGCGAGTATCCGATGCTCTCAGCGAAACTCTGGATGAGCGTTCCTGCTGCAAGCTTTCCAGCTGCGTATCCTTCATCATAAGCAGGCACGTCCGCGTGATCTGAGCGCATGGCTTTCGAGCCTGCTCCATCACGCACGCCGCGCGCATAAAGCATGTAGAGCTCGCGAGGCGCCCACGGACGCTCTTTGCCGTCGGAGCCTTTCGCCAGGCGCTTCTCGGTCATCGCTCTACCGGTAGGCGGTCTCGCCACGATTCCGTTCGTTCAGCTCTCGCTTTTCGCAGCGCCTCAACGAATCGATCACTACCGAATGTGTTGGCTACCTTGACAGCTCGCTCGAAGTCTTTCTCTGTCGGCTGACACGTCAGGCATGGACAGATGCAGCAGCATCCAGGGTTGTCGTAGTTGGGCGGTGGGCAACACGGTCCTCCGCAGTGCTTGCGGGGCGTCTTATCTACCATTTGCTCAAGTATTTCTTCATCGGACAGTGGCGCCACCGCGTCTCGTAATCGCGTCCACAGATCTCGTAGCTTTTTCATCTATCGTCCTGGGTTAGGCGTCGTACCCGCCATACCTACGCCTCTCGAGCAACCCATCGATAGCTGCGCTCACGGCGCACTTGAGCTGTTCGAGAACGGCAACCGCGCGTTCTGGATCTTGTGGATACACTGTAAGACGCACGTCGCAATCGTCGTCTCCAACGATGACAAGCAAGACGCCGTCTGGAAGCTCGCCACGGCTCGCGAGATTCATCAAAAGGGCACGGAAGTCCTTATCCGCACGCTGAGCGACGGCCTCCGGTGCACCCTTCGTGGCTCCCCTGTCGGTCCTGTAGGCTTGATTCGTCACAGCAGTCTCTCATGTCGAAGTTCAAGTAATGAAGTAACCACGGACGATCTGAGCGCCAGCCATCTGACCGATTTATTTAGGTCACCACGGAATTCCTCTCATTCAAACTCTGGTTTATCGATCTGCGATTTCATCGAAGCCAGCCCTCCGACACATGCACGTCCCATCGAATCGACGATAGCCATCTGAACTGACTTTGGAGCTTGCGGGAAGACTACCCCGCAATCGATATCCTTCTGGAAGTGTACAACAAGAAATCCAGCAACCGTTTGATCGCCGGTCTCGGCTGAAAGACTCCGCAGAAACTCCTCGAAGCGCTTGTTTATGATTTTCTGTTTCGGTGTCTCGTTCATGATCAAATCCTTTCGAAATTCATCGACCACCACGCAAAATGGAAGCTGCTAACGAACCTGATGGAAGATGCCCGGTAACCGCAATGCGAGGCGTGTCGTAATACGGTAGGCACCTTGCGAGGTTGTCCTCTGTCGTCTTCCATCCCCACTCACGCAAGGTTTGAACAGCAATGGCAGCGTAGCCATCGATACGAACATTCTCTTCCTCTACCGTTATGATCGGGAAGACGAGAGCGCGTTCGGCAGTGTGAAAGTAAAAAAGAGCTTCTTGTCGCATGATTTACTTTTCGTGACGGAGATCGAGCGAGTCTGTGTTGTGCTTTTCGTAGCTCGCAACAATCTCGCGATATCTCACGATTTCGGCTTCGAGCCGTTGCACGAGATTGACATCCGAACGAGTGGACGAGAGAACACGTGCCAAGTCTTCTTTGCTGGCCTCACCGGAACGAAAGAGTTCGTACCATGCCTCAGCAAGATGCGTGTCTTCAGTCGTTGGCACAATCTTGTCAGTATCGTCAGTCATGAATCCATCTTATCGATCGCATCGGCAAGCTGATGCATTTTCTTCGCTACTTCTTTGCGTTTTTGCGGATCGAGCGCTGCGACACCCACGCCCATGAGCGCTAACATCATGGTTTCATCGAGCTTGGATTCAGAAGCAACGGTGCGCATACGAACACCCGTCTTAGGTGTTGACGGAGGTTTCTTGCGCTTCACAGCGTCGCTTCTCCTCCGTTTTTGGCGTCCTTTTTCCAGTCGCGCTGCTTCACTCTTGCCCACGTCTCATCGACAGCATTGAGGAGATCGATACTGTACTCTGCGGCATCGGTGAGCAGGATGACGTAAATCTGCACGAGAGCATTGTAGATGTGCACGATATGCTCTTCACTTGTTCCACGGATTCGCTGTTCACGTTTCAGATAATGATGCGCAAGCTTGCCGATTACTTGGTTCTCTTGCGGACGACGCTCACGTGGATGTTCATCTGCGATGTCTGCAATCTCTTGGAGATCTAGCCCAAGTGAATTGCAAAGGTGAGCCATGAAGACGATGACGTCAGCAAGACTATCCTTGATCTCTTCATCGCTCTTCGAGCTCGCGAGCTCGCCGAGCGCCAATTGTTGTGACGTATCTTGTCGCAACGCTTACACAGACGAGCTCCGTTGTAGAATGGTCCTTCAGATCCACACGTTTTACAGAGCTTATTCCATTTTACAGGATCGCCAATCTTGCCTGTTCGAAGCCACCGGTTGTAGTGTTTCGCACACCATTCTTTTGCTTTAACTGATCTTTTGCATCCTTCGATCTTACATATCAACCCTTTGCATGACGGTTTGATACGAACATATTTTGGATCAGGATGTCTGCACCATTGAAGATAGTGTTTGCCGCACAAACCTCGTGCTCTAGATTGTTTATCGCAGTTCTCAATCACACAATTCACTGTGACTCCGTTACATACCTGCACTCGGAAAAACCATGAGCACGTGAGGCTCAGGAATCGCGACGTACGCGCGCTCGCCCAACTTGATCGTTAGACCCTTATGGTACTGAACTCGATCTCCTGCTTTGAGCAGCGGAAGCTCTTCGTCGTCTTGTGTGTGATGACCTTGTGCGTGGTAACCACGCTTGCACTCAGAACCGACAGACACCACTCGAGACCAGTCAGGTCGCTGCGCAGACTCTGGGATGTGAAGTCCACTCTCCGTTACCTTTTGTCCCTGCATTCCCTCAACAAGCACGTGTTGTTTGAATGCCTTGATCTTTTCGGAGCCTTGCGGTCGCACGCATAGGATGTTGTCGTCCGGCACAAGCTTGTAAGTTCGACCATCGATGTAGACATCGATGTCGGAGTGTTTGCGAACTAGATCTCCAGGCTGGAGGCGCTTTGCCTCAGTACCTTCGTAGTAGCCAGTTGAGCAAGAAGGCCCGACGGAGATCACTTTGAACCACTCGTTGTTCTTCTGCGCTGAATCAGGGATTATGATCCCCCCAGACGTTTCCTTCTGAACTTCATCCTTCTCCATGAGGATGTAGTTGTTGTACGCCCTCACCTCAGTGATCGTGTTCGTCTTCACATCGCTGGTGTTCACGGTTATCTGCCTTTCAGTAACGGTTGTGATGACGTAACCACGTTCATCGGAACGACAAGGGAGCCACGATTAGGTGCCGCAGTTCGAGACACGCTGCGGCGCCGTGTTGTTGACTACTCCTCGTCGCTTGCAGAGGTTTCGTCGGTGGAGGTCTCCTCATCTGGAGACTCTTGAACTTTGCTGGCTTTCGCCTTGGAGCCCTTCGGAGCGTTCTTCTTGGCCTCGATCTTTGCGAGCTGCTCTTGAAGCTTCGGTAGCTTCTCCGACTGCCACTTGGACGCAGCATCTGCCAGCTTGTTGACAGGCTTGTATTCCTTGTCAATGGTGCGAGAGATCTTTGCGGTCTTTGCTTCGAGCTTTTTAATCTTCAGAAGCTGACGCTGCTGAGCCTTCTTGTTCTTCGCCATATCGCGTTCGCCTTTGGCGATCTTCTTCTTGATTTCACTTGCGGTTGCCATGAGCTCTCCTTGTTTATGTAAGAATTGTTAGCTTGTTACTAGAGCGTGTAACTGAAGTGTAGATCCATTTCTTTTGCTCGTCGCCACCCATTCGTCCGAACCCGTCGATGACGACGAGCACATCTTCGTACTGCGATCCCTGCGCCTTATGACACGTAAGCGCGTATCCGAAATCGAATAGCCCTCCAACCTCTTCCCAGGAGTTGGCGTTTATCCTTTTTTCGCTGAGCATCTCATCGAAAGACTTGAACGTGTATGGTCGATTGAATTGATCAGCGCACATGCTGAACTCGCCGTACCGATTCTCTTCAACGAAGTCGAGCTCTGCATAAAGCTTCCACGGCGGCTCGCCTTCATCGACCTTCTTCGTGACGGCCGTTGTTACGGTCGCGCGCATGCCGTTGAAGATGCCTTTATCGTTTTGATTTCGAAGACAGATGACCTGATCGCCCTTTTGCGGAGGAAATACCCGTCCGTCAGGCGTAACGAATCCGCGCGCTTTTCTCGCTTCAGCATTGAGACTTACGCGGCGACTATTCGTGTAGCAGATCATGCCGAGATCGAATAGACGTTCCGTAGACATGTCTTTGTATCGCTGCTCAATGTACTTGGGCAGATTTTTCAAGCTGTCGAAGATGATGCGCTGACCATCCGCTAGAGATCGATCTAGACGTCCTGTCTCGCGAATAATCTTCGAGAGCTGAATGATCGGATTACTCTCAGCCTGCCTATGAATCTTTTCGAGACGGATGTCGGGAGACGCCATGAGCGACCCGAGGCCGTTGACTGGAGGTAGTTGTCCGTGATCTCCGACGGCGAGTATCGGTATGTTGTAGTGGCGTAGATCCATGAGCATGTCATCGCTCACCATAGAGGCTTCATCGATGATGATGAGCTTGTACTCTCGATCAAGCTCTTCGCGCTTAGACCACCCACCGATTTCGCCTGTTGCCTTCATCACGCCTGCGCACGGCTTGCCATCTTTTTTCACTGCGTTGCAGCATTTCACCGCGTCACGCGTAACGCCGCCGTGCGTATTCTTGCACTTCAGACATTTGTAGATCTCTACGGGAGCGTAGATGAGTCGATGAATCGTTCCGCAGTAGGGATCTTGGCCGTACGACATTCCGTCCGACTTCTTGTACGTATCGCTTGTCGTATGAACTCCCGCAGCGAAAAGCTTGCGTGCAAGAACGCTGGATGCTTTTCCGGTGAACGTACAGAATGCGATTGGAGCAAGACTCGACTCCTTCGCGAAGATGCCGAGCAACGAGCTCTTGCCTGTTCCTGCATATCCGCCGAGTGTGAGAAGCTGATTTCCCCAACGCGCGCTCTCTATCCATTCGGTGATGGCATCATACGCGCTGCGTTGATCGGGTGAGAGATCGTAGACCGTAAGGTGCTTGTCGGCCTTGCTCAGTTGAGAGGCACTACTTCGGTGGATGAGGTTAGACATCACTCTTCCTCGAAGAGAACGTTACTTGTGTCAGGCTTCACGAGCAGCAGCTCTTCTCGAGCTCTCGTGATCGCTACGTAAAACACGTTGCGCTCTTCTTGAGTGTTGTTCTCCTCTACTCGCGCTTGAAGCCACCCTTCACTTCTTGCGAACGGCTCCCAGTATTCACGGCGGCTACGGAATGTACCGAGCAGGATGAACACTCGATTGGACTCGAGCCCTTTGCACTTGTGGACTGTCGATAGGATGATGCTGTTCTTATCGGACGAATCCGCGAAGATGCGCTCGATAAACTCGATGAGGTCTTGCACCGTCTCCGAATTACTTGCGAGCACGCGGATGCACATCGCTTTGTCTTGTGCGAGTTGGAACTCGCGCTTCTTCGGGGGATCTACTCCCAGCAAACGTTCGCGCTCCACCAAGAGCCAGTCGGCTGTGTGCTTGAGAAGCCCCTCAATCGTCGACTGCTTGCTTCTTCGTACGAAGGCGGAAAGCATATTTCCGATGTCGCGACCGAGAATGACGGCGCGTCTGTTGTCGATGATGAACCGCAGGGCATGCTGAAGAAGTTGGGCGTTCATGCGCGAGAGAATGAAGTCGCCGGGTTCGGCGGTCTCGTACATGACGTTTTGCGATACCTCAGCGACGATGCCTTCAGGTGCGTTGGGCGCCGGCTCGATCTCCGGTACGAGCTCCTGAGCCAAACGAACAACACCTACAGGGCAGCGGTAGCAAATCGAAAGCGGTAGCGTCTTCGCGTTGAAGTACGCCGTGATATTCGGAATCGAGTCGCTGTCCGCGTTTCTGAATAGATAGATCGCTTGGTTTCGATCGCCTACACCTGTGAATCGGCCGCTGGACTTCACAGAACCTTTTATCAACGCCGATTGCGTCGGATTTAGATCCTGCAACTCGTCCACGAAAACGCGATCGTACTTCTCGAGACGGAGGTCGTTGACGACTGGAAGCCATATCATGTCGTCGAAGTCGATTTCGCCTGTATTGATTTCAGTTCGACAGCGCTCCAACACCTCAATCACAATCTCGATGAATCTGTCGCGCTTGATTCCTACCGTGATCGAAAAGCCGTCCATCAAGTTATCGATCGCTACTCTGTTCTCGTCGGAATCAAGTAGCGCACCGATAAATGAATTCTTGGCAAGCGAGACTGTCTTCTCGATCTGCTCACGGACGTCGAACGTTACGGTTTTGTCACTGCCGTACATCGTCATAAGCATTTCGCGCACACGCTTAGGATTTGGACGGGTGCTCCCATACGCATCCTTTACAGCGCGAAAGCCGTAACTGTGGAGCGTGTTGACGTTCACCGTCCACGGCACTCGATCTTTCAACTCTTCGACGATGCGTTTGTTGAAGGCTGAGAAGAAAACCTCCTCCTTCGGCCGCACAACTTGAAGAGCTGCAACGATTGTTGAGGTTTTGGCGGAGCCTGCGGTGGCTTCGATGATCGTGTGTCCGACGCCGTACGCCACATCCTTGAAGACCTCGAGCTGGTACTGTGACCACTCGCCACCGCTAGGTGGAGGCGGATAATTGATCACCGCCGTTTTGACGATGGCTGTAGGCGCTTTGGTAACGACAATTCTTTTGTTCACAGGCTTCCTCTTCTTCGGTTCGAGGAATGACTTTCGTAATGCACGTGTAATGCAGCGTCAAGACTGATCGAGCTGCACCTTGTCAAAGAAGTTCTCCCACGAGGTAACTCGCTCTAGATCTGTCGTGTTCTTCGCGTTCCACGGACGCGCCCAAAGCAATCCAATTCCGTCTGGATGGGCTTCTTTCCAATCGCGAACGTGACCAGGATTATCGTCGACGAAGACATCACCTTTCACGAGGAACTTCGAGTGCGTCTGGACTACGTGTTTGCGGTCGATGTCGAAATGGTGCTTTAGCCACGCGAGGCGTTCGTGAACCCAGTGCGGCCCATCAAAGGGCGCGGTCACGCAGAAAACTTCGGCAATAGACTTAGCGCGCTCAACGGCTTCGATGGTGCCTGGGAACGGTTCTAGGCTTCTACACCAGCCTTCGGAGCGCATGCAGTCGCTGACGTGCTTTATCAGCTCATCGCTCGCGTTGATATTCACAAACAGATCCCAATGCTCAGTCAGATCGTCCTCGACGATGTCGTAGATATCGGCAAGCGGCGGGTACTTTTGACGGTTCCACGCGTTCACCTCGACGAGCATCTTCTTGAGACACTGAGCGAAGACGTCATCTACATCGAAGAGAAGACGCTTCTTCATCGCGCTTCTAGTTCCGCGATGATACGCGCACCCTCACGTGTGGCTTCTTGCGGTGTGCGTTCTTCAGTTAGCCGTCCGACAATGATGTCTGCACGTGAGAGCCACAAAAGACCATCGCGAATGCGATAGTCCTTTCGGTAGTAGACTTTTTCGACACCGCCGAGATTGATCAAAAGTTTTGAGCAGTTCACACACGGAAGGTTGGTTACGAACACAATCTTTCCTTGTGACCAGCCTCTGCTCCATGCTTGTCGCAGTCGTTCGGGCCACCAGCCGCGCTGCCGTTGTACCCGACACCGTAGACATAGCGGAAGTCAGTGCTTGTGATGACGCAGCCAACGTTTGCGTTCGAGCCGTCACTCATCGTGCGCTTGCACGTCGAGCGCTCTGCCATCATGAAGGCGAGACGCATGTAGATGTGTTCGAAAGGCGGGCGCTCAGACATTTTGATGTTCTTTCTTGATTCGTTCGATTTCTCGCTCCAAGTACCAGCGAGCCTTTTTCAGGTCTTCGATCAAGTCGCCTTTATGTCCTCCACGCCACACGTACTTCACAGAGTTGCCGAGGTTGAGCGTCATATGCTCAATGACATCGATGCACTCGATCTGTTCTCCGCAGTTACGACACTTGGCAGGAAGTGAGTTGTAGTGCTTTGGATGATCGACCATATCTGGCTTCTCATCGGTATGACCGCACCCGCAACCCTCATCGCACGGATGTGGCAGATGGGCAGGATGCGGGACGCACTTCTCACATACAGGCGGTTTAGTGATCATTATTACTGAATATCCAAATCACCTTCGAACCGGACTTCTTCTTTACCGCATATGATCGATCGAAGTGTATTTGATGCCATACGGATCGGACCGGCCCAATCAGGTACAAGAACCTCACAGTCTTTCGCTTGCGCTTCGAGAACATCAAGTAGTTCGATAATCGTCATTACGATCCTCCTTCTTCAGCGCTCTGGTCCATCCATGACTGCGATTGTCTCTGCGAGTTCACGAAGCTCGGAAGCGACCTCACGAAGTTGCGACTTCGTGAGAGCTTCGGTTTCGCTCTCGATTTGAATGTGCAGAACGCACTCTTCATCGATGTCGATATCGAACTTGCGTGCAATCATTAGCGGGTTCCTCACAGAAGGCGTAGTCGGCGGAGGCTCTGGTATGACAGAACTGTTCACTTGTTGACGCTCGGGAAATCTGGACCCGTGTACGACTCTTCAACGAACTCGACCCACTCACCGCACTTGCAAAGACGAGAACGAGGCGGATTGGTGTCAATGACTGTTCGCTCACCACACTTGCATTGTCCGATATAGACAGTGCGCTTGATCAAACGTTCTACTGTCATTTGTTTGCCTCTCGATATTTACGAAGACGCCCGTTCAAAGTGGCAACCGGCACATTGAGTCTGCGTGCGATATCGCGTGTCGTCAGACCCTCAGTGCGTAACTGGTTCACACGTTTGATGAACGGATCTAGATCATTCAGACGCACGTAATGATCACCTTTGAGTGAGTATTCATCGGGAGCCGTGGGCATTCGTTATTCACACCCACCTGCGGAGCAGGCCAATTCCCCGACGAGCATCGTGCCGTCGACCGATTCCATGAGCGACGCGTAGTCAATCGGTTGGTAATGCGCGATGAGGTGGTTCCATCGTGCTTCGTCCGCTTCAGTGACGACAGCTTCATTCGGCGCGAACGCGTACGTCTTGTCAGATGTGGCTGCGATGAGCGACACACCCGCGAAGTCTGAACGATTCTTCCACAAGTAGTCCGCTACTGAATTCCACTCCTCTGGTAGAACGTGAACTGTGTTGCTCACATTATGCGTCAGATTCGGTGAAGATCCTGGACGTGCCGTACCGGGCAAAACCCAGTTCTTGTACGTCGAGCGAACCATCTCGAGAAACTGAATCGCATTGAGGTGCTCTTTGAGCACCGCACCATCGGGCGCTTGTACAGGAAACTCGATGACCCACTTGCCATCAGGTTTTCTTGCGCACATGTGAGAATTGATCTCACGGAACTTTTGAAAAATCACTTCGAGCTCGTCAGCAATCACGCGACGTATGTAGCGACGTGCATGATGCGCATGATGACCCGAGCCGACACATCCGAGTTCGAGTGACGTCGTACCGCTAGGCTTGACCGTGGTCGTACGCGCTGCGGGACGGATGCCTATGCGGCTTGCGTATTCCACGTTCCAACGCTGAATCGCTTGAGCAACGCTACGTTGGTACGATGGATTGAGAGCAACTTCAGGCGCGTCCAACATACCTGTCATACCGATCCCGAGAAGAGCTTCGCGCTTTGCAATCTCTTCGCTAACCCAGCCTAGATACGGCATGTCGGTGTACGAAGCTTGAATCGTCCCTATGATCGTTGCTGCCTTTGCAGCTTCGAGCATGTCCTCGAGTGATTTGAACTTAGAAGCGTTCAACTCACACAAATTGCAGAACGCCCATCCCGTGCGAACGTCTCCGATCTTCGCCGTCGGATCTTTGTCTTTGATACTCGCAAGTACGTCTTCATCGATCACGAGAAGTGGATTTAATCCGATCTCACAACACGGATTAGTTACGTAGTCGAGATCGTCGCAGAAGAGAAATCCCGGTTCGCCCCATTCGCGTGTCATCTGGAAGATGCGTTTGAATTTCTTCTCCTTGATCTCGTGACGAAGGAGCATGACGGAATTGTTAGCGTTCGCGAACCACGGCTCGCGCTCGAACCAGTTTCCGGTCTTGCAGTACATCATTTCGCTGTCTTCAAGCGAGAAGAGCGCAATCATCGCGCTTCGACGAATTCCGCCCGATAGCGCTGCATCTGCGCTGTGACAGAGAATGCGATGGCACTCGATTGGGCGAAGCTTCCGCCCTTGAGCTCCATGAAGCACGCCGCGAGCAGCTTCGAGAGAAGACTTGAGGCGTATGTGACCCGGAGCGCGCCCGCCACTCGTTTTGAGAGCTGCACCTGCGGGACGAATCGCGTGGTAGCTGAACTCGACGTGAAACCCTTCTACGTAGCTTTGAATGAGTACAGAGAGCGCATCAGCCCATCCTTCAATCGTGTCACCGACGACATGATGGACCACGTGTTTCGTGTCGATGAACGCGAGCTGCGGCAGCTTGTCTACGTGTTCGTACTGCACCGAGTACCCAACGCCACATCCCGCGAGCAGAAGAAAAAGTGCCTGCGAAAATGCTTCAACGCGATCGATCAGGGTCGCAGTGCAGTTGAAGAGACGATTGTTATTCGTCTCGATGGACGCGCCTGCGAACTGCATACTACGCATCGACGGAAGAACCTTCTTCTCACGTACGCGATCGAACGCCCATTTAATATCAGGCGCTAGCTCTGGAAAGCGTCGAGTGTGCATATCCTCAACGCGTTGGACAGTCTCTGCATACACTTCGCGACGGAGCTCATCGGGCAAGTAGCGTGCGTATTTGCTGAAGTGAATGTAGTTTGAGACCGCTGACGGATCGGGTTCTTTACGTTCTTCTCGGAGCTCTGCACGCTTCTGACGATAAAGAACATAGTGCTTAGCTACCGAGTAGAGATCGAACTTCATCAGCGCGATCTCTACAGTGTCTTGAATTTGCTCTATCCCGATGTCGCTTTCCGGCAAGCTGTTGGCTACGTAGAGGACGATGCTACGAAGCTTCGATTCGTCAGGAGTTCCAGTCGTCTCCCACGCTTTACGAACCGCCGTCTCAATCTTCGCGAAGTCAAACGGCTGAATCGTAGCGCCGTCTCGCTTACGTACTTGACGTGCACTTATGATAGCAGTCACCGGATCGAAGGCGTTCATCGGCGTGGGCTCCTAACCGTCAGTTATCGAAAAAAGTTTCGCTTACACGAATTGGATCGCCGCGTTCGATAAGAGCAAGCGTTCGCAATTCTGACAGCGCGTTGGCAAAACCGCTGCTTGATACCGAATAGCCAGTCGCACGCGAGAGCTCCGCACGACTGAGTGCGCGCGGATACGCCTCGACAAGTGCGCCGAGAAGAGATCGAGGACACAGCCCGAGCTTGTTCTTCCAGTAGTCGACGAGTGCGCGTCCTGTAGGAAGCGGCTCCACGTGGCCGATTCGATTGCGTCCATTGTTTGTTGCACGAAGCGACTCACCGTGACCCTCCATGAAACCGGAGGTACGAAGAAAGCTCTTTGCATTCGCGAACCCGCTGCTCTTGACCGAATAACCACTCAAAATCGCAAGCTGCGAGCTCGTTGTAGGTTCCGGGTGGCGCTGCGCGAGAACAGTGAGAAGTGCGTGCTCGCAACGGCCGAGAGCATCGGACAACCCATTCGTGGCTCCCTTGTCGTGCCCATATCGCTTAGCGACTTCGCGACGTGGCGGCTGCGTAGCACCTGCGGTCGAAATGTAGAGACCGTTGGCAACAGCTTTTCGCTCCATCCTATCGATCGACACAGCAGCTTGCTCGAGCTCTTTGATTGAATTTTTGTGCGCGTCGTAACGATGAGACAGCTCGTTCGTTCGGTTGGTAATTTCCGTGAGCTGTTCATCAAAGTGTTTGCCTGTATCTTTGAGCTGCTCAATCGCCTCGAGAACTACCTTCGGAACAACAGAAATCTCGATTTCGACTTGTTTTGTGGGGCGTTTTTCCAGCTCCATGACTTGCTTATTTAGATCTGCAATCTGCTTCCGAAGCTCTCGGGGATCGTCAGCTTTGGCCTTTTCGATTGTTGCTGACATCGCCTCGCGAATCTTTTCCAGATCGACAGGTGTGAGCTCCTTCGCTGCACGCGTCTTTGCACCGACTTTCGGAGTCGAGGAGACATCCGCAGTGCGTTTCTCTGCGATGTGGACTTCGCGATCGATCTCCAACCACTGCGGGCTCCATGCGTGGCAGTGACCGACCTTCAGAAACGGCAGGATTTCGCTGAGCTTCGCTTCATCCACACCACGGCTGACAGCCCACTCCTCCATCGCCTTGCGTTCATGTTTGCCGGTCATCTGGAACGCGAAGAGACATTCGGTGAGGTTCAGAACCTTTTTGTTCACTTCTTGCGGACGTTGACTGATGAGAGACAGACCGATGCCGAAATTGCGTCCGAGTTTGGCCATGCGCGTGAACGCATGAAGCATCTGCTCCTCACCACGAGCAGGATTCTGTGGGATGTACTCTTGCGATTCTTCTATGAAAAGATGTACGGCACTTGGAGATCCCTTTTTACGGAAGAAGAAACGCGCAGCGAAGTCGCGCGCAAAACGCGACTTTTCCGTATCGATCTCGAACTGACTGGTATCGAGAATCGCGGAGATGTTTCTGTCGACAATCAAGTCAGCGATGAGCGCGCCCGCAGTCGATTCGAGCGGCACGTCACCGTGCAGACCGCCAAACACAGGAATCGAGAACGGCTTACCTTCTCCGGCAACGCGCAGACCGTACCAAATCCCGACGGGATCTAGTGCTACGACCTGCGCACCGACTTCGAGCATTGCTTCAGCGCTCTTGGTCGCGGCGTAGGTCTTACCGGACCCGACTCTTCCTAGAAAAGCGAATCGCTGCGTGACGCTATCTAACGGGAGCGAAAAATCTTTGGAGATGTGGATCTTCATGATTTTCAAGTTCCACGATCATTGCTCTTCGTCCGATGCGCGACTGCGCTTACGACGACCTCTGCGTGCAGCCGCTGGGCTCCGTTTGTTGCCGATGCTAAAACGAGAGTTGAACTCTTCCACCATGCTGTCCGCAACATGTGTCGAAACGTCAACCATGTCATCGATCAGATCTTCAAAACTATCGATCTCTTCGTCAGGGTTGTAACCAGCAATCGCTGCTGATGCGAACGCAAGCCAAGCCTGCGCTTCGCGCTCTTTGTCTTTCTCAGAGGCCATGTTTTGCTCCTAGATCTGGTGGAAGCCAGCAACAGGATTGACTTGATGCTTGTTGCCGCCGAGTTCAATGCGAAGGCGCTTCCCGAGAATCGATCGAGACGTAGCGCGCACTTCGTCATATGAATTCGGCGCATTCACATCAATAGCCTGAAAGAATCGCTCCCAACGTTTTGCACACGCGCTTCGCGATGCATCCGGCAGCGTAATACCGCAGCGGATCATGCGACCAACATCCGGTCCCTCTTCTACGATGAGAGCGAGTTGCAGACGTGCACCGCCTGGTGCATTTCCTGTCTGAGATTCTTCGTATTCTACTGGATCGGCATACTTGATACGTACGACACGCACGTGTTGAAGTGCGTCATCAATCGTACGATTCAGGTAGCGCAATCCACCGTTGGGTTCGCGATATTTCTCGCCGATCAAGTAGTGACTGAATACACTCTCGATCAACTCATCATTCGCGCCGTGGACTAGCATTACAACAATGACTGCGAAGTCACATTCACTTCGCGATGCGAAGCGTGAGAGATCGTGACCCTCACGAATCATCGTCTGAACAAAAAGCGGAAGTTTCGAAACGAAATTCTCAGCCTCAGAAGGAGGAGACCCGTTCGACCCGTTTTTCTTCGGAACGACAAGGGAGCCACGAGTGGAGGCCCACATCGTGGGCGATGCGTTTAGCATCTTCAGAAACCATGAAGGCGGTGGCGCAAGCTGTACTCGATCGGGCTTCTCGACCCATTTGTAATTCTTGCCGTCAGCACGGCTCGTGTGCGGCGCGACGACGTAGCCTGCATGTCCACGTACATCGAGCTTCCGACTGTCCCCAAGCTTTACGGCGTTCTTGAACGCCGGGAAGCCTGCGGGAAGTTTGAAGTAGTAGTGCGCGCCGCCTCGCGGCGTGCGTGCAGTCGGTGTTTTTGGGATGCCGAGACGTTCGGCCTCTTCGACACCTTCTGCACCGTCAGCATCGAGGACCACGATCTGCGACACGGGTCCAGTGATGACAGCTATACCAGCACTCCCGAAGCGAACTCCCCAACTCTGGATCTCTGCCAGAGTAGGACGCTCTCGCGTGTACTTCTCCCACGGCACGAGCGGTCTCTTTGTCGTGCCGTTGACGGGTATCACCGACCAACCGAGCTTCTCGTACAGGAAGGCGGCAGGAGTGCTTGCAGGACGCGAGGAACGCGCTGTCGTCCCTCGCGTGCTCTTTTCAACTAGGCTCATCGCCTAGCGACGGGCTGTCTGCGGCGGTCTGGCTACTGGTTTCGAGGCGCCGTTCTTCTGCATCGGCTTGGCGGTGCCGTTGGTCTGCGCCGGCTTCTGTGTAGCCTGACGAAGCGATTGCGTTCTCGGTCGGGGCGCAGGAGCCTGCTCTTCGGCGGCCTCTTCGTGAGCCTGTTCTTCAGCCGCACCAGGCAACTCGCCGGTCATGCTGTCGGACTGATACTGCATGAACTTGCCGATGTTCGCCTGAAGAGCGCCGTTCCACTCGCGATGCTTGAGCGTAGCGCCGACCTTCATACCGATCACCGAAGCAGCCCACCCCTCGAGTACTTCTTGGCTCACCATCACCGGCAGCTCGGTGGCTGTTGCAGCTGCGAAGCTCTTCACGCGAAAACCTGACTGTTGCGTAAAGCCGAAGTTTTCAAAGACCATTCGATCTTTGCTCTTCTCGTCGTTCTCTTGGTCGTAGGCGCGTTCGACCTTGAACTGCACCTTGAGCATGTGCTTGCCGTTCTTGTCCTGCGCGTACTCGCACTTCGTCAGCTCGAGATCGTAATCACCGATCGGAACTGGCGACCCGACTGTGTCCCAGTTGAGCTGCTCTTCGTAGTCGGTGAAGCCTTCCTTCTGGTACCCCTGATCTGTCGACATATTTGCCACTCCTTCTTAACGAGAACGTGTTGTTCCGTTTGTTGCATGTTTGGATGTAGATCGTCGTTGTAGTGGTGCCTGCGGCTTGAACGTTTTCGTCGCGCTCACAGCGGCTTGCACTTGTTCCGGTTCCGGCTGCGGTTCAGCCTGCGGAGGTTGTTCTTCCTCTACAGCCTCTTCTACGACCTCTTCCGATACAGCCTGCTCTATAGCCTCTCCCTCTACAGGCTGCTCTTCCTCGAGCTCGCCCGGAGTATCTGCGTACTCGATCTCCTCCGCTATCTCTGCGCTCGGTACACGGTTGTTCGCGAGCGCCAAGAATGCCGAGACGTTCGCTGGCATCCGCTTGATGCCTTTGATCGATCTGACTGCAACTGTCCACGAACCCTCAGGTGCAAGAAGAAACTCGCGTTTCACTCTGCCTGCGTCGTTGCGTACCTCAAGCCCGATCCAGTCTTGCATGAGAGCTGAAATCGCGGTTCCACCGGTACCAGGAACCGAAAGAAATTTGGTTCCCTCACCAGATAGTTTTTCACCTGACTTCAAGTGCCCAAGTACCACGACGTGCAGAGGAAGCGAGATCAAATCGCGCATGACGCGAGCAAGACGCGCAGCAAGCTCGGGAAACATCTGTCGACCGTCTTTGAATTCTTTCTTCAGTTTTTCCTGAAGAGAGCCGGCAAACGTCGAGATGTTGTCGAAAATCACTGTACCCCGAACGCCTTTGTTCGGGTCGTAGAACTGAGTCAGGTGGCTTTTCAGCCAGATGAACGCGCGTTGGTAGCTGCCATAGTCTGTGATGTCCTCGGCTACGAATTCCCCACCAAAAAGCATGACGGGATCTAGAGCGCCCTTACCGTCGGTGTTGAAGATGTAGACGGGGCCGGGGCTGGTTAGAGCCGCCGCGCAGCTCTTTCCCGCTTTTGGAAGCCCGCAGATCAAAATGCGCGCAAGAATCTCGCGCGAACGTACGTCCGCTGCGCTGTACGGCATAGCTTTTCCCCTCGTTGCAGGCTCTAAACTCAAATGGACGGACTAGGTACCCGCTGCCCGGTATGGAGAGAGCTGGTCAGTCCGTCGATCTGCTTCATTCCGACGAGGCATGCCTCATCAGAACTACAAGGTGTAATCCAGCTCACTCGTCGTCGTCAAGCATCCGACTTGCGAGAAATTCATGCACTACAAGCGAAGCCACCGTGCAACCACGCGAGTCCTCACAGGAAGCTCTGCATTACAAAAAAGACACAAAGCTTCGAGCTTGACACACGTACGAAACAGGTCTCGTGCAGCACAAAAAACAACGCCCGGTCGAGGGGACGACCGGGCGTCGGAGCCTGCAACGCGGAGAAGGGCCGCGTGTGTTCTCAGAAGCAAATATTATCAAGGTCTCGATCGCTGTCAAATACCAATTACACGACACGACAGGGAGCCACGATGGCTATCTGTTGGCGATCTTTGCGAGGATATCGCCGTGACAGAGTGCTGAGGGCCGACACCAACAACCCAACACTTTGCCTTTGAGCTCACGCTTCACTCGAGCCACTAGATCTGGCTGCGCAAGTAGCCACTCTTCGTATTTCTCGATCGCGTCCTCGACGGTGTCGACTTTGAACTTCGCGAGGGTGCCTTCTTTGTGACTGTACGGATTACCCCAGTCAGAAGGTCGGCCTACGTACACTTCGAACAGAGATCGACGACAGTGGACGACTAGACGTGCGAGCTCAGCGTCATTCATCGTGTAGAGCTCGATCAGCGGTTATCGAAACCTTCGTCAATCCAATCCAGATGCACACCATTTCCGATGTCGAGCGTGAGCTCGTAGAGCGCTCGAGCCTGAATGCGTAGATCTCTCGCGTGTTGACAGAACCCGAGTGCCCTCGACTCCGCCATCAGTGCTTCGATACGCTTGTGAGTGAACATCAGAATGTCAGTCCGCTCGCTGCGGCGCTGTACATCCGTCATAGCGTGCTCGTGCGGAGTCAGCGGTCTGGAGCGCCTGAGTACCATCATCACTTCTACGTTAGCATGGGCTGCTCTGGCATCGTTCGTGGAGTCCAGCTGGCATCGGGCATGCTTACTTGCTCCTCGCGTCGAAAGCAGCAACCGTGGCACGCATGGACTCGATGTCCTTCTCGTAAAAGTTGATCTTCGGCCTCCGCAGCTGTTTTGTGGTGATCGAGCACGACGAGGGAAGCTGCCTGCCGCTGCATCACTATGAGCACGTCCCGCGCGTAGCTGAAGTCCACAACGAACACGTGTCGACCGCTCACGTTCGGCGGCTCGTCGCCGTAGCTTGCGGGAACATACTCAGTGCCTTCCTCACCGAAACATCGGTATGCAGCCCATGCAGACGTGAAGCCATCGAGGCAGTTCGCGTGATAAATGACGACTCGCTCTTTCATTATATCACCCGCAATTTCCATCGTGTCCGCTCGTCTCACGTGTCGTCTCCACTGCAACCTCTACAACCTCAATGCTCGTATCAACTGGTCGCTTTTTGGAAGGCGGTGGCGACCTTATCGAACTAGCTTCTGCAACAACATCCTCGATCGCGAGTGTTCGTGTAGTGTCGTCGTAGCTCATCATTGCTTGGAGCTCGTCGCGCCACTCTTTGTCGGTTCGAACAGAGTCTTGTGCAAGAAAAACGTCCATCTTGCGCCTGATGAGAGCGATGCGAGCGAATGCTAGATCGCGCTCTCCTCGTTCGATCGGATTGTGAGGGCCTTGTGAAAGAACCCTTCGAAGCTGTTCTTCGCGCTGTGCTGACTGTCCGAGAGCAAGTCCGAGGCGGTTGATCTCAGCGTTCGATGAAGAAATTCTATCTGCATCGTTTGATTTGCACGTTATACACGCAGCGCAGGTCGCGCAGGTGTTGACCATCGGGTGCCCACACGGAGCGCGATTGTTTTTCTTTGATGCCATAGAGATCTCCGATCAATACAGGCTGTCGTACGAACACGTGTAGTGAGCCACACCGACATGAGGGCGATACCACGCACGCTCTCCTCGAAACATCAAACGTTTGCATGTTTTGCATTGGGCTTTGGACACCAGCTCTATTGTTCTCGGACGCGGATACTTAGGCGGAGCTGGTTTTGGCGGTTTCGACCATGCCGGTCTCGGTGGCGGTGGTGCAGGCTTCGCAGCCTTGAAAGTTGCAGGATGTCCTACAACGAGGCCGTGCTTGTGAATGAGTTTGCACGCAAGCAGCGCGCTCGTACGCGCTTCCTCTTCTTCAGGCGAAGTAGAAAGAGCGATGAATTTCTGAACTAGATCTAGTACTTTGTCATTCATCTTCGAAGAACACCTGGATCGCAATCTGGATGTACGTACTCTTTTCCATGTATCCACCATACGTTACTAAACGCAGGAACTTTCTTGCCGCAAGCTTTGCACTTACCTTCGAATGCGACGGTGATCATAGAAGGTTCGTTGGTGGGAAAATCATTTGCCCAATGAACAGCGTCTTCGAAAGGTGAAGACGAAACACGAGGACCGTTCACCGGGCCCTGACGCAGATCTCGATCGACGCGGAGATGCTGCTGTCGGATTGGGCCTTTTAGGAGATACTTTAGGTTGTGAGGGCAACGGGCGTGTTCGCACGACTTCGAACGCGTGCTCGCGAATCAACTGACAAGCCAACAAAGCACATGTACGCGCTTCCTCTTCTTCTAGAGAAGAAGTTCGCGCGATGAGATGCTTCACCCGCGTGAGAATTTTGTCGTCAGCCATTGTTCATCACGGCTCTTCAAATTTGGTGACGACCTCAGCAGGCTTCGGAACTACGATCTCACCTTTGATGATGAGGACGCGAGATTCGTTGTCGTGGTCGATTCGCTTGCCGTCGATGGACTCGAAGAACCCATCACTCTGCTCGGGCACCTTCGCGAAGAAGCCGTCCTTAGCAGGTGTCCACCCCTCGTTCTTCGGGTCCGGCAAGATACGTTTCTGGAGTTTCTCCCAATAGAGCGGACCTTCGATACGAATTGGATCACCCTTGATAATGAAGTAGCCGATCATGTCTCGCTCGCTTTCAGCTCTGCACGAATCTCCATCAAGATCTTGCCGAGCCAGTTTTCTCCGCGACCTTGAAACACGCCCCAGATGCGATCCCCCCACGTATTGGCTTCAACAAGCTTCGCGTCTCCGGTAGCAAGAAGCAGTTTGCGTAATGTTGGATTGGAGAATTTGCTCCGCAGAACTGCTCGCATCACATCGAATTTGATTCGATCCCATCCGGGACGAATCACTACCGTCTTGCCGAAACGCTTCGCGTCCGATGGTCGACCAAGCTTCGCAATCTTTGCACGAAGCTCTGGCTTGAGTGTTTTGGCTGCCTGGAACGCATGCTCTGAAGTTGGATACCTCTTACCTTCGTAAAAAGCCGGAGCCGAGTAGAAATTGCTCAGGAAGTGGTGATACCCCACAAAGGAATCGATCACTTCTCCTTCTACTGGAAGTTCCTCCTCCTCTTCTTCATCTACTTTTTTCTTGCGTCGCCGTGGCGGTTCTTCATAGAGCGACTTGTCCATTTTGAGCGCGTTGATTTCCGTCGCTTGCTCTATGGCATGCGTACGCATGAGAAGAGTAGGCACTTGAACAATCAACGGCTCTCGAGGCGGCTTCTTCGTCATCGGTAGCGCCAAGCCTCGCGATAAGAACTGATCGTGAACGAGAAAGAGAACTCCGGCAGGTCGTCTGTCGACACACCATAGATACGGTCATCGCGTACTTCTGTGATAGCCACTTCGCGTGTGTCGCCGCGTCATCGTCGCTGTACGATACAATTTCACGTCCAGCGAGGTCGTCCCAATCATGGAGTTGACCGGCGCACGATGGACAAAGCGTCGCTCGTTCAAGCCCGTCGTCCCACGGCACCGGTTCACGTACCCGCGTCAGGCCAACCCATTCGCTCTCTGCGAAAGAGTATTCAGGCGCGTCACCGTCAACCGACGCGGGATCTAACTCGGTTTCCACCTTGATCCTGGTAGGACACTTCTCGCACCAGAATTCGAAATATCGTGTGCTCATCACTTAGCCATCGACATTCGGAAGAGGCAAGAGGTCTAGATGACCTCGATCGTCTTGCTCGACCGAGGTGATGTGCCCGTCTCCCCAATCGATCTCCACAACGCCAAAATGCACGCAGACTATTGTCCCTTCACGCTCCGTGGAGACCTGACGCACACGCATTCCAAGCCGTACATGACTGAACTTCATCGCGAAGCCTTTCGTTCGAGCCACCAATCCGAACGCAAATGCTCATCGAACTTCAACTCTGAACGAGCGTTCCAGAGCATTTGCTCGCCTACATCCGACACGCTCAGCCGCTTCGTGTCGGTGTAGCCCCACTCCGGTTTACCTCTTACGAAATTGTTGAGCATGAGCTCCTCAACAACCCTTTTGGTGAGCTGGAAGCGGTAGTAGGTACTGTCCGAAAAGTCGTGGTGATGGCCGATCGTAATGTATGGAGGCTCATCTCGATCCCACCGCTCAATCTCGCGAGTGGAACCGTCGCCCCATCTGCGGCAGAGCAGATCTAGAACAACCATCGAATCGTCGATCGGGATGTCGTTCTCGAATTTCGTACTCATGTGAAGTACTGGTGAAAGCCCCAACGCATCTCGATCTTGTCGTACACCTTGCGAAGCGCTGTGAGTTCCTTAGCGTACTTCTTCTCGAACCACTTGATCTCTGTCTGCTGATCAACTTTCGTTAGATCTTCGTGGAGAGGTTCACTCTCTTCGAGATGGAAACGTCTCGATGGGCCTTTCGCCAAATTCGGCCCAAGCCAGTGAATGAGAGATTCTGCATCGAATTCACCAGACAACTTAATGAGCTCGTCTTCGATGACGTCATGTGGATCAGGTTCCGTCGTTTCTTTGACGAAGCAGATTCCAATCTCATTTCCGCATGTCGGGCAGAATCTTGCGAGATCGAGAGCGAATCGGTCAGGTTGACGACGCCCATTACTCAACCGTGTTCGCGCTGAGCCTTACGAATCGCTCTGCAAGATTTGCAGCGCTTCGGCGGTGTGAACTGCTTCTCAGCATAGAACTGTTGATCCTTTGCGGTAAAAACGAACTCGTCACCGCAGTCTTCGCACTTCAATGTTTGATCGGACATGAGAGCCACTTTCTGTTTTTTCTTCATCACATGAAGGGAGCCACGAAGGGTGTGGAGGACTTCCTTCGCGCACGCTGTTACGAACTGAATGCCTTCAGGGCTCGTGGGTTCTTCACGCATGGTCCGCTTTACAACTTCGCTATCGTTTCGTTGACGAAGGACCACGCTGTACTCGGTGACGCGCATGGAATCGATCTTGAATCCTCTGAGCGCTGCCCACGTTTTTGCTTGACGCGGGGACCACGTACGAAGCGAAAAGACGACCTGAACGATTTCTCGGAGATCGTCAACGCCATTTGGGAGCTCACACTTCTCAATCACAACTCACGCCCACTATCGTGGCTCCCTTGTCGTACCACTTACTTATTCGGGTTATTCACTTCACGAAGTTGAGCAACAGACTTTTTATCGATTACGCCCTGATCTCTAAGTTCGCCGATTAGCATCTCGCCGTCAAGCTTGCCTTTCGCGCGAATGATCGAGGCTTTTGAGAGGTTTTCCTCTTCGTATTCGATGATTTTCGCGATCTTGCCGTTATCTAGCTCTAGTGGACCGTTCATCTCGACGTAACGTTTGATGCGGTCGCGTGTTTTTCGGAGAAGCTGCTCAGCGTTCACGAGGCGCGTGTAGATATGTGCGACCTGTCCAGGCTCTAGCATCGTATCGGCTACTTCAACGATTGATAGGGGATCTCTATGCGCGGGACAGAGCTCGAGCGCTGGGCAGTACTTGCAGTGCATGCCAGGAACCATCGCTGGCGTGTTCGAGAGAGCGGCACGGAGCTTAGATCGAAGAACAAGTCGGTGCTTATCGAGCGTTTCGTTCGAGATCTCTCCCTCGGATAGTTCGATGAACTCATCATCGATGCGCACAATCACGCCGATAGCACCGATTTTTGCTTTTTGATCAGCCTTCCAGTGACGCGAGAGAGCAAGGGCGAGTGTCTGAATCTGTGCGTTTGTAGCTGCTTCGTACTGCGCTTGTCCGGTCTTCCAATCTACAACGACAAGCGGACGATTGGTTTCTGGTGGAAGCCCAAGGTCTTCGGTGCCCGGTATTTCAGTAGGACGTCTTCCATCGTAATCGCGTTCTCCTGAGCTTTTTAGAACACGTGTCGTATCGCTAAACGGGTCGTACGCTAGTTTCTGCTCGACCATCCTTGGTCGCGTATCCCAGCCTCGCTTCTTGAGCAGCGGCAAGATCGCGCTGACAGCACGGTGATGGTATTCCGTGAGACGTGCTTCATCGACCGCGAAGTACTCAGAGATCTCTCGAAAGAGAACAGGCTGATTGAGGAGTACTAGCTCCATAGTCTTGTGAAAGGCTCGACCGAAGCGCGGAATGTCGGGTGCCAGTTTTGGATCTTCTTCCTGCGGAGGAAGTCTGATTACTGGAGAAGCCCACCACTGACATTTGATCAAAAGATCTGATTTTGATGCACTTGCGTTATGCAGAGCCGATCCGTTCATTATTTATTCCCATCGAGCGCAATCTCGTTACGAGTACGCCCACATCCAAGACAGCGCTTGTTTCCGAGTTTGCTGTGGCGTTTGCAATCGTATTCAATGCTGCTGATGGACATTAGTGAAGGCGGTACATCGCCTACGGTATCGCTGGCGACGTAGCGCCCTTCACGTTTCGCTAGTTTCGGACCAAAGGTGTCGAGGAGGCTCACGAACGCTAGCCAGTCTTATGCTCAGCGCCATTTTTGACGCGAGCAGCATGTGGTGCACTCTTACGACTTTTCGTGATGCCCATTTGATCTACTCGATGCATGACGACAGCTCGAATCCAAGGACTCGGAAGCGCTTTCTCGCGACTTGCTGCGCGCTTTATTCTCTCGAAATCACGTGGGCGAAAGCGAATGCAAACTTGATCGCCAACACCGCCAGCAGTTTCATATGTAAGCGTTTCGACTTTTAAGCCGTTCATTACTTGATCGGCTCGCTCGAGAGCAGCTTCACGTATCCATACAGAACGAAGTATGCCGTTGCGCGAAGCAGCCTCTAATACACGGTCTAGATCTCCAGGTTTGAATCGGATGCAAAGTGGAGTCTCACCGGAAACCGCTTCTTTTGAGGTTGGTCGCTTCAATTCTTTAGTCATCGCACGGCATTATGTGTGCATTCTCACTGTATAGCAAGCGATTATTCCTTGACGACTGCGAACACAGGTGAGGCGTTGCGATCGTTACCAACGATGAAGCGCAAGCCGCGTGAACGATGCTGATTGTACTGTCTGAAGCGATTCGCCAGCTTCGTGTGGTAGCCGCGTGTAATGGCTTCGCGTTCGCGCACTGGAACTTTTGCCATGAGAACGCGGTAACCCTCTTCGTACTCCGTACGTGTCGCGCCGAGAATACCGCAAACGTGCTCGATTAGATCTCCTACGAGAATTCCGTAGATCTCTGTTCCGCGCATTTTAGTCAGCTTCAACTTCGCGCTTTCTTTTTGCTTCGCTACGTCCATAACTCTCTCAACGAGCTTCATGATCTCGAAGAGATCGATCTTAGCGTCATCGTAGACTGCCTCAGCATCCGTGATGCGAGCTTTTGATTCAGCTGACAGGATGTTAGGTCCGCCTGCGTGTTGAATGATCGCTGGAACGTACCGTGCCCACTCGCTGAACGTAGGCCAGTGACCTGGAGTAACGGGCCAGCCGTGTACATCGTGCTCGTCGCTACCGTACGCGATGCTATCGAAAAACGACTGCACAATCACGAGAAGCGACTCGATCAATCGCTTTCGTTCTTTGTGTACTCTGTTCAAGTACTCGGTGTCTGCACCCCAGTTAAAAGTTCTGTTTGCCACATCGTCATGGTTGAGAAGCTGAATGACGAGCACGCGGCGAGGAATAGCTCCACTCAGGGTGGGGTTATTTCCATTGAAGATGAAAATCGATCTCCACTTCACAATCGCCTTGAGAAGCGTCTTCATAAGACGCACACCTGCTTTATCGGTCGCCGTGATGAGCGACTCCAGATCGCTTCCGCCGATTTCAACGTCGCAGTTGTCGTAGCAGACAAGCAAATCTCGACGGAGCACGTCTGCCGAAAGCTTCTTGCGGAACTCTTCCTTGTCGAGCGTCTCTGACGGACTGTCCTCGCCACGCGAGAAGTTTCGTTCGGTCGGAATCGTTTCGCCAATGATCGGCTGACCGGTAGCTACGATCGAAATGAAGTGGTTGAGCAGCGTCTTGCCGGCTTTTCCATCAGCTGCGCGAATGAGAAATGCGGGAACTGGTCCGTGAATACAAGGACGCATGAGAGCCGTGAGAAGTGCTGCGATGACTGTAGCTTTTCCGATCTCCGGCTGCTCAAAACGAAAGCCTTCGAGCCCTTCTAAAAGGTGGTCGTATGCATCTTTGACGGCTTCGTTGTCGTCACCAAGAACAGCAACCTTGGAGTGCTTCGTGCGTCGAGACTCCGGCACGCTCCACTTTCCATGCACGTAGTAGCCCGCGAACGCTTCTGTCTTCACGAATCCATGCGTTGCGTGAATGTGAAAATTGATGCCGTCGTATGTCATGACAGGCATACCCGAGATCCCAAGAAGCTCAGGGACGTTGTACTCGTGTCGAGCAAGGACTGCGTTGATCGAGTTGAGTGGCGGTGGACCGCCTGCGTAGCTCGCAGGATAGCCCTGCTTTGCAGGTACTAGATGCTTCCACAAGCAGACGCTTGTAAGCATGTCAGAGAGCTCAGATGCATCGACTTCGATCGTACGTGGATAGTCACGAGAAGTCGTGAGCCTATAGAGACGATTGTCGGTTGTGTATAGATGTGGATATTGATCGACGATCTTCAGTGCGTGTGCCGTAGCTTCGTGACCGCGAGCGCGATCTACCTGAAAGACTTCACGCTTGTCTTCTATTGCAGCATTCTTGTTCTTTTTTTCGATGCCTACGATCCACTGATCATCCTTTTTTTCAATCCAGTGAATCGAGACTTTGTCGATTTGGTCTTTGACCTGTTTTTCTTTTAGGTCTGTTCCGAGTGCAATGGCAGCGATCGAGGAGTTACCGTGTTTCTTGAGATACGCTGTGACAGCCTCTTTTGGTGCTTCTTGCGCTCCAGGTGTCGTACCAATAATCCAGTCGCTATCCTGCTTCTTGATCCAATAGATCGATTTCTTGTCGACAGCGTTTTTGACCGACGCGATCGGAAGTCCAGTTTCTTCCGCGATGTTGGCGATGAGAGAATTGCCGTAGATTTTCAGGTACGAGAGAACGGTCGTACGAGCGTTTTCGTGCTCAATTCGGTCGCGTACGGCTTGCCATCGCACGTTCTCGTAGATGCCAGCTGCTTGCTTGGCGATGACTTGAACATCGGCAGCAGGCTGTTCTTTGAGAAGCTTGACTGCGCGTTCGACAGCTCGATTGAGATTGTGCTCGAGAAGCTTTGTTCGAATGAACGTCGCGTTGTCGAGCTTCGCCTTCTTGACAGCTGCTTCAAGCGCGTCGTCGAAGGTCTTGCCGCCGTCGTGGAGAGATATCGCGTGCTCGGCTGCTTTCTCTTGCCGCATACGATTCGCACGCAAGCGATCTAGCTCGACAACGTTGTCTTTTCTGTCGTCGGTCATCGTCCCTCTTCGATGCTGACTTGTGTTCTCGAAGCACTACTGCGGAACGTGACCCTTCACAATCGACGCGGAGTCATGCGGAGCATGCGGAAACACGATTCCGCATCATTTGTTGATGACTTTCATCGAGTTGACCCAATGCGGAAATGCGGAACCCCTATGCTTTAGTTCTGGGGAGAAGAAATTTATTTTTTTCTAAAAATTTTTTCTTAAATTTTTTTTTGTTTCTTTCTCATGACTGATAGGAGGGGTAAAAGTTCCGCATTTTGATTTAGAAGTATGAAATGATTGACGAAAGTATGCGGAAACAGTTTCCGCATCGTTCCGCATCGCCTGTGTATCTATAGGAGATCATTCAGGACTGGATGCGGAAACCAGTTTCCGCACGTTCCGCATTTAAGCTTGTATAACGGACAAAATGACTAGTCTAACGGACAAACTGATCGATTTGGACCTGACTGAACCCGACCGACACCCGCGAGGAGCTCCGCCGAGGACTCAAAATCTGACCGCCGGATTTCAAGCGATCGAGTATTCACCAATGATTTCTAATCACATCGAGTCCAACGACTAGCTTCATTTGGAAGACATCTGATCGTAAGCGCTCGACATTACAATCGTTCTCGATGAACTATAAGTTGTGTTCTTTGTACGCAGGACAAATTACGGACTCGAGTTTGTCGGCTACACGAACCGATGCCACCCACGAACGGTGTAGCCTCAGACTCATGGAACGGCTCGGTGGGTTCGTCATCAGTGTGTACGACCAGCGACACATCGAAGACAACGCTGAGGAGTCCTACGGACCTAATTACAGCAATCTGGACGATCGAATCCAAGCGATTACAGATGGATTCGTCACCGATGATGGGGAAATCACGACCGAAGGTTGGGACCAGCTGAGCGACGACATCACGAAACTCGAGACGAACTCCGTGAAGTGGCTGAAGCAAAATTTTGAAGCGGCTAGAGCCGATGGTCACGATAGCTACGACGATCTCGTTGGTACGCCTCCCGTAGCACTCGAACTCGCGTCGCTTCCTAGATTTCCTGTTCCTGTTCACTGCCGTGCGAGATGCGCTACTCGCAGAGTCTACACGCGCAGACAACGCGGAGATAATGCGTGTAGAGGACTTCAAGATGACTACTGAAGCGCTAGATCAGCGCGACAAGGCGGTAGCGGAACGAGAAGTACTCCAAGCGAAGCTTCAGACAGAAAGAGTCATGCGCCTCACGTATGAGAGAAGATTCCGCGAAATAAAGGAAGGCAGCGACCAAGCTCTGATGATGCTTGAAGTCAGCGACACGCGAAGCGCTATCGAAATTCTCAAGCGATTCGAGTGAGCCTATCGTGGCTCCCTTGTCGTGCCTCGATAGGCTAGAATGCCTTCGATGGCGCTAAATCATCTCATGGAGATCGCGACTGCTGTAGCGCGAGGTGAAAGCGACATTTTCGGGCCTCTTTCCGGTACGAAGGAAGATCAACTCAACGCTCTACGTGCTTCCTACCATCGGCTCGCGTCTATCGTGCATCCCGATCTATTTACGGGTACGCCTTCGGCAAGGCTCGCGCACGAGACGTTCATTCGAGTGACGTCACTTCGCGATCAAATGGAAGCTGCCATTCGTTCGAACACTGTGTCGACTGCTCTTGCTAGACCGTCGTCGCAAACAGCTTCGCCTGAGCCTCAACGGCCGCAGAGTTCTGGGCTTGCTAGGCCGATACCGAGACCATCGAGGCCGCTCTATAAGGAGCGACCCTTTCATTTCGATGATGAGCCGGCCTTCCCACCACTTCCAAAGTGTCCTTGTGTGGACTTCGCTCGCGATCAGCTGCCTTACAACACGGTCTACTGCTACGCGAAAGAGGGTCTTGAGTACGCGGTTGTGTATGAACAGATCAAGGGCACGGTTCAGCATACGAACGAGTGCAGGTACTATCGCGATGCGCATTCAGGAGCTACATCGAAAGAATTTGTGGCGATGACGGGTGGGATGATAGCCGCATTTTTCAACGGTTGGAGATGGACTAAAAGCTGGATCGCGACGGGCAAGTGATGCTGGCTAACAGTTGACCTGACGCTAGGGTTGCTATACAACCGTAGTGCATGGTCGAAATATATGTCAGCGTAGACGTTGAGACTGACGGTCCTATTCCCGGTCCGAATTCGATGCTCAGCCTTGGAGCCGCAGCGTTCGTCGATCCTCGTATCAGAGAGTTCGATTGCGAGGCTCGAGAAAAATTTGGCGTTACACTATTTCCTGGCGCGTTGGAGTCTGTCGACCGCAAGGAACCACTTGCGACGTACAGTGTGAATTTGGAAACGCTTCCTGGTGTAAGGGCAGATCCCGAAACCGCAGCATGGTGGAAGACCCAACCTGAAGCGTGGGAGGCATGCAGAAAAGATCAAGTACCGCCAGCTGTCGCGATACGGGATTTTGTTCAATGGGTCAAGAATCTACCGGGGATCGAAACGAACAAATTGGGTGCAGTAAATAACGCAGTCTTCGTCGGGTATCCAGCCGGCTTCGACTTTACGTTCGTGTACTGGTACATCCGGCGTTTTGGGCTTCAGAGCCCGTTCAGTTTCAGCGCGCTCGACATCAAGACTTTCGCGATGGCTGTGATGGGTATGCCGTATCGCGATACGGTCAAGCGCAACATGCCGAAAGAGTGGTTTCCCAAAAACCGGCCGCACACTCATGTAGCGATCGATGATGCAATTGAGCAAGGCATTCTCTTTCTCAACATCCTCGAAGCCTCTAGAAAACGTCTGTGACGGAGTCCTATGAAAGAGAAAACGATAGAAGAGAGTGACCGTGAACAGGCGCGGATCGGAATGCAGTCTGCACGCTTCATAGCCTGGAACCGCTATGCTGATGTTGCTCTCAAAGAACTTCTCAGACGTGGGGAGTACAAGAATCGGAGCGAGCTTGTCACCATGGTCGGGGCTATTGCCGACTTGATGTTGGCTGAGCAGGATATTCGACGTAACTCTTGCATGGAACGCGTCGCGCGCATTACTGGAGTCGACGCACTGAAGGTGGAAAGTGAATAGCGATCCGAAAGTCCAAGAAGCGCTAAAGAGCGCAGCTCGTCTCGGTGAACTTGTTCATGTGATGCTGACGAGCCCCGCTCCGATGAACGTCACTGCTGACATCCGTGAGCGTTACAATGAGTTCGCGACGGCTTACAACGCTCTTGAGATGCAAGAGAAGTAGATGAGGCGCGCACGTTGGGACGGTCACAAGATCGTGATTCTCGGGCGCACGTTTCTCGAGCTCGACGTCGCACGGTCACTTCGAGACGACCTCTCCGAAGCAATCTATCTTGCAGAAGAAGAGTTGAAGATGCAAAAACAGCCCGGTCAGAATGAACGAAAGTGAGTGGACATGTGCCGTCGGCGGGCGCTTCCCCAACCTTCCGGAGACACCAAAGCCTTTTGGGATAGATCTCCTCACTGCTGACATGCGTCGATGTGCAGGTTGTGGAGCGATCAAGTCAATTGATGACTTCAGATACATCTCCGATAAATCTCGCGCTGGAGCTGCGCGATGTATGGAATGCCGAATGGCGCCGTGAGGATATAATGAACTCGATTTACAAGCCGTGTGAGCGATGTGCCGAACTCCGGACAGCCGGCAACTGGGCGGACGCTCTTGATTGCTACGTCTGCAAAGGCAAAGGCATCGTTCGTACGCGCGAGAGTTGGATCTGCAATGGTTGCGGTGGGTGCTTGTGCCCTGACAACTCTGACAGCCTGAACGGTCAAGTCCCGTTTGGGCTCGTCGATGCGAGCGTTGCGGGCGGCTACAACTCTTCGCATCTCTCAGACACAACGACGTACAAATTCTCGATGTGTGAAGCGTGTCTCAAAGCGCTCTTCGGTGGCTTCAAGGTTCCACCAAGAGTCGGCGAGTACCTTCTCAGCGGAGGAGGTGATGTAGAGGATACCGAGCCTTACGCGAAAGAGCTCGAAGATCACAATCGCCAAGTAGAACAAAACAAAGCTCATTTCGAAAAGCACAAAAAGTTCGTCGAGGAGAATCGTTGCACCGAACAGACGCGGAATGAAGACAGCTCGATCAACGATTACTGCGGCGAACCTGCAACTTTGATCTTGATGATTGGAACCGACAAGTATCCGCATTGCATGAAACACGGACGCGATTGCTATGCGGCCGGGAAAGACACGACGATTCATGCAGACGGTCGGATGCTTACGTATGAATTTCGAGCGACTATCGGAAGGCGCTACCTGACAGCGTTTGCAGAAGGTAAAGAGCTTGAACCAGTCGATGAGCATCAGGCTGCGATCTTCATCACAACGCTCTTCTCACTCGTTGCGAAGCCGAAGACGTGGGAGCGCTCTGCAAATGAGCTTCGTCGCCTAACGCATGTAGCTCCGGCATCTGATAGGTGGGTCGGCCATCGTCTCCCGCTCGCGTTTTCACCCGGTGCAGGTAACGCTGCTGCGGCTGCGAACGCTTGGCTCGCATGGGGTCAAGATCAGGGTTACGCGAACGGTGTTGCGCACGCGCTTCTCGGATACGACGCTGAAAGCTTGTGGGACAAGTAATGAGTGATGATTTGGCTCGTCATATACTTTGCCGGCTTCACTGCGGTTCTCGCACTCGCTGCGTTCATGCATCAAGGCGTCGTGCGTGAACATAAAGCAGCGGGTACTGATTCTCCGCGTCTGGATTTTGTGGGATTCCTGATGTTGGTAGGGTTCGCAGCGCTTTGGCCTATTTGGCTTCCGATCGCGATATTTATCGCGTTTACAGAATGAGATGAGAAACTGAGACATGGGTTACGGCACACTGAACGACGAGCAGATGGATGTGCTCGTCAAGTATATCAAGAACGAGATCGTTCACGATCTGGGAGCCGGTTCGTTTTCTCTCTCCCACGTGATGTGTGCTCACGGTGCACGTCGTGTAATCGCGATTGATAAGCATTGTCCGGTCATCTCACCTCCATACAGTCCGTGTATCGAGCCTGTGTGTGTCTCCTTTCACCAGTACAAGGCTCCGATTCACACTGCGTTCATGTCGTGGCCGTACAATATTTCAGACCAAGGACTCATCAATCTAGTAGATCGATCGCACACTGTTATCTACCTTGGCAAAAATACTGATAACAATGCGTGTGGATCGCCAATGCTCTTTTGGACACTTCTGAAGCGCAATCTTGCTGAGTACGTGCCTGACCGAAAAAACGTGCTTGCGGTGTACACCTTTCCGCTCGATGACCTCCGAAAGCCGGCGGGTGAAGAGCTCGCTGGACTTCAGCTTCGTCCAGAACCCTACAGCTACCAAGAGGCGGAGAGACTTGCCGCGTTGAACGTCGAGGCATCATGACGATGAATGAGATTTACGGCTATTCGATCTTTTTTTGGGACACTCCTTTTTGCTTTTTTGGCACTGCGTATTGATCGCTTTCGTGACAGCCGTCCTACGTCTCAACAACAGCTTCCGCCTGCGGGACCGTATCGAGGACTTGCTATCGTTCAGCCGTCGCAGCTGAAATCTGAAGAACTCGAGTGGGTCCAAGAAAAGATTGGCTCCTACAAACGCTGTCCAGCATGCGACGCTACGACACGCAAATGCGATGAGTGCAAACGAGTTCGAACAGACAAAGCCTACCAAGATCGCTGCTACGAAAAAATAGGTTGTCTGATCAACAACGGATATTTTGGTAGCGAAGATCATGACCTACCTCTAGCGTTCACACACAAAACATCGGATCAACATGTATGTGCGCCGTGGCGACGTGTGAAAAGCTGCATCGAGCCAGGCATTCATGTGCATCAAGAGTGTCAAAGGTGTGGTTGGCGCGGAACAGCTCTAGTGCTGGAGCGCTGCCTGAAAACTCTGCCGGCAAGAGGAAGATCGGATGAAACGCATCTACTCCTCGAGCGTCTTCGTCGTCACAGATGAATGTGATGTGCTTTTGATCTTGCACAAGTTCCACAAGAAGTGGCTTCCGATTGGAGGACGCCACGAACCAAACGAGACGCCTCTCGAAGCAGCCATTCGGGAGCTCCACGAAGAAACTGGATTGCTTGTCCGCGATGCAGATCCCGCTGCGGGTAATCATGTTGTGTTTCCGCAGATCGTCGGTGCGCCGTTCGGAACACCTCCTGGATTTATTGGCTACGAAGAGCACGATGGGAAGGGCGGCAGATATCTCAACTTCTGCTTCATCGCGAGAACCTACAAACCTATACCGATCCGCAACACTGGCCCTGATGATGAGTTCGATTCGTATGACTGGTTTGAGCCGATTGCATACGGAACGGGATGGTGGGGTCCGGTGGCGATGACTTACGCCGACAACATGCCGGAAAACGTTCGCGATGTGCTCGAGTACATCTATTCCGTGGCAGTTACGTCAGGAAGCCGGTTCCTTGACCGTCAGCACTTTGGAGTATGAATCGTGAACAGACACGAACGACGCAAGACGGCTGCAACACAGCCATCGGATTCCGATTTGCGCGTTGCTCCGTGTGATGGATGCGGCAAATTACTTCGTCGACGGCGTGTGCGTAATTCTCTCGCGATGCCCCAAATGCATCGACAAGGCAGCACCACCTTCCAGCACAAATTGAACAATGAGACGAGTCCGACGAGAAGCTGCCAAGGAGCGCTAAAAGTAGGAAGCTGCCCGACGATCTGTGCACCGGAGCAGACTTGGTCTTCAATCGCGCTCCGCGCCTCCGAGACAAGCCTTACGAGAAGGCTGTTGGACAGCTGCTCCTTCTCTCGCCCGTACGCTCACTGGCCTCCTGGGAGCCGCGTGGGAAGGGTCGCGATACCCTCTTCCGTTCACTCGCAGAGCACCTGCTAGCGAAATACCCTGTGCCGGCGGTTTTGTGGAGCGGGTTCTTCGAAGACGATGTGCGCCTCTTCGCGCCCATGGTTGCGCACGTCGCAGGAGGCGGTTCGCTCTACGACTTCGTGAAAAGCTTTCCGGTCCCGCTCACTCGTAAGATGTGCCACGACCTCCTCGCGACGTCGTCAGAGTATCGTTTGCTCCGCGATATCCGCCGTGTGGAGGTCCGAGCTGTGATGGTGACAACCGTCTTCTCGATGCATGGATGGGCACGCATTGCGGTCGTGCGGTTCAATCGCGCGAAGACGAAACGTTCTGGCTCTCAGTGCTTGCGTTTCTTGCCAAGAATCCGATGCTAGAGCCGTCGCAGATCTCTCCACTCGTCGACTACATCAGTCACCGGCGTCGTGAGGACGTGAATTTCAGCATGAAGGGACGTTCTGTGCTCGCGCTCCTTCACAACATGAAGAACTCCGCGACGAAGTTCTGATCTGACGCAAGCTGTTGTACTTCAAACCTACGACGACGTGGCCAACGCCACTCCCGGACTCTACGTCGTTCATGCAGGAAGTAGCGCTTATTTTCCAGTGATCGGACTCATCGAGGGCGGCTTCGCTGAATTTCTCGGAGAGCTCTACGACGATCGCGGTCGCCTCGTAACGGTTCGAATGACGTCAAAGCCGTCACTCGCTGCCAATCCTGAACCGACCAAGTACATGATCACGATCGGTCGAGAGTTCTTCATTACAGCTCTCAAGGACTACGCGGACTGGCAGATCAAATGGTGGCGCGAGGCAGTTCAAAATTCGGTGGATGCCGGCGCACATCACGTTGCGCTGAATTCAACCAAGAATGATGACGGAACAATGTTGATCTCCGTCGATGACGACGGCGTCGGCATGGACGAAGACACAATCATCAACAAATTTCTTGTTCTTGGCGCTACCACCAAAGTTTCCGGCAGTGGCGTCGCAGGTGGGTTCGGCAAAGCGAAGGAGCTTTTGCTCTTGCCGTGGATCTCTTGGCGTATCCATTCTCGCGATACGCTCGTCGAAGGCGCTGGCGTCGATTACACGGTCACACGTGTTCAATCGCGTGTTGGAACTCGACTCGAAGTCGTGATGCCTCCTGACAAGACCACAGATCACGCGATTGCACTTGGCTTTCTACAGAAGTGCTACCTGCCTTCTGTAGCATTCACGGTCAACGGGACGCCTGTTCATGCAGATCTAGCTGGCGGAAATCTTGTCGCCAGCGTTCCTGATAAAGCAGACATCTACTATATCAAAGCAGATGCCATGCAATCGTATCTGTATGTGCGAACGCATGGCCTCTACATGTTTTCGAATTATGTCGGCCAAGTTCCAGGTTTTTTGATCGCTGAACTGACAGCGCCCTCCGTCGAAATCTTGACCGCGAATCGTGACGGTTTCCGAGATAGATCTGTAGCGCGTGCTATCGATCAACTTGCTGAGCGCATCGCTAAAGATAACTTGAGCGCGCTGAAAACTAGCAAAGGGTTGATTCGACAGAAATTCGAAGGCACCGGCAAATTCAGAGCACGCGAGCGAGCATCGCAGCTACTTGAACGAATCGGACCCTACTCAACAGGCGCTCTTGCATCCTCTGATGCCGACACGATTGTGGCGACTCTCGGAGACTATGCACAACGAGAGGAAGCAGCGCTCTCATCGCTACCGTCTACACCGTCCGCACTTGCGATGCTCGATCAGAAGTTTCTTGGTCCGAGTCATCTTGAGGCAGCGATCAAGCAACTTGTTTGGGAACCTGATTTCTACTTGATGAACGACATCGATAACTGGATGGTTCCAAAAAAGTTCTTTCCCGCAACGATGACGCCGACAATTCTCAAGCTCGCCAAAACATGGGCTGAACTTTGTCGCTACGTTCTAATGCAACTCGGTTCAGATCGAAGATTCGGTGTCGGCTTCATCTTTTCGCGCGATATAGCCGCTGCTGCGATGGAAGATGAAGGCCGCGAAGGGCGCCCAGAACCTTGGCTAATGTTAAATCCATTTAAGGATCTTTATGCACGCGATGAAACATGGCGTCCTGCTCAAGATGCTGATCTAAAGTGGCTCTATGCTGCTGCAATTCATGAAGCAACGCATATCGCAGATCAAATCACATATCACGACGAAAGTTTCGCAGCGGCACTCACACGAAACGTAGCCAAGTGCGCGGATGGGTATCGCAAGATCCGTCAGATTGCTGGCGGTATTCGGATGCGTGGTGGACCAGAGCTCGACTAGGAATTACACATGACTGACAAACTAGATCTACTTACCGTGAGTCTTCCAGATCTACTCGATGCATTCGAAACAGACCCTAGTCTCATCGGCAAGAACGCAGAGAGACTCAAGGCTGCCATCAAGCGCGAGCGAGGACGTACGGACGAAGACCTCGATGATATGTCTCGTGAGGAGCTCATCGACGAAATCAAGAAGCTCCGTGCAGGAGTTCGTTCCCATCGCGATTCGAGCGGTCACGATCTCTGTTGGTATTTACCTGAGCTCTGGAGCCTTCTCCCAGAGCAGGACGCGCCGTCGCCAGAAGTACCGCCGTGTGAGGAGTTCCTCGAGCGATGCGTGAAGTACCGTGCGTCGCTCGACAAAAAGTGAATCGATGCTCCCTCATCGACTTCTGTGACGCGCGTTCCACGCGTCGAGCTCTTGACGTAACAACTCGGCCCGCACGATGTCGCTGTCTTTCCGGTACTCGACCGTTACGATCCACACACCTTGAGCGTTAGGTCCGCCACTCAGAATATGTGGACACGCACTGGGTTTCATCAGATCGTCAACGACACTCACGAAAGACTTCGTGGTGGGCGCAGTCCTTTCGCTAGAAGCGCGACCGCGAATTCTTCTGGGTGTTGAAATATTTCGCTCTCTTGCCAGATTCGATCCATGTCCGGCTGTGAAATCTCATCGTTGTTCATGGCCTCACATATGCGTGGCCATTCTTCGACGAGCGCCTTCTCGTCGGTGACATCAGCGACCTCCAAGTTGAATTCTTTGCCTTGCGCACGGAGCGTAACGAACGCCGTGAGCACGCCGCCGCGTCGCGCAGAACGCGCGATTGTGCAGAACAGATCGTCTGCACGGAACCCCATTTTGCGAAAGCCTTCCCATCCGCCAATAAAGGCGCGCATAGCTGGAGAGATGTCGTCGTACTTCACGGCGTTGTACCTCGTTCGTTTTCGACCCATCGCCGTACGCCAGCACGCGCGCCAGGATATCCTGAGGGGGAAATGAAGTACGCCAAGTTCCCGATCGGCGTGTCGAACAAGAAGAGAATAGCAGGCGATCCCGACGCACTTAGGACACGCCCGATTTTTACGCACCTATCTTCTAGTTCAAGTCGTTGGCCTGTTGCTTCCTCTGTCTCTTTGGAATCTGCAACGAGCGCTCCCGACGTTTTCTGGAGCCACTCTTCAAGTACTTTTACAATGTCGGTGCGTTCAGCGTTCGATGCGTACGACCACTCGCCGTCGGCGTATAGAAAAAGCGCGAAACCTCGTCCTTTTCCCGCCGCGCGTGCGATCGTACGAGCGATGTCGGCAAGTACTGCACGACGCTCATCTTCTAAGCTCATTTCTTCTTCCTCGTCACTTTGCGGATGACTGCATGGCACTCGTCAGCCGTCTTGCAACGACATTTTCCAGTCGCGTGCCACGTAATAAACTTCAGCTCCGTACGGAGTTTACTGACCTCGGCGACGCATAGGATCAAATTGTCAACGAACTCATTGCAGCACTGGTTTGGGTGCCCCAACCTTCTTGTTGACCATCTTCATGAGTCGCGCGAGCTTCTTGTCGTGTCTGCGGCAAACCATCATCGTCGAGCCGTTGCGACCCATACTGATAGCCATGCCGATGCAGATGATGACCGCAGTCTCGGGTTCTGTTTTCGCCTGTTCGATGATCTCACAGACAACGCACTCTTTGACCTTCTTCATAAGCTACTTGTCATCCTTATCGGACTTAGAGATGGGCACCGTACGGGAAAGGACAGCGAAGTGCGGCGGGAAGCCAGCAAACCCTATCGTGGCTCCCTGTCGTTCCTCTTGCCGCTTGACCCAGTCTAGAAGAGCCCTTGCAAGCTCTTCCACTTGATCGCGATTGAGATCTACCATCCCAGACGGACCAACATCAAACTGGACTTTAGGTCCGTCGGGCGTCGCGAAACTAGTCGCATGAACCCCACCAACCTCTGCGATGCGCTTGCTCATCTTTTTTTTGTGGAGATGCCGGTAATCGAAACCGGGTCCTACAGATCTCTGATCTTGTCTTCTTCACGTGCGTGGTCGGTCTAACCCTCCCGACGGGGTTGCGTGTCTTCCCACGCTGCCTTTCCGTCTCTCTAGCTTCGGTTGCGTGAGGGTCGGACCTCACGTTCCCTAGCTCGTGTGGTTTGCACCTAAACGGTTACTCGAACTCCTCACCGTTAGACGTCAGTCAGGCTGCCTTGAGAGCAGTGACTGAATCTGCGTTATCGTTCGCAATTAATGACGGCTCGCTTGATCAGACCGGAGCGAGCGCCGCTCACACGCAGACGAGATCTTCCTTCCGCAGTCGAAACCTTTCATCCCCGTATGGCTCTGTCGCGCTACCGTTGCGCTCTTTCGAGTCTGGCGGATTCACGTCGACAGAGTTGCTTACGTATAGCACGTTTCAATCAGTTACTTCCTGACAAGTGGACTCGTGGCCTGCGCCTTGCTAAACGTACTGACTATGTCCGACCTACTCCTCATCATCATCGTGCTGGTTCTCCTCTTCGGCTGGGGAGGAGGGCTCGCCGTTGGATTTGGCGGCAACCTGATCCATCTCCTCCTCGTCATCCTGGTCATCGTTGTCGTAGTACGACTCGTCCAGGGACGACCAGTAGTGTAGACGCTCACTGCATGAGCCGTTCTGTCACGCCTGAGGCAAGCTGCCTACGAGTTATCGACGTTTTAGTATGCCGAGTCGCACGGCTTCATGCTGTACGAGCATCCGTAGCATACTCGTAGCTGTCATCGCTGGAGGATAGCCTGCCTCGTACATTCTTTGATTGGTAGCCTCGACGACCGCCCATAGCATTTCGAACTCTTCGTTTGTCAGACGCAACCCTACGTGCTTGTCAGCGATCGTACTTCGATCTTTTCTAGGTTTTCCAGCCATAACTGGATGCTATCACTAGTTCAGTTGTCACGGCGATGCAGGAGCAGGCTCATTTTCTGTCTTCGGTTCTTCAATTGGTTCTTCGATCGCCGGCTTCGTGACTGTAGATGCTTCGCCTGCGGCTTCCTTGATCGGCTCCTCAACCGACTCTTCGAAGTTAATTGAAGAAGGTGGTTGGCCGATCATGCCGGCAATCGCTACGGCAACCGTATGCTCGAGTGTCGCAGTGCGATTCAAGACCGTGACGTTCGGTGCGTAGAAATGCGCAACTTTGATCTTGGGATTCGTGTTGTAGATCTCCACCAAGTATCGTGGAAGAATTGATCTGCGACTCGCATGCACGCTACATCGCTTTGTATCGCGACCGAGCTTTGTCAGCGCATCGTAGGCGTCTTCGCTACGACCTAGAACGACTGTAACTACGCCCTGCTTCAGCTTGGTGTGCCCGCCAGCTTGCGAGCTCCATGAGATGCTGTCTCCGACCTTGAACTTTGGTTCCACTACTTTAGCGGGCATTAGATCTCCTATAAATATTCGTATAGCACTACTTGAGGCGCTTCAACATGTCTTCGAAACACTCTTCGTCCTTCTCGATGACCACGAATCGACGGTTGAGTTTTCGAGCCGCGAAAGCTGTCGTGCCGGCACCGGCGAAGGGATCGATCACCCACTCTCCTGGTTTCGTGTGTACTTCGATGGGTATCTCCATGACACGTTGCTGCTTCTGCGTCGGATGAAGCTTGCCTCTGAGGATCTCAGTAATATCCATCCAGATATTGGTTCGCCTGTAGAACTCGCTTTTGGCCGGGTATTTTTTGTCGTAGCCAGCGTAACCACGCTTCGTCTCGAGTAAAGGGATGTTGAACGTGCGAGGCTTCTTGGCATCGCCGTTGATGAAGAACGCGCACTCCTCTCTTGTGAAAAGGTAGTTGTTTGAGACGCCGTAGCCGCGTTTCTTCGACCATGTGATCAAGTTGGAGAGCTCGAACACACCAGTTTGCTCGACTTCTGCGAGATATCGGAAGAACGGTCGGAATCCTGGCTTCCCGACACCTCCCCAGACGTAAAAGGCGCCACCGGACAGAAGATACTTTGTCCAACTTCGCGTCCACGAGATCATCCACTCAACAAACTGATAAACGTCTGTGTTGATTCGATCCCACTTCTCACTAACGATATTGCCGTACGGAGGGTCCGCTACTATCAGCGGTACAGAACTGATCAACTGTTTTACATGCTCTTGCAAGTCGAGCATCGTGCTGTCGCCGAGGATGGCGTACCCGCCTTCTACCTTTTCGATGCGGTAAGGTACGTGTTTCACAGGTGCCTCATTCTTCGCCGATACGTTTGATAAGACGACGAACCTTCACCTCCATGACGAGCGCCGGCTCTTTTCCTACGAGAAACTCACCGGGCTCGGTCACACCCTCTTGAATGAGAGCTTCAACGGTTTTCTTCGTTCCTTCAGCGATGCGCTGTCCGAGACGGCGTATACGCGCGGTGTCGTCAATTTTGTCAGGCAGCACGATCGTGATGAGAAGCTTGTTCATTTTACAAGCTCGTTTCGAACGATCTCCTGGTTCTTCCAGTGATCGCTCGTCTGAACGTGGTTTGCACGTACAAACTTCGCAACAGAAACTCCGAAGTCTCCGTCGGAAAATTCTCCAGCTTTGCGAACTACAACTCCTTCTCGTTCCCCACCACAACGAGAAGGAAGACGAGCCAAACTTTCTGTTAGATCTCGTAGCTTCCATTCACGATTTAAGTGCTCCTTGGTGAGCACCGGAACCGTACTAACTGAAAGCTCCTCGGCCCACATCTCGATTTCTGTCCAAGAAGACCACTTCATCGTGTTCAGATCTCGCACTCCGAAGACCATGAAGTAGTTCGGAAGCGCCTTGTAGCCGATGCTATGGCGGGCATAGAGCCACTCTCCGAAGATCTGAAGGTTCTCGGGGAGAAGGCTCTTTATGGTTGCGTGGAACGCCTTGAAGGCATCGAAACTAGAGTGATTCGGAGCCGAAGCATGGCTCCGTGCGTAACAGCCGCCTGCTTCGAGACAGACGTTAGATCCATCGAGTTTTTCTGTTACAACAATATCGACGCAGAGAAGTGGTTCGACTGACTCGATCCGACGGTCGTCTGAGGTACTACCAGGACTCCACGGAAGATGCGGAGTTCTCGGATATTTGGGTGAATCTGTCATTTTATGAGATCAACTTTTTCCCACGTGTGAGAATCACAGCTTCCGAGTCCCCTTTCCAATGAGGCTCGATCCATATCGTCTTGCGATCTCGACGTCCAACACCGCAGACTTGTCGTCGAAAGTGTCCGCGAACCAAGAACTGCACTGAAGGTGCGGTGTATTTGCCGTGCTTCTTCGCAGACGTGCCGTCGATGAACTTCTTCACGGACTCACGGCAATCGATCTTGAGTGGGCGGCCTACCATGACAATGCGATGAGACGGTTCTTCTTCGTGCCGACCAGGACGTCCAGTGCGATATGGAACGACACGATCTTTGAAGTTGGCTTTCTGTTGCATGGAGAGAAGCAGTCCCGCAACAAGACGTTTAGCCATTATGATCATGCGATCTTTTTGCGTGTCAGCACTTATTGATTCTTGCAGTAATAGATCAGGTGCGTCGAGCAAGGCGATCTCGCGGAGGTTTCTCATGCAGGCTTCAGCCGCAGAGATGTGTGGAATGTTAGTTGTATCTCACTCGCGAGTTGGGGAATCTGAGTCGGTTAGAGCTCTCAGCGCGGAGTTCGTCAGGAATCTACTTGACGACTCGTATAGCACTCGTATGATGACCCTCGTGAGCCGCCTCCAACAACGCCTACGCCTGGTACTCCGCAGCCTTTTGTAGTGGCTGACGTAGAAGTACCTGCGCCTCGGTGGTGGAATTGGCAGACACGGCGGTTTCAAGAACCGCAGCTCCTTCGGAGCGCTGAGGGTTCAACTCCCTCTCGAGGCACCCGATGACCACGCGCGAGTGGCGAAATCGGCAAACGCACGGAATTTAAACCTCTGGCACTGCGGGTTCGAGTCCCGCCTCGCGCACTTATTCCGGGTTAGATCAGTTGGTAGATCAGTGGATTTTGATTCCACCCGTCGCTGGTTCGAATCCAGCACCCGGATCTAGGGAGAAACAGATGAAACTTCCACACAGACACGCCTACGGTCCACTCACGACAAAAAACTTGCGTTGGAAAGAGACGAAGGATCGTATTCGTCGGTGGGCGAAGCGAGTGCTGAGACGAATCGAGGAGAAGATCGAGAAGAAGATCATCGACGAATAGTTATACGCTCGGGTGGCGGAGCTGGTAGACGCGCTGGTTCGAGGTACCAGTACCCGAAAGGGTGTGAGGGTTCGAATCCCTTCCCGAGTACGAAGCATGCACGAGTGGCGGAGTTGGTAGACGCGCTGGTTTCAGGTACCAGTGCCCGCAAGGGCGTGAGAGTTCGAGTCTCTCCTCGTGTACTTGAAGTAGTATTGGCACGGGTGGCGGAATTGGCAGACGCAGTGGATTTAGGTTCCACCGCCGAAAGGCGTAAGGGTTCAACTCCCTTCTCGTGCACCTTGGAGAAATCATGAGCGCAGCCTTCAAAATGAAACAAGCAGCGAGATCTGGAATGGACAGTCCTAGCATCTGGTCGAAGTGCTGCTGCCATCCGCGAGCTTGGGGCGCCAAGAAGGGCTTGCGTCGAGCTCGTCGTAGGCTCGATCGAAAAGTCGTCAGCCAGGAGCTGCGAGTTCTATGAACTTCATCTACACCGTTACCGTCTTCAACGCGTACGAAGATGGCAAGCTCCTGACAGATCGATTCAAGAACGATCGGACGTGGGGGTGGTTTCCGACGCGTGAGGAGGCTGAAGCCGACATCCGCGCCTCCAACAACGATCTCTATTTCGAGTCAGGCACCTACCAATACGCTCTCATCGAAGAAGTTCCGCCGGGCATGATGGGCGGTCTCGATACGCGCAAGGGATGGTGGTTCAAAGTCGACTACGACGGCAACGACAAGTACGAAATCACGCCGATAGAAAAACCTGCGTTCAACAGCCACACCATCTGCTTCAGCATGGGGTAATCACATGGAATCCGTCATCCTCGAACTCAGAGCCGCTGAGGGCGGCGCAGACTCAAAACTCATCGTGAATGAGCTTTGCAGCGTGTACGTGCGCGTTGCGAACGCTCATCGTCTTTGACACTACGCTCGTCGAGGAGCGTCCTGGATTCCTGTGCGTCTCGTTCGAGGGTGAAGGTGCTCGTCGAGCTTTCAAAACGAAGCCGGTGGTCACTCATTCCAACGCATCCCGCCAACTGAGAAGCGTGGACGCGTTCAGACCTCGCTCGTAACTGTTGCCGTATTCGATCCGGATGCTCCGAACTCGATTAGCGTTCGTGAGTCAGACATCGAAATCACTACAGCTCGAGGCTCTGGTCCGGGCGGACAAAAGCGCAACAAAACAGAGAGCTGCATCATCGCAACGCATCGACCTACGGGCATGCAGGTGAGGATCGATAATGAGCGCTCGCAACATCAAAACAAAGCGCTCGCCATTCGCGTCATCAAAACGCGAATCGGAGAGTTAGAAGATACGAAGCGCACAAAAGAGCATAACGATCTCCGCCGACAACAAGTCGGAAATGGAATGCGCGGCCAGAAAATCCGCACCTACCGCGAGAAAGACAATCTGGCCGTAGACCATCGAACCGGAGAGAAACACCGCCTCGATGTCTGGCGTCGCGGAGAATGGTAAGCTGACAACATGCTCGAGGAACGACAGGGAGCCACGAAAGACTTCACCCACGCGCCGGTTGTGCCGGCGCCAACGGGGGTCTCCAATGGCTCACTTCAAACGCAAGCGTCCGAAGAATCGTCGATCAGGCTGTCTCTTCTGCAAACCGTGGAAAAGTAACGGTGCGAAGGACAAGGAACCTGCATATGTGAAGCGCAAGCTTCTCGGATTCCGTGCTGACGTGCGCGAGCGTACGTAACTACCGTGGCTCCCTTGTCGTGCCGTCAGTGTCATCGTTCACGGGTGTATTGATCGGGTTTTGCAATATCTTGCGAGTCGCGTAGAGCCGATTCGCTTCACAATATTTGCATGTGCCGGTGCTGTGGTTCTTGCAGCCGGGATCTACTTTCTTCGATCGGTTTGTTTTGCGGGAGATCATAATGAGAATTGTTGCACACTAGCAACACGCTCTGCAACCCGGACAACGACTTCCGTCTGGAAGCTTCTTTGTGTTTCCGCACATGTCTCCAGGTGCTTCTACGACTTCAATAGCTGGAACTTTCGCGATGGTTGCCTTCACCACCGGTGTTCCTACAAGAAGCTCACGGATTTGTTTTTGACTCACGTCCAAAACGATCACTCGCATCGCTTGCATCTCGGATGCGTAAAACGCGCACTTCTCAGTGAGCTCTTTCGTCCAACCCTCGAAGTTTTCGTCGTGCGAGAACTCATCCCACGCGAGCAGTATCTCTGGGCCGTACTTCTCGGCGTAGTGTTCTTTACGTAGACCAAAAAGAATGTGTAATTTCATGATTTGATCAAGGTCCATAGAGAATGTCGTCGACAGCTTCTTGTACTTCACTTTCAGCCCAGCCTACTTGTTCAGCCAGATAGGTCTCGAATTCGGCTTGAGTGTTGTAACCGATGCCCATGTCGATGGCGTAGTAGAGAGCACCGGCAGAGGCGCGTAGGAGTTCTCCCATGTCACCGGATTGCTCGTACGGCATGTCGATGAAGTCGCTGCCTAGTTCTCGTGCAGTGCGTTTCATCCACGTACTAGCCTTGGCACCATTCCATCTCGCCATGAGACGAGTCTACTCCTTCGATACTTGGACGAAAAGCTCTTGGTCGAGAGCCTCGATCTCCTCAGGTGTGAGCACGCGCTTATCTCCAGTGGTGTGATCAAGCACCTCGACATATGGAGGCCAAGAGCCGTCTGGATTATCGATGCGTTTGATAGACTTCGCGAGACGAAGAGTGCCTCCAGCGAACTTCATCCTGTCACTCATGTGATTCCCATGTCGTCCCAGAGATCACGCACGCGAATGAGCTCGGACGTCCTCTCGTCGTGATAGGCGCTCCTGATGGTGGTGTGACGCACGGGTATCCTTGCGGTGATTACACCGTAGATCTGGCGTCGAGTGCATGCCCGCGTGCGATCCAAGCTGACATCACAAGGCCGCCGCTGCCCTTCGCTGACAACAGCACGGTCGTCTTCGTTTCCTGCGTGCTCGAGTACGTCAACAATCTGGACGCAGCTCTTCGGGAGATCTATCGAATCTCTGGTGGGCACGTGTTCTTCGTAGGCGTAGAACCGTGGACAATTACGGCGTTTCTCTACCCGAATGCGCAACGTCGTCTACCCGCGCATCTGCGCTGATTTTCTTGTAGACTTACTGCATGTCAGATCCCATGGCGTGTCTGCCGTCAGGCAATGCTGCGATTCGTCTCTGGCGTGGAGGACCCTACTGGCCTCAGAACGCGTTCATGGTACTCAGCACCGCTCTTTTGCGCGGCTCGCTCATTGCGGGCGGACTCGCGATTGCAGGTGCGCGCGGTAAAGATCTAGTCAAGTACACGATTGCAGGAACAGGCGCGATCGAAGCCTTCGTTCTTTTGTGGGCGGGTTACCAAGTCGCGAAGGAGTCGCGTACAGAGACGAACTTGCAGTAGAGTAGGCTCATGCCGCAAGGCGCCGTACCCTTCCTCAAAAAGACTTGTCCCATCGGTTACACGATCGATGCGTCGACAGGTCTGTGCACGCTGTTCAATCCATGGGTTGCTAGCGGCCTTGTTGGAATCGGTTTGTTGGGGCTTAGTGTCGGAGCCTTCTTAGGTCGACGGCGAGCTCTTCAACAAAATCCGCGTGGAGATGCGCTCGCTGTGGCGGGAATCAGCGGCCTTGGTGCCGGTATTGCTGCTGGATTGATCACGAAAGCGCTTCTAGGCCCCTCGCCTACGCCGAAGCCGCTCATCGCTGAAGAAGTGGCTTTCAAGAGGCGTGCGCGGGATGTCGGAATCGCAAACCGCGAGCTCGCTAGAATAGCGGTGGAGGCTGGAGCACGACCTGTCGTCGAAGCAACGGTTTCTTGTCAGACAGGATGTGTCTGCATCACATCGACACCGCAGTGGTGCACGACTGCTCAAGCGTTTATTCGTCCAAACGACGTGCGCTTTGCGGTGGATTTTGTTCCTTCGACTTCAGCACCGCCTCAATACAAATTCGTAGACGACGTCGCGCAATGGATCGGGTTCTTCAAATACGAGGCTGAACCGTTCATCGATGAGTGGTGTCCGCCACTGATCACGTACAACGCAGGCGTGGGAGATTGTGAAGATCTATCACTTCTCACTGTCTCGGTGTTGCTTGTTGGCGGTGTTGATGCGCGCTTCGTTGTCGGAACGTTTCACGACCCCAAAGGAGACTTCGGGCACGCGTGGGTTGAAGGCGTGGATAAAGAGGGATCGTTTCTGATCGAGGCTACGAACGGCAATCTTTATCGAGGAGCTCGACCTTCGATGTACACGCCTATCCTTCAGGTTCGTCAGGGCGTATGCAAATGGAGCAACAAATGAACTGTATTGGATATGCAATTCTAAGCGGAGCTGTTCTCGGCACTGCCTCTGGAGACGTCTAACTTTTGATGTATGTCATTGATTGAAAGACGATTTTCTACGCGAAGTCTGATCGCTTCCACTTTTAGCATCGGCTTTGTCAATGCAATCTCTCTAGTTGAGGTACAGTCCGCAAATGGCTATCTATTTTTCAGCTCTCGTCGCACTCGTTGGTTTGCTCATGTACCTGCTCACATCAAGAGCACCGAACAGCAACGCCAGGATCCCGGAGGTCGGTCGCATCTTGTTCTTCTGCGGCCTTCTCGCGTTTTTGCTGACTTCGCCTGGCAGCAAGCTTTTTCATCTTCCGTGAAGAACGACAGGGAGCCACGAAGGAGACCCGCTCCTTCGTGGCTTCTGCCGCTCTATGCCGACTCCTGCATGCCGATCTTGAGATACGGCTTCCAGATGTCGGGAATGTCCTTCGCGAGGAGAAGGAACGGTTGTGTCATCGGCAAGACCTTCGGCCTGTACGGCTTGAAGTGCATCTTCATGCCTGCCTGCTCGGGCGTCTTGTTTCCCTTCTTCTTGTTACATGGAAAACACGACGCGACGATGTTGAGCCAATCGGTCTTGCCTCCCTTGCTTGAAGGGAGAACGTGATCGTAGTTCAGCTTGCTCGGCAGAAACTTCAATCCGCAGTAGCAGCACTTGAAATGATCACGTGTGAGAATGTTTGATCTGCTGAATTTGACGCCCTTCTTTACAGAGCTCACTTCTCTCTTCAGCCGTACAACGGCCGGGACGTTAAATGTGATGCTCGGAGACGAAACTTTCGCTTCGTAATTCTCGAGTACATCGATCTTGCCGCTGTACAGGAGGCAAATGCTCTCCTGCCAGTAGCAAATCCTGTGCGGCATGATGGAAGGAGTCAGTACGAGAGTTCTGAGAGTGTCCATGGGTCACCAGTTAGTGCGAGTGCCCGAAATCGGATCGGGACGGACTGTTTATCGGACAATCCAGGGGAACCACCCCGTCCACTCGCGTTAGGGTTGATGAAGAGAAGATACTACGAATCTTGTGCGGGAAACACGAATCGAACGTGCCTGATCCAGCTTGTCGAGCTGGTGTCATCCCAGATGGCTACTCCCGCATTAGTCTATTGGACCTCCAAAGTCGCACAAGCCTTTGTGACTTTGCTTCTTCTTGCATTGCCTGAAAAAGGGATCAGTCCACCCGCAGCGATCTAGCTTCGGCGTCTTCGTTTTGCGCTTCTTCTTTTTCATGATTTTAGTGCGCCAACTCGGGTTCGAACCGAGAACAGCCCGGTTATGAGCCGGGGGCTCTGACCAATTGAGCTACTGGCGCATGGTACCGGCTGAGAGAATCGAACTCTCCTTAGTCTCCTTGTAAAGGAGGTGTCATCCCAGATGACTAAGCCGGCATTTGATCTGTCGCGATGGAGAGAATCGAACTCTCACGGTACGCCGTATGAAAGCGTCCTCCTTCCAAAGGTCATCGCGGTAGCGGGAGAAGGAGTTGAACCTTCTGATTACGAATTTATGAGACTCGTGAGCCACCGTTGCTCCATTCCCGCGTCTAGTTTCAGCGCCTTCGGCAGGAGTCGAACCTGCTTAGCTGGTTCCGTAGACCAGTGCCTATTCCGGTAGGCTACGAAGGCTTTTTGGTTTTCTACCTACATTATGTGGTGGTCGAGTGGCCCATTGATGCTTAGCCGCACAACTTCTGTCGCAATACGCACGTTGACTCGTCTTGCTGTTTTGAAGTCGTAGTTCTGCAATGTTGAGCTTCAATAGGTCTTCATAGCTCTTCGCGTCTAGCCACTGATCTTCGCTTTCGCGAATCAGTGCGCGTGCGTCACGTATCGATGTCGCGCGATTCACTTTTTCCCGAGAAGGTCGTCCATCGTTACGAGGAAGCGTCGACCTTCGCGTATGACGTGCTCAGCGAGTACAGGGTGAATGATCGAGGTACCTTTCGCTGCGCTTACGGGTTCGTTTGTGAAGTACGCGTCCAAGCCTTCTCCCGCGCGCTTTGAGAGCTCGATGAACTGATTGTTGACGGAGTCGCATTCGTTCTGCAACTTGACGAGTACTTGCGCGTTCTCGACAGCTTTGCGAATGAGTTCCGATTCGGCAGGATCGAGTAGGTGAGCTGCGAACATCGCGTGCTCTGCCATGAAACGAAGATTCTGAGCGACGACCAAGTTGGTTGGAATTTCTACACCCCAAACTCGCGCAACGAAGTAGTCGAGCTCACGTCTTGTGTGATCTACGAAGAGTGGAAAGAGCCAACCGCTCCACTCGCCGGACTTGAGCTTGTTGTAGACTTCTACCTTGAACGCGCGCAGATCTGTGGTCGGTTTTGCAACGATACTTTTTGCTTCTTCGAGTGTGGTTTTGTCTGTCAGCTTTCCTCGAGCCGCCTCCCAGTCCTTGTGAAGAGCTGTTGCTTGGGTCTTGAAGGGTTCGGTTTCAAGTCCGAGCTGCATGAAGAGCGCGTGCTCTGAGAGCTGGCGGGACCAGAACATGATGTCGTCGAGCGGGGTCAACATGAGGAAGATTCTACTGAGGCTTGCGATACGAGACAACCTTTTCTAGCGCGCTCGGCAGGATTCGAACCTGCGATCAGTGGTTTAGAAAACCACGGCCTTATCCACTTGGCCACGAGCGCTTGGAGGCGGGGATGGGAGTCGAACCCACGATGGCGGTTTTGCAGACCGCTGCCTTGCCACTTGGCTACCTCGCCACTCCGTATGTATGATCTCTACTATGAACTTCGAGAAGATCGACCCAGGTCTCCTTCTCATCTGGCGTACGTTCCAACGCGGTGAAAGCCTCGAGCGACATACTGCTCGATGGGGTGTGTATCCTGACGGATCTGACGGACCGTTTGTACATGTTTCGCTTAATGTTGATGTCGATCATAAGCTCGACGATCTCGATCCCCGTATTTCTATAGCTTCTTCGGAAACCGGACGACTCCGACGTTCTGCAAGCGTTCCGCTTGATTGCATCGAGAAACTCTCTGAACATCCTGCAATCAACAGAATGTTTCTTTCAGTTCGACGCCGACATTGAGCGGCCAGCGGGAATCGAACCCGCGAGATCCTCCTTGGCAAAGAGGCGCCCTACCACTGGACTATGGCCGCATGTTATGTTGAGCGATGCGCTACTACCACGGCAGCTCGAGCTCTTTTGCCGCAGGTACAGTTCTAGTTGCTAGATTCAACCCGAAGGGTGGTGCCGCGCAATCCCGAGACAGCAAGGGATTAGCCGTCGAAGACTTCGTTGAGTCACTAAGACCGTCACGCGAGATTTCGCGTATGAAAGCCGTCTACATGGCTCCTAGTCCAGAACGTCTGTGGGATGTTCATGGTGGATCAGACGACTACATCTATGAAGTTCGTCCTGTAGGACGTGTCACAGTTGCTGACTTTAGTTGGATTGACGAGATCTCTCGATTGGTCATGCCACGCGTTCTTCGTTCTGGAAAGCGCGTACGTCCTGTCATCGATCTAACGATGCACCCAGAAGCAAGCGAGTACGCGTACAACTACTGGCACCATGTACCTTACCCGCATGGAATATGGGAATACCTCGCGAGCAAGATACGAATCGTAAAGCTCGTGCCTCGTGACGAAGTCGAGCGTTGGAGTGATCGTTGAACATTGAGCGGGTGACCCGAATCGAACGGGCGACATCGAACTTGGAAGGATCGCGCTCTACCATCTGAGCTACACCCGCAAACACTTCGAGCCGTAGATGGGAGTTGAACCCGCAACCTTCTGTTTACAAAACAGGTGCTCTACCATTGAGCTACTACGGCATATTACTAAATAAGGAGATCGACAGTCATGCTTTCGCGTGCCTTGCGGCAGATCCGTTAGACCAAGAGCAGCGTCCGAGACGGATAAACTCGGGGTTAGCTCTATGACGATCTCCAGAGCCCGCGTCGGGGATTGAACCCGAGACCTCTTCCTTACCAAGGAAGTGCTCTGCCACTGAGCTAAGCGGGCGATTTGTGGAGCTGGACGGGATCGAACCGACGACTTCGACCTTGCAAAGGTCGCACTCTCCCAACTGAGTTACAGCCCCGAGAACTATGTATACTCGAAATATGGTGTACGTCGAGATTGATGAAGAGCACATCGAGATCGGTGATGATCGCGGTGAGATCGTTTATTGGGATCGTGCAGAATGGATTGAAGTTCCCGATCTCGCGCTCGTCATCGCGGGTGCAATCAAAATCCTGTACGAAGAAGGTGGTGATGCTCTTCGCAAAAAACTTCGACACCTTTACGCCGTGCGCTAGTGGAGTGTACGAGAATCGAACTCGTGTTTCTGCGATGCGAACGCAGCGTCTTCCCGCTGGACGAACACCCCGAATTTGTGGAGCTGATCGGGATTGAACCGACTACCTCTTCGATGCTATCGAAGCGCTCTCCCAGATGAGCTACAGCCCCAAGTGCCTCGAGTACGTTCACTCTATCGAGGCTCCCTCTCTCCCTGAACGCTATGGCAGGAACTGAATCCTGTCTACCTAGAGAGGTTGCAGCCAATGATGACGACAACGATGAACTCGACACAACTCAGAATCGGGTGCTTCGGCCTGTAGCCGAATTGAGATCGAGTTTCGTAAGCAACGTATATGTCCATCGTCACTGCGACTCGATCGCATCCGAACTGTTGACTCCTTGTAACAGGAGCGAGTTCAAAGTGTCGTAGCAGGGGCGCCCGGAATCGAACCGGGTCGCTAGAGTTTTGGAGGCTCTGCCGTCGCCATGACTGTTACCCCTGTAGCGCCTCGTAGGGGAATCGAACCCACTCTCACTCCATGGACAGTGGAGCTGCGACGCCAGTCGCATCACGAGGCGTTCAATCATCACTATCTGGACTATCCATGATCCTCTCCTTGTTCAATTGTTTATGTAGTAATTGCGATGACGATCAGAACAGCACTTTTTGCAGTATGATTGTCGAGTGCCTTTTGACGCGTCCTTGACGTAAAACTCGTCACGACACTTTCGTTTACCGCATTTTCCACATTTTTTTAGATCTTTCACGATCACCATAAATTGTTCGTAGAACATGAAGTCGGGGTGAGAGGATTCGAACCTCCGACAACGAGCACCCAAAGCTCGTGCACTACCAGGCTGTGCTACACCCCGAAAAAATTGATCGCGTCCGAGTGAGAAAGCTGATTGCCTTTCGGCCGGTTCCTTATACCGGTGCGTCTACCGTTCCGCCACTCGCCCGTAAAGTGGGCGAGCCAGGAGTCGAACCTGGAATGCTCTTGCGAGCATGCTTGTGAGATTTCTCTGATGGACACGATCAGTCAGCGTGAGAGGAATCGAACCTCCAGTCCCGTGCTCCCGAAGCACGTGCTTTACCAGATTAAGCTACACGCTGAAACTTGTGGTCGGTGATGGAATCGAACCACCTACGCGGAGCTTTTCAAGCTCCCGCTCTACCAAATGAGCTAACCAACCATGGCACTCCGTAGGAGAATTGAACTCCTGTTAGCGGATTGAAAATCCACCGTCCTATCCACTAGACGAACGGAGCGTGGCGTCCCTGGCGAGACTTGAACTCGCGTTGCCGCCTTGAGAGGGAGGCGTCCTGGGCCACTAGACGACAGGGACGTAACGATGATCAGAGCCGGATTGTAGAGTCGAACCACAAACTTGTGAGGACCGCCGAGTGATCCCTTGCGGGGATCGAGTGACGAACCTGGGAGCTTTCGCTCCTGCTTGGAGGCAGGTGAGGGACCGTCCCTCATAATCCGGCAAATAAGAGTGATCGAGTGAGATTGCTGGTTGAGTGCAGCGGGGAATGATCCCGCAACCCTCGGCTTCGTAGGCCGATGCTCTACCGTTGAGCTATGCGTGTGAGCAATTTCGGATGATCACTCTAGGGTCAGAGGCAGGATTTGAACCTGCGACCTCTGGGTTATGAGCCCAGCAAGCTACCACTGCTCCACTCTGACACCACTATGATTACAGATGATCAAAGACTGTTCAAGATAAAACTTTCAAGTAAAAATTAACTCGCGCTCGAGTGACTGACCTGAATTGCTGTTCCTGTAACAGAGGAGCGTTTTTGCAAACGCGATGCTTGTGAGGTCAATCGGCTGAGCGCGAGTAGGGGGTTTTCTGGATTCGAACCAGACTTGTGAGGACCGTAGGATGCTCTCTTGCGAGAGCGAGTAACGGTACTGAGTGAGGGACCAATTCCCTCGAAAAACCCCGTGATGCATTTGATGCAGAAGCTAAGAAGAGCTGGTAGGGGATCTAGGAATCGAACCTAGTAACGTGTGAGAACCGTTTGGTGCTCTCTTGCGAGAGCGAGGTACAGTTCTGGAGTGTTTAAAACCTTTATCCCCTGAATAACTCGCACTCGAGTGACAGATCTTGAGTTTGCTGGCTCGTTCCAAAAACGAAAGCGTGTGAGATCAGTCTGATGAGTGCAAGTAGAGGGGATCTTGGGATTCGCACCCAACATGTGAGCCCAGCTTAGTGACTCCTTGCAGAGTCGAGCAGCAGAGCTGAATCTTGAACCTGACGTTCTAGATCCCCAAAAAACCTCAGCGTAGGGATCAGTCTACACTGAGGTACAACTGATAACTGCCGATTGGATCCACGTCTGGCAAACCGACCGGCAGAACACTTGGTGGTGCACCGCCAAGCATCAGAGAGAAGCTAGACCCGCCTCATCGACGGGTCAAGCCCATTCTGCACTACGTTTGCAATTCAATCAGCGGTACGACAAGGGAGCCACGATTACTCGACGCTGAGAATGACTCCGGCGCCGATTGTTTTGCTGCCCTCACGGACCGCGAAACGCATCCCAGGCTCCATTCCTACGGGCTTGTGGAGCTCGAGAGAGACTGAAGCATGGTCCCCAGGAGTAATCATCTTGATTCCGTCGCCGAGGTCCGTGATAGATCCCGTGACGTCCGTCGTTCCGAAGAAGAACTGCGGCCTGTAGCCAGGGAAAATCGGCGTATGACGACCGCCTTCTTCCTTGGGAATCACGAAGAGCTCCGCCTTGGCCTTCGTGTGCGACTTGACCGAACCAGGCGCGATGAGCACTTGGCCACGAACCACTTCCTCGCGAGCAACGCCGCGCAGAAGAAGTCCGCAGTTTTCACCTGCACGAGCTTCCGTCTGGTCCTTGTGAAACATCTGGATGCCTGTGACGACGACCTGACGCGGCTTGGCTTCCGCGTCGCAGAGCCCGACGATTTCGACGGTCTCACCGAGCTTGAGAATGCCGCGCTCGATGCGACCCGTAACGACGGTGCCACGGCCTGGAATCGTGTGAACACCTTCGAGCGGCATCATGAATGGCGCGTCGAAGTTGCGAACGGGATCTGGAAAGTGAGTGCTCATCGCTTCGAGCAGCTTTTGGATGCACTCCCCTTCTTTTCCGGGGTCACGCAGTGCCTTGAGCGCCGCACCCATGATCACCGGCGAGTCCTTGTACCCCTGAACCTTCAGGTGGTCTGTCGTCTCTTCGACGACGAGCTCCAGAAGCTCGGGGTCCGCGACATCGATCTTGTTGATGAACACGACGATTCGTTCGACACCAACCTGACGAGCGAGCAGGATGTGCTCCTTCGTTTGATGTTGAGTTCCCTGGCTTCCATCCACCAGGAGAATCGCGCCGTCCATTTGGGCAGCGCCTGTGATCATGTTCTTGATGTAGTCGGCGTGACCGGGACAGTCGATGTGCGCGTAATGGCGGTCCGCTGTCTCGTACTCGACGTGTGAGATGGCGATGGTAACCGTCTTGGTGTCGTCACGGACGGTGCCTCCCTTGGCGATGTCAGCGTAGCTCTTGGGCTTGGCCAGCCCTGCGTGAGCCTGCACAGCCACGATGGCGGCTGTCAGCGTGGTCTTGCCGTGGTCGACGTGTCCGATGGTTCCTACGTTCACATGCGTTTTCATTTTTGTTTCGAGGTTGCCAGCCTCTTTCCCTACTCACTTCCTGTTTGCCCCGCCGGACCATCCGGCTCCAGAGGCGGTTACGTACGAATCGCACCCGCTGAGTGGACGCTGAAACCGATTTTGCGACCGTTCGCGAGGTATTCCTGCGCAGCTCGCGCGAGATAGGACGATACGAGCGCGATGAACGGTAGTGCTCCTCCGTCTTCGCAGGTCGCCGCACCGACGCCAGCTTCGTCATCGATGATGAAGTCCTCATCCCATACGACCCGCCCGTAGGCATCAGCCGCAGCAGAAAGACCTCCGTGCAGACAGGGCACAGACGCGGCTCGAACGAAATCCTGAACGACCCGACGCGATTTCCCGTTGTCGAGACAGTCCACAACGAGGTCTGCGCCTCCGAGGAGCTCCTTGACGTTGTCCGAGGTGAGTTTGTGAGGCACCGCATCGATCTTCACTCCGTAGAGGAAGTTCATCGTCTGCTGAAGCGATGCTGCCTTGCCCTTGCCGACGTTCGGCTTGCCGTGGAACTGAGACAGGACATTCTTCTGCTCGACGCGATCGAAATCGACGATCTTGATCTTCGCGTCGACGTTTCTAAGGAACATCGTAACGTGCGAACCCAGAGCCCCAACACCGACGATGACAACGTTCTTCACGGCAACCTCCTTCACCATCCAGAATGCACTCGACAGACGTTGCAGAGCACACGGAGCTCACCGCTAATCCGTAGCTCGACAACACGAAGGTCACTGTCATCGGAGCAACGGCGACACCGCCACCCAGCCYKCTCGAGAGCAGGCCGAGTGACTGCAACGTTCGTCTTGGGCACCAGTCTATAGTTCGGCGAACCGAAACCTTTCGTGGCTTCCTTGTCGTTCAGCGTTCCCTCAGCAAGGCCCATCGTAGCCAAAGGGCACCTTCGGTCGTACTTGGATCTGGTTGAACGGTCGTCCGGCGTTCGCACGGAAACGCTCGATGACGTAGTCGTGGAAGTCGACGCGGGGATCTGCCGGAATGCCTGGCACTCCACCCGTACGAACAGCTTCCGTAACCCAGCCCCGGATATCACTGTCCGGTGCGTCGAACGCCACTGTATCGGGTAGATCTCCGTACTCGCCGTTGTGAGTCACTCCAAGACGTGCCTCTTCCTCGCGCAGCGGTGCTTGCATGGTCATGATGTTCCTTCTTTCTTCCATCCGGATTCTTGGCGCAGTCGACAGACCCACCATGGTTCGTCCTGAACTTCTTTCACTACGTAGTCGTATTTTTCAGGGCCTTCCCATCTAATGATGGATACAGCATCCTCGCTTACGATCCACCAGAGAAGCCGTCGACCGAGTCCCTGTTCGACACCCGCGAACGTTGTCACGTCTTCATGCGACGGACCTTGCACGCTTCCTCCGGGATGCGAGTGAGCGACACCAAGTAGCTGCGCGCGGTTGTTCCAGAGGACGTCCCACAACTCACGGCTGTCGGGAATACCAACTGACGAACGGCCTGCGGGAAGATGCCAATGCAGCGCCTTCTGTTCGAACCCTACTACTACGCAAGCTTCGATGGTCATGATCTACTCTCAATCCACGTGTCTGTAGACATGTAGCAAGCCGCTGTCGATTGCTTCTTTGATTACAGAGGGGAGCGATTCGAGCGTGAGCCATGTGTCACCCTTCTCACCCGTGTCGTGATCGGTGAGACAGATGCCTGAATCGATGATTTGTAACGTTCTCTCGTCGCAAGTGCACTCGAAACGACGACGGTTCAATCTGAAGATGACAACCATCTCTCCTCGATTGGCCGCTCTCTTGTGATCGAGATACTCCGCGTTTCCTATGGCAAGAGCAGCTTTAGCCGCCTCACCGAAATCGATAGCCGCCATCGCACGACGTCCAACCGAATCGCCGAGCTGCTCAACGAGTTTTTGACGTCTCTCTTCAAGCGTTCTTTTTGCTTCTTCTTCTTGTCTTTTCTTCTCGAGCTCTGCGCGCCTACGGTCTGCTTCGCTCCGCTGAAAACACTCCATCTGAAACGCTGCATCAAGCGCTGGAATCACGCCCTTGATGTGATTCACAGACGGAAGCCGATCGAGAAACGCGGTGAGTACCTCAGATTCCGGTCCGAAAGGCATTTCTACTCGGTCGAAAATAAGCGGACCATTCTCGAAAGCACGTCCCACGATGACAGGCACGAATCGATCGAGACCGTCCTCGATGAGGAAGACTTCTTCAGATGCTACGAAGATTTTTGCAGGGCTAGGATCGATTTGCGCGTCTTCAGCTACGAATCGATTACCGACAAGGTAGCCACGAATGTTCTTCGAGAACGGAGCGTCGGGCTTGTTCCCTGCGGCAATCCATTGCGCTGTACGCCCCTTGAGCTCGAACTCGTGCCAGCCGTATTGAGGTGGAGATCGACCTTCGAGCTTCCAGATGCGCATTCCTTGCTGGAGCTCTCGACCGCCAACCCAAGGCGCGATGAGGCGTTCGCCGTTGATTGGAAGTAGATCTCGCCAGCCCATGACATCACCGTTGATTCAACCGTTCGAATGTTTCGAGTCGATGCAGAATTTCTTTGCGGACGAGCGCTCTTCCTTCTTCGCTGAGCTTGCTGTCGTCCAGGTGTCCCATCAGCACACCAGATTTCGCGAGCGCGATACCCTGCTCGAAAGCATCGAGCCACACTTTGTGTTCGTGCTCGCGATCTTCTTCAGTTGTCATCGCTTTTTCTTTACCTTTAGTACGAACGTACGCGGTTTGTGTAGCCACTTCTCGAAGACGTTGGCCATTGCTCGTACTGACCATTCTTCGGGAAGATTTACTGAAGAGTCGTTGAGAAACTCTTTCCAGAGTTTTCGAACATTGGGTACGTCGGCGATACCGAAGCATGCGACAGCCAGCGAATTTTCTTCGGGACCGAAGACCATGTAAGCACTGGGTGCCAACCTGACGATTGTGAGACCTTCGAGCTTTCCGTCGATTTTCGTCAGTTTGATCATGAGACTCTTTCGTGTGAGAGGAGCGTCAGCCTTGTCCTGCTACAATGCAGGACAAGGCCAACAGCTTTTTTGAGCTTATGCAGCCCACGCCGGCTTCTTCAGGAGCTCGGTCTTCAGAATCATCTCTACGAGAGATACTCGCGGAGTTGCTGCCACACGCTCGGCGCGTACGCCGACCGGAGTTGCAGCAATGAGCGCGCGGATGGTACGCGGAATCGCATACGGGTCCGCAAATGTGCGCTCATCGATTTCGAAGCACGGGATACCAAGCGCGTTGGCCGTATCGCGTACGGCCGTACCACGACCGTAACGCGGGCTCACGATCGGCACGAGTCCGAACGCAACCGGCTCGAGTCCAGAAACGCGTACTGCGCTCGCGAACTGTCCGCCTTGGTTTCCTTCGTCGCCGACGAAGATGAAGATTCGATCTTCATCCTGACCGACGATCTTGTACTGCTGAAGAGCTCGAATGCCCGAGCCGTAGTCAGTTCCGCCACCCGCAGTGATACCGCGAAAAGCGTTCTCGACGCCGGCCTTCGAAGCGTGAGCGATCTTGATCTCACGTCCCATTGTGTTGAATACCGAGACGTGCAGCTTGTCGAGTGGGAAGCCTTGAGCGAAGCGTGCGAGATGCTGCTTCGCTGCTTCGATTGCGCCTTCCATCGAACCGCTCGTGTCTACAATGAGGTAGACGCGAATGTTTCGAACGACTTCTTCGACCTGCTTCTGAAGTGCGGTGTCTGCGCCCGTTTCGAGCGAGTCTTTCACTTCTTTGCTCTTCACACGCTGCGCAATGTTTGCCGCGCGCATGTCGTCGGCCGACTTGACCGCCTTCTCCCACTTCTCGCGAATGTACTGCACTTCGAGAAGTCCGAGCTCTTCGAGAGTAGGCGTTGCGATGATCAGATCTTTGTTCGAGAGCGAGCCGGCTTCGATGGCTGCTGCCACGATCGCTCGTGTGACCCCGACGCTCTTCGGGAGAAGTCCCACGATGCGCTTGAAGTTCGGCTTGTTCGTGACGATGCGCTCGCAGATCTGCTCCTCGGTCAGGCCCTCCCACGTATCGGCTGCCGCAACGGCTTCACCGATGGCGAAAGTGCGTCGACCGTCTTCTGCCTGCGACTGCTTCCAGCGCAGGATTTGGAAGAAGCGCGATGTATCGGGTTTGTATCTGATACGTCGTGCTAGATCCATCACGGTCGTGCGGAAGCCTTTCTCGACAAGACCTTCGAGCATCTTCGGATTCAGCTCACGGTATTCGATCCACTTATCGACCGCCTTCTCCCATCGACCGTAGAACGGTCTGCGGGTGCTTCTGCCGAAGCCGAGCTCGCGGTTGATGGTCGCGATCTCCGACAGCGAGAGGAACTCGTAAATGCGCGCGATGTGCTTCGCGTCGAGGTGCTTGTCCTTCTTGTCGATGAGGATCATGGCCTCGCCGACATCGCGGAAGTCCTCGTCGTTGAAAGCAATCTTGCCGTCGTCACCGAGAACAGGCTCACCCTTGCGGGTCTGGCAGAGCATGAACGCCGCGAGTACGACCTTCAGATCGCGGTGCTCCTGGCCGAAGGCGTAGGACGCCCAGTGCGCAGCGAACTCGTTGTCGAGTCGCCACACCTCAGCGACCTGGCGGTACATCCATGCAGCGACCTCAGGAAAGAGGCCCGCTGGACGGTAGATACCGACCTCGCGACCGTTCTCCAGGATACGCAGGTCGTCCTGCATGACGCCGATGCGCACCTTGTTCGTTTTGTTGCCGATCTTGTCGAGTCGGTAGACCACCTTCAGGTTTTCTTCGACTTTGTGCGTGACCGGCGACCACTTGACGCCGACATTGGATGTCGTGTCGGGCACCACGACGCCTGGACGGCCGTGGTACAGGTGATCAGTGTAGGCGAGAATCGTCTGAATGATCCTCTCTGCGGGACCGAGCTTTTCGAGTGTGTCGACCATGTTACTCCTCCGTGTGATGGGCTCTTGCGAGTCCGAGTTACGGCGGTTGAGTTACTGCTATACAACTGTAGTGCAAGAACGTCAACGCGAATGTTGAGCCGGTTGCGAGAGTCGAACTCGCCTAGACCGCTTTACGAGGGCGGTGCTCTCCCACGAGAGCGAAACCGGCGACAGCTCCCGACTTGATGCCTCCGAGCGAACCAGCAGACGCGCTCCCGTAGAGAGCGGAGAATGCGCAACCGCCCTGGGGCTACTCTGTTTTTCTGATTCGTCCCGACCGGGCCGCCATCTCCGCTGGCGCCATGTAATAGCCTTGGAGCCGGGAGAGCCGGTCGTTCTGTTGAGGTGCCGCTCTGTCGACGCCCGCGCCTGCGTCAGTCCGACGAGGACGAGGGATAGGCGCACGCGGAGCTTCACGTCGAGCGCGAAGAGCTCGTTCAAGCGACGGCTCCAGTGCTGCTTCTCCTCGTCGCTGCGGCCCTCGAAGAAGCACTCGCGGAAGAGCTGCTGCCGGAGGACTTCGCGACGCTGGGGCGAGACGATGCGCTGTCGCTCCGGGTCAAGCTGAAAGATCTCGTCAACGATCCGCGCGGTGTTGAGGATCTGTGACACGGCATCCCCGCTGATTTCTCCGCCAGAGATGCGGTAGGCGTGCTCCGGATCCTGGTACGTCTTCACCTCGACGAGGTCGACGGTGATCGAGCCGTCGGGTTCATCAACGATCCCGAAGAGGTCCGCTCGCGAGGCGTCATCGGAGAGTTCGAGCCACCGGCGCGCGTCGCGGCTATCGACGCTCACCATAAGGCAGCGCGCGTGCTTCGCGCGGTACCACGCGGACGTGACCAGCGTCCCCACCAGCCCCTGGGTCCGTCGTTCGTCGAGCGCCGGCCCGCTCGAGCCCTGCGACACGAGGGCGAGGAGGCCATCCGAGAGCAGCGTGCCGAGGTCCTGGATGAGGCGCTCCACCGCCGGCTGCGCAGGGGTGTAGTTACAGCGACGGAGCTGCCGATCGAACTCACCGACGAACTTCTGCAACCCCGTGGCGTAGACCGCGAGGTCCCGCTTCCCGCATCGCTGAAGGGAGACGCGCGGCACGCCGAACGCGAGGGCGCCCTCCTGGGCGCGGTCCGCGATCACGAGCCAGGTGCAACCCTCCGCGAGCCGAGCAAGGTCGCGCTGCTCCGACTTCAGCTCTGCGGTGACTCCGAAGAACGAGCCGGTGAGGTGGTGACTGAGCCGGTTTCTCAGGTCGTTGTGGTCCGCGAAGATGCCGCCATCCGCCGCCGGGACTACACGCACCGCCTTGGTGATGCGATCGAAGCTGAACTGCATCGGGAGGCAGAGCGGGTGCACTGTCAACGACGGCGCCCTGGCGAAGCGGTGGGTCTTCGCCGTCGAAGGATCGAAGTACACCGCGACGTGGGCGGGGTGCGAGCGCAGCTCATCCGCCAGCGCCGACGCCGTTATCGGCTGGTCGTGGACCTCAAGCGTAAACCGGCTCGCCGATCCGACGCCGCGAAACCGCTCCGCGCCCTCCTCGTCCTCTGCGCCGCCGCCGAGCGCTGCGACCGCGGTGTCGCGCTTGCTGGTGAAGTAGAGGCGGACGTGAACGCCCTCCAGTTCCTCGGTCGACCGCTCGGAGATCTTGACTAGCTCTTTCAGGAGAAAGTCGACGTCTGGTGGATCAACGAGAGCGACGCGCAGGCCCATGCGCGCGTGTGGGTACAGGACGCAGAACTTCTCGAGGAGACGGCCCAGTTCGGCGATTCCATCGCGTCCGGCGAACTGATGAGCGAACTCTTCAAAGAAGGGCGCGATGGCCTGGCGCTCGGCCTCGTTCACCGGCTCGCCGATGGGGATCACCGTGGCCATCAGTTCACCGCGCCCTTCTCGATAGCGTCCTCGACGATGCGCACGGCCTTGCGCTCAGCCTGAATGGCGCGCGCGCTCGCTTCGACTGAAGTAGCCACAAGCTTCGATAGCTCCGAGCGCTTCGCGTCGTCGAACCACGGCACATTCATGTCCGCGATCAGTTCGCAGTCGAGACTCGGGATCGAAGACCCGAACGCCGTGCCGACTGTCGCGAGATACCCAGGCTCAGACGCAAAGACCGACCAAAGGAAGAAAGCGTCCTCCTTCGACTTGCAGCGGACGCGGACGAGATGCTCAGACGCTGCGTGTTCGTAATAGGTCGGAAGTGGGAGTACGGCACGACCGATGATTCCTCCGAGCTGGCCACTTCGAGGAAGCAGCAGGTCGCGTTCCGACACCAGGAGCTTGTCGAGGTGCGGCGTTCGTCGTTTCGAGATCGAGTAGTCACCGACTGGATCAAGCCGGAACACCTCTGACGATGAGAGGAACGGGACGCCGAACGCAGGATCGTCGACCTTCAAACGAGGTCCACGATTCGGTTCGAACACCGACTCCACCTTGTCACCGAGACGGACTGCTGTACGTCGAGCAAGTGCTTCGCGGGCTCCGACGACGCGGGGCGTGTGGTGGAAGGCGTCCAGTCGACGCTGAATCGTCGAGGACGCGGCTTGCGCGATGTTCGCAGCGGTACCGTGTGGCCTCGATGCGCGTGATCACGTCCCTGGCTCCTTGTGCTTCGCCCGGAACTCACGGTACGCGCCGGCGATGATCGGAAGGTCGTCGTCGAGGACCTTCTTCTTGCGGCGCAGTCGTCGCTCGACGAAGTGGCCATTGACGCGGATGCGCTCGACCTCTTCGACGTCCTCTAGAATCTCCTCGCCATCGGGGCTCCGCTTGTAGAGCGTGTTGCCGCGCCGATCGAAGCCGACCTTCTCAGCGACTGCCATGAAGACCGAGTAGTCCTTGGCGCTGCCGAGGTCGCTCGCCTTCAGCTCCTGCTCGGTCTTCTTCTTCAGGAAGACGAGGCTCGTGAGGATGTTCACGTTGGCCTCAACGATGAAAACCTCGACGGGCAGGTCGATACTTCCGAGCACCCAGGTGTGACGCAGAATCCACCAGCGGATGTACTCATCGCCCGGGTTGCCGAGAATGCCGTCGGGCAAGACGATGCCCATACGCCCCCCCGGCTTGAGCCAGTCGACACATCGCTCGATGAACAAGACCTCGGGCGCGACGCTGCCCTGCAATCGCCCGGTGTTCCGAAATCCGCCGTCCTCTGCGCGCTCCCAGATGTGCGCCAAGTCGTAGTTCCGAAGGATGTTCGGGTCAGTGATTGGGATCTGGGAGCCGAAGGGTGGGTTCGTCATCACCACGTCCATCGTGCCCAGCTTTGCGACCTTCTCTGCCTCGGCGCGCCCCGGAAGGTGACCTGCTGGGAACTCGAGCGAGTTGATGTTGAAGAGATGCGCTTCGGTGTTGCTCGCCATGACGGCGTTCATCTGCGCCGCACGCACGAGGAACGGGTCGAAGTCGGCACCGAATAGGTTCTTCTTCACAAACTCGGCAAGCCGCTCCTGGACCGAGATGAACTTCTGCGTGGACTCGGCACCGGGCTCGATTCCCTTCTCCTTTTGGAACCGATGTGCGAGGTGCGCGAGCGTCGCGGTGAGAAAGCCGCCGGTCCCACATGCCGGATCGAGCACGCGCTCGTTGGGCTTTGGGTCGAGCATCGACACGACGAGCTTGATGGCGCCGTGCGGCGTGAAGTACTGGCCGCGATCACCACGCAGGTTCGTGCCGACGATCTCCTGGTACGCCGCGCCATTCGCATCCACGTCGGTGCGCCCGAAGTCGTACTTCGCAAGCTCCGACACCATGAAAGCGAGCGCGCGATCGGAAAGCGAGATCTCCTCGTTGCCTCGGAAGACGGTCGAGTACTTCTTCTTCACTTCCTCGAAGAGCGGCTCGATCCGCTTGCGGATCGCCTTCTGCCCTGCGGGATCGAACTGCTCGTCGATGAGCTGGCCAGCCTTCTCGAAGCGGCCTGCCCAGAAGCGGCGTGCGTCGTTCGGCTGCCGCTCGTCATGCATCTTCGCGAAGATGAGATAGAGAAACTGCCAGAAGGCAGCGTCCTTCGGCATGCCCTCGTTGCCGTGGATGAAGTTGTGGCACCGGCGGAAAGCCGTGCGCAGCATCTCCGGGTCGGCGCGACGGAGCTTGGCGTGCGACGCAACGTCGCGAGTGCCGATGGACTCGTCGGAGAGCGGCCAGTCGCCGATCGGGTTGAACTTCGCGTCGAAGCGCTTGCGGTCGACGTGGAAGAAGAAGAACTCGAGGCCGTTGGTCCAGAGGCCGTACTTGCAGTTCTCGCAAGCGGCCATCGCGTCCTTCAGCAGTTCGAGGTCCTTTGCAGCCTGCTCGTGGTCGCGCATCTTGTACGCGCCCTTGTCGCCGAGCTTCAGCTCCTTTTGGCACACGACGAGGCGGCGCACGTTTGCCGCCGTGTGCTCGGAGCCGGTCTCGAAGATCGCGATGTCGATCTTCTTGTTCGAGCCATCGACCTTGATCTTGAAGTCGGGCTCCATGTCGTCGACGGAGATGCCGTACTCGTGGAAGAGCGCGCGAGCGATGCGCTGGCGAACGCGCTCCTTGTCGTTGTCGGCGACCGGCTTGCCCGTGATGTAGTCGAAGATCTTGCCGTCCTCGATCGCGCTCGTGTCGTCGGTCGACGCGCCGTTCTCTTCGGCTTCCGTCGCCGCCGCTGCCTTCGCTGCTGTCTTCTTGGGCCTAGCCATCTTTGCGTTCCTTCACACCAAGCTCGTCGGACGATGAGGCAGCGCCACCATCCCGGACCCAAGCGTCGACGTCCTCTCGCTTGAACTTCCAGAACCGGCCGACCTTGTGGCCCGGCATGCCCTTCGAGGTAGCCCACGTGTAGACCGTGTCTTTGCTCACCCCGAGGTATTCCGCGATCTCGTCAACTGAGAGCCACCTGTCGTCCATGCGCGTCCTTATGCCGAGCCGGCTGACTGCCTTCCTGAACACGATATCAGGGCTCCAGCTCGGCTGCAATTGGGTTTCGTTAGGGTTGGCTTGGGTGGATGCGGCCGAAGTCCGGGCCTAACGGGGTAGCTTGGCGATCGCGCCTTGCCCCACGCCGCCCGCTGCTCGGCCCACGTGCCCGCATGCGCCACCGCCCGCAGCGGTGTGCTCGACGCCCTCGTGCGTTCGGCGCAGCACTGTCCCCGGCGGCGGCAAGCGCGGGTCACGGGGCCGGGCCGCGCGCGCCAACTCCTCGGCGGCGCCCGGCGGCAGCCGCCTTCGTATGGGGGCCTGGTCCGCCAACACCTCCGCACGCGCCCCTCGTTGAACAGCGACGCGCGAGATTCACGAGCAGCGTCGCGGCTCTCGGCGCCGCGCTCTCCGCGGAGAACGGGTTTGAAATTTCGGCCGCCTCTCTCCGGCTGTAAAACAAAATCTCCGATCGTTAAACGTGCGCCGGCCTCTCTCTCCCCAGTCTCCGCCCAAAACGGGTCCAGAGAGAGCGATCGGGCGTCCGCGAGCACGCGCGCCGACTCTCCAGCTCCGGCGCGGAGATCGCGCCCTCGATCGTTCGCGTCGCGCATCCCTCCGACACGACGCCAGAAAGGCGAAGCCCCGATCACCTCGCGATGATCGGGGCCTCCGTTCAACAACGGGTCGCCCTTTTTGAAAGGCGAAGAATTGGCTCACGGAGCTGGATTCGAACCAGCGATAGGTCGCTTAACAGGCGACTGCCTTTCCTCTTGGCTATCCGTGAAAACGCACGAGAGAACTCTTGGCGAATTCTCTCGTGCCACACACCATCAGGAGATGGAGCCCTCACCACAGTCCACGGTCGCTGGAGCCTCTTCAGTTCGTCGAGAGTCGATCACGGCACGGCTGCTTCATCGAGACGGCATACGTCCGCTTCGATTGCGAAGTGCAATCCAAAATCCTGCTTGATTGTCAATGATCGAGGGCACTTTTGCAGTGCCTCAGTTCCGGGAGAAGGAATCGAACCCTCATAGCGAGCGCCAGAAACTCGCGTCCTACCGTTAGACGATCCCGGAATACTCATTCTGCTTGCGTGTAGAGCTTGAGAATGTCTGCTCCAAGTGACTGACGAATCTCTTGAGGAATGCTGACGTCGAGTGCATCAAGATGGCCGTTGTAGACCTTCTTCACTTCATACGGCACCGTTGCCGCGACGAATGTGCCTTTGAGCTTTTCAGTGACGTCCTTCGCACGCTCCTTACATTCTTCGGGCGTAGCTCCTGTGATCGTTTTCGAACCTCCGTTGTTGTGAATCAGTTGAAGTGCGAACATCTAGGATCCATTTCTGCTTCTATCTGTGTTGGCCGCTATACAGTCTTTGCAGCGACAACCTCGGTAGCGATACATCGTCATGGTTCCGTGTGCGAGCTGAGCTCGAGGTTTGTAGCTGTCTCCTCGGCGCCATCGACCGATATGTGTATTGTGTGCGGCACGGCAAAGATCACATTTGCAGTATCTATAGGCCGATATTGTTCCGTGAGTTCCCTTTGCGATCTTTTTCCCTGATTCCTTTATAGACTTTAGTTCGTGGCACTCTTTACAGAGAAGCTGGCATTTCTTCAATTCTCTTTGCAAATTGGCTTCAGCCATCCCAGCGAAAGCCTTAGCGACGTTGAATTTTTTTAGCTTTGCGTCGCGGTGATCGAATTCTAACTGCTCAACCGATCCACACTTCTGACATTTACCTCCAAGTTGTTCGATCGCAGCTGCGCGGCGCCTGAAATACCGTGCGGCCATATAGCCGCGCATTTTGACGTTGTACGGATTGTCGCTGAGTTTGGTGGGGCCAGAGAGATTCGAACTCATCATCGCTCCGAGTAAGAGTCGGGCATGTTCCCATTGACACCATGACCCCCTGTAGCTCGTGGGAGGCACGGGCGTCGAACCCGCATCATCGAACTTAAAAGGATCGAGCTCTACCGATTGAGCTAACCTCCCATTTCTTTTGGTGCCGGCGCCGCCGGCTTGAGCTTGTGTTTCATCGTTTTCTTCTTTCGATCGATTCGTGCCAGGGGAGGGAATTCGCACCCTCACAGTCAATGACGGCAGATTTACAGTCTGTTGAGCTCACTCGTGCTCAGCCCTGACTCATGGAATGAGTGGGTTGAGCGTCGATAGCTTTCACGCATCGTGTCGATCATCCCTGAAATGCCTAAAGGCCACCTGGTTTCTCACCGGGTGGCCTTTCACGAGGAATCACTCCTCTAGTGACTGGCCACCCTACGTACCCGCCTCCGGCTTTGAATTCACTGCTGCGACGGAGGCGGTATACCCAAGTGTGCTGATGCGCTGATCGCGACGGTTTTCGGTTCCAAACGCACACGTATGCGACAACGCCATTGCTGGCATCGCTATCGTGCTGGATTTGGGCTGCCAAAGACTCATTACAAGAGGCAGCATAACCGGCTCATCGTGCGACGCAAGAGATTTCTGCACTACAGTCACGGAATATCCACCTTGATGGAGAACGACGCCGAGGACAGCCGCGCAAGCCGGTAGATTTCCTCGTGTTGGCCCTTCTCAGCGCCGTCGAAGACTCTCACGTCGAGCCCATCGCGGTAGATGGCGATGTCCTTCAAATAGTGCGCGAGCCGTTCGACGAAGCGCTTCGCCTTGTCCTCATCCTCAAAGACAAAGAGGAACGGCTCCATGAGCGCAACCTATCGTGGCTCCCTTGTCGTTCCCAGTTAGGGATTTTACTTGGCAACCCATCCGACGTTCGTTGCGATGCCGGATTCTTTGACCCACAGCGTGGCACCAGCTCCGCCTGTTGTGCTGCTAAAGAGATCGCCAGGGCTTCCTATGATGACGCCGTTCGGGCTGGCGGCCGTTCCGCTCGACCATAGCGCGCCTGTCGCGATGGTTGCCGGAGTGGTTTGTGGTCCGCCTGCACGAACGCCGCGAAGTGTTTGCGTATCACCTTCAGATCCAACCTTGAAGACGACGCGACGCGAGTTGATGGGACCTGCGAGTGGAACGAGCTGAAGCTCGTATTCGGATGGCGCAAACGCTTGGCCCGCAGGTACAAAGGCTGCGGGTACCTGGATCGTGATGAAGCCAGCAAGTGGAATGCTGACATTGTCCGGTGCAACACCGACACACGTTGCTCGAAAGAGGATGTCGCCAGGAAGAATTCCACCAAGCGACCCGATGGTTGCACCACGGCTCTTGAATGTAGATATGCCGGGAGCACCGTTGTTTGCTCCGTATTGGTTGGCTCGAAACTGCGCGCCATTCGAGACAAGCGATGAGAGTTGTACGCGCGATTGCGAGCCGTGAAGTTGGACGGTTGCTCCAAGGAATACGAAACCGGTCCCGTCCTCCTGAACTACCGCAGTGCCACTGATGTCCGGCAGGCGGAACGGCCGCGAGATGGTCGCGGACGGAAAAATGGTAACGCCTGTACCCGTCGTCTGATTCGAGAGATCGACGTTGAGGAATCTTGTGGGATCTGTTGCATGATTGACGCTGAAGACTGCATCAGAGACAGGAAAGCCTGGTCCGGTAGGACCAGGTGATCCCGTTTGTCCGGTCGTGCCTGTTGAACCGGTAGGCCCTGCTGAACCTGTCGGTCCACTGTTCGACTGTCCGGGTTCCGGATAGGAATGTTGTGCGCTCTTGCGCCCGATTCGAAAAGCCATGCGCTTCTTTCACACGTTGCTTCGATAAGCGACCATCGTTGCGCCAAGCGACCCTACAGATCCTCCACCTGTTAGTGATTCGGCCTGAAACCGAAACGTGTTGGCAACAAAAGGCGTGAGTTGTCCAGCAGGAACTCGCACATCGATGGCGAATGATCTGCTCTCAAACGCCGCGAACAAGAGTGCTCGTGCGACGAATGGAGCAATTTGTCCGACTACCTGAAGTGACGCGCTGACTATTGCGCTGTGCGGCCGATTCGGAAAGCCGTGAATTCCTCTTAGTAGACTGTTTTGAACGGCTCATCAGGCGGTGACGCGCATGACAACGAGTTGTCCGAACCCGGTGCTTGGCGGAGCTGTGGTTTTGGCAAAAAGATCAATCGTATGCGCGCCAGCTGCCAACGGCAGTGTCTCGAATGTCAGTCCATAACCCGGTCCCGAGACGGGTGCTGGCGGAACTGGCGCGAAGAGGTTCACGCTCGAGGTTGACGCACCATCCACTTGAATCACCACACCGATGCCTACTGGAGCGCCTCCACCATTGATCCCAAATCCGCCCGCGATACACACAAGCTTCTCACCTGCTGCGACTGTAATAACGATCGGAGCTGTGAGGATTGAAGCGATGGCAACTGCGAGTGCTACACCACCACCTGGACTTGACGCGAACGCAGTCGTGACAGGGTTGTTCGGCAGATTCGCACAGAGCCACTGCTTGCCATCCGAGTAGACGGTCATCGACTGATACGGGCGCACAATCGCAATCGACGCGAGTCCGTTGATCGTTCCGGCTACCGGCATGACCGTTATGATCTGCGCGGTGGCAGCGCCGGCCGTGCCGCTCTCGTCCATGATTACAATCGGCTTGCGCGGACCTATGGTTGTTGGATCTGGCAGCTGGACCAACGTTCCCACACCAGCGGTCATCTTCACGATGCCGATCTCGGCCTCTTCCCCGGTGGCTCCGTAGAAGACTGCATCGACGAGTGCGCGAATACCGTTCTGCGCGAGGCTGACTTGAGAAGTAGTCATAGCTTTCTTTCAGGTAGTCGGAACTTGGATCACGAGACCCACACTTCCGGCAAGTCCAGGGTTGCTCCCAACATTCGCACCGAGTCCTCCTGCTCCACCGTTCGCATCGACGCCAGCGACCGGAACGGAGTTAGACGAGATGAGCACAAGCCCGCCTCCACCGCCGCCACCGCCGCTTCCATTGTTATCTCCTCCGAATCCAGCGCCTCCATCACCACCACGTGCATGAATCGCTCCGCTGTTTCTGATGAAGCGAGCTGCGATCACGAGGACGCCGCCACCGCCTCCGCCCGTCGCGCCGATGGACGTAGTACCGGATGTAGCGCCACCGCCTCCGCCCGAACCGCCGCTAACGAACTGTGTGCCACCAGCACCGAGCGCTTGAGCGAGGATCGATGCCGGCACAAATCGCGGCACGCTCGACTTGACATCGGGCGCCGTAACAGTCCCGGCAGGGCCACCTATAAGTAACGCGATCCCCGCATTAGAGTCGCCACCTTTGCCACCTACACCGCCGAGAGCGCCGAATACGTTTTGTCCTGCATTGCCGTTGGTGTTCGCACCTGTCACGCGCCGTCCGCCGTCACCGCCTCCGCCAACTGTGCCCGGTTGTGCAGCGAACCCGTCGTTCTTTGTCTGACCGCCGATCGCGCCGTCATCCGAAAGAGTGTGCGTTGGCTCGATCGTGAGCGATGTGAACGCAAAGAGGCGAAAGCCTACCATCTGAACCGTGATGGCGCCGACGCCACCATTGATCAGAACATTGTCGAAAAAAACATCACGTGTTGCGGTGTAGATATGTGCCGCAGTCGGTCCTGTAAATCCGACTACAGGGTTTGTGCCGTCGAAGACCGCATCACCATCGGATTTGTCGCCGAAGATGCCTTGGCCCGGAGGAATCAAATTAGACATGCTTGCCCACTTAGTTCGTTGCGTTCACGGTTGCGGCGGGTTGGCATAACGAACGATGACAAACGCGGCTCCCGCTACTGGAGCTCCAGCAACCGTCGCGAGGACAAGATTTGTGCTTGCCGCCGGTGTGTCTTGGAACTTTTGGTACAGACCTGCGACCGTTGGCGTGTTGTTCGCGGTCGTCTGAAATTCGGTCGGCGTTAATAGCTGCCCGATCGATATCGTAGTGCCGCCGCTGTACGGTGTTGTCACGTCGAGCGTTGCTTCGAGAACAATCGCGCCAATCGGAAGCGATGTGACGCTCGATGCTGTCACAAGACCGAGAGGAAAACGGATGACTTGAACAGCGCCTGCGAGAGCTGCGCCGGTTGGTCCCGTTGCACCAGTTGGTCCCGTGAAGCCGGCGCCTGTGGGTCCAGTTGCACCCGTCGGACCTGTAGTTCCTGTCGGTCCCGTAACTCCAGTCGATCCCGTAGGGCCGGTCGGACCAGTCGAACCAGCTCCTGTCGCGCCCGTCGGTCCCGTTGCGCCTGCTACGCCTGTCGGACCAGTAGCTCCCGTTGCACCTGCTCCAGCTGCACCCGTAGCTCCTGTTACACCGGTAGCTCCCGTAGATCCAATCGATCCTCTCGGACCTGTAGCTCCTGTTGGACCAGTCGAGCCTGTCCCTGTCGGACCTGTTGCACCGGTAGAGCCAGTTGCTCCGATTGCGCCAGTGGAACCGGTGGCACCGGTCGAACCGGCACCAGTCGCACCTGTAGGTCCCGTAGCCCCAGTCGATCCAGTTGTTCCAGCCAATCCTGTCGAACCTGGAGACGGACCAGTCGGCCCCGTCGGGCCAGTCGGTCCCGTTGAACCAGATCCTACAACACTTCCGGCTTGTCGCGGTTCCGGGTAGCTATGTTGTGCGCGTGTGCGCCCAATTCGAAAGGCCATGGTGGTTTTTTCTTATAACCTCTCGAGGATTTGCAACTGAATCAGACCGATAGCTCTTCAAGGACAAGCGAAGCGTGCTGCCCGTTCGGGCTCGGGAGAGTCGGATCGATCGACACTATCGTTGATACTCCAACACGCCACTGAACCGTGATCGTATGCGGCCCAGGTCCAGGGTTGGCGATTCTAGCGTCGATAGCCGCAGTGCAGGGAAGTATAGCTCCCGGAGTTAGGCCGGGTGTTTTTTGGTAAGCGAATCCACTGCCTTCACGATTGGACACATCTACGCCGTCGATCTGGATTTTGTAGAATGCGGGTTTAAACGTCACGTTGTCGGCAGGCTGCATGACTGTAGGAACGACCGTGAACGATGTCGAGAAGTAGAGATGAAAGTGGCTACCCGCCGTGCTACTCGCGAGCGCGATGCTCATCGTCGGAATGTCTACGAACGATAGATTCGATGTCGTCGATTGCGGTGTCGTGAGATGAACTTCTGCGGCTTGCAGTATTCCTCCGCCAGTCGGTCCAATCGGACCTGGAGGACCGCCACTCGGACCCGTAGGACCAATCGGACCCGGCGGACCACCACTCGGCCCGGTCGGACCGATCGGACCAGTCGGTCCTGTAGTTCCCGTACCTGTAGGACCCGTTGCACCAGTCGAACCTGTCGCACCCGTCGGTCCGATCGGACCAGGCGGACCACCGCTCGGACCTGTTGGTCCAATCAATCCTGTTGCACCAGTCGGTCCTGTAACTCCCGTACCTGTAGGACCCGTTGCACCTGTCGCACCGGTCGATCCTGTCGGCCCAATCAATCCTGTTGCACCAGTCGGTCCTGTAGCTCCCGTACCTGTAGGACCCGTCGGACCTGTCGAACCTATTGCACCTGTCGGCCCAATCGGGCCTGGCGGACCACCGCTCGGACCTGTTGCTCCGATTGCACCAGTCGGCCCTGCCGGTCCCGTGGGACCAGTCGATCCCAATCCCGTTGCCCCAGTCGGACCGGTCGGCCCAGCTACACCCGTCGGACCAGCTGATCTAGCTGATCCACCAGTTTGTCTGGGATCTGGGTAGGTGTGTAGTGCGCCTTTACGACCGATTCGAAATGCCATGATTTTCTTTCACACTTGTATGGATCTGTAGGTGTGTTGAGCGCGCGTACGCCCGATTCGAAAGGCCATGGGACGTACGGCTTACGAGAGTCGAAGGATGGTGAGACGCGCAACGAGATTGAAGGACGGGGCGAGAACCGAGCTACTGCCAACAGGCGTTTCGTAGTTGATTCCCCCAGGACTCAGATCGTTGCGGAGCTGCAAGTGCGTACCTGCCGTCACTGTAATGACAACATGATTGCTCAACAAAGAAATTCCGGTAGCGCGACCGATTCGTGTGGTGTTTAGCGTACCGGCTACG